>JGI24021J15306_10011427_pt1 | contig 11034 bp, 7 predicted proteins | sample Ectturendosymbi1_FD_15306 | JGI IMG/M metagenome (IMG submission 15306)
CCCCCGAAAAAAATCCTTCCGACGCCCATGTGCGCACTCAACACGTTTTGGTGTTTTGTTTGGTCATAACTATGCTTATCACAACCTGGTGCAGTTTGGTCAAAACGGCCCCATAACCAGGCCTTCCTTGCAAACGCCTCCCGCATTGTAGCCGGCGTATTTCCAAACAAGGCCGCTGTGTTTTCCGCGCGTACCCGCCCGCCATTGTTGATTAATTCGCAGACAAAGAACCGACAGCGATTCTGCGCAGCGGCGTGAGGTATACAACGTATCCAGTGTGTCGTGTGTCTGCTGACCTGTCACGACAGGGCATGCTGTGATTGGTGCTTGACGCTTGGCGCTGTTGCGACGGCCGGGTAGTGAATAGACTATGTCGGACTCCTCGCATTGCTTGTTTGGAATATTTCGTTCGCCCTGTTGGTGTGTTTCCGATATTGAGCGCCTTTCNACGCTGCTGCCAAGCCTGTCTGCCTTCGTTCGCAAATCAGAGTCTCGCTCAGTCTCAAAGCTGCAGGTTGATTGCCGAAGGGAAGCTTTTACTTACCTGACCACAAAGTCTTTGCTGCCGCAAAGACCGTCTTATAGTTCATTCTAGTGCTTAATTTTCACAACCTTCGATAAATAATCTTTCGGCAGGGACTCACCTGTGAGATTGAGCGCCGATCCTCAGAAGCTTCTTGCCATGAACGCCGCCTACGAGCAGGCATTCAACAAAATGCTTGAGAAGGAAAAGCAGAGCGACGAAGGTGCGCGTCATGTCTCCTCGTGTTATGTTTACTAAGGAGATATAAGGGTGTTTTAACAGTTGCACCGTAAGAAAAATTCTTGTAAATTGCTTCAGGCTTTTTTTTTAAATTTATTGCACTGTTCAACGTGTCGAAACATCTTGCAGTGTCCGAAATTTGCCGAAAAAAGCCGAAAATAAAAAATATAACGACTCGATGCCGATCGTTACCGGACCAGTCCGGACAATTTTAACACATGTAGAAGCTTTTCGTGATGGACTGATTAACGTTGAAGTGCGGGATCCGGTTCGGTTCTGACGTGAAAAAAAATCTGGTTCCGTTCTGAGGTGAATAAAAAACGCTTAACTGGGTCGCGTTTACGTTAAGACCGGTCAACGGGGCGCGATGATTCGTATCCACTCGCTTCTGCACGAGACAGCGCACACGGAGTGATGGACCACGCCGACGCTCACAGCCATCTTGCTGATAAAGCTGTTGAAGGCAGCAGCCCGCGTCGCCAGCACCCTTACGGTTCGTGCATGTTTGTAACTGACGTTGCGATTTGCTGAGACAACAAGCGTTAACTGCCTGACAAGCCATCACAACCTGAACGGCCAATATTCAGTGGAAGACCTGCACCTTGAGTATTTTTGTGGGGGGAAATGAAAGAACAGGGGCCCAGAGCGTTGCCTGCAGCTGTGTTGCTGATAAATCCACCGCATTTGCGCCCATAATGTTTCATTTTGGAACGAAAATGATGAGGAAAAAAACAAGGTCTTATTTTCCGAACCCGAATACTGTCAAAACACGTCAGCATTGCCCTGTTCCGCTTTGTTTTTCTTCTTTTTCTCTCCTTTCCCCCACAATAAGAAAACAAAGGTCATCCATTTTCTTTACCCAGCACGTTTATCGTTACCCTGTCTGCCCACGTTCCTGCCGTGTAAATTTACGAATACCCCCCTATTCGCAAAATACGTGCTCTCAAAAGCGAAAATGGACCCAATTTGTCAACATGGTCGTTTGGGGGCAAATGCACCAATTTCCCCCTCTGGATCCGCCGTCCCTGACAATTGTGATGTGACCCAAAGACGTTTCGAATGGGTAATTCAAATCGAGTCATCTTTGCTTATGAGTTGATTTTCGTTGGTTGACCGAACTCGAGTCTTAAGATGTTTATGCAAAAAACTTGCTTTCACTCAAGTTTCTACGCTCGATAACTCATGGTTGACTTAAAGTAGGCTTTTGACAATCCAGCGCGTGTGTGTCACATTGGAGAGTTTGAGTCACGAGTGACCAACGTTCGTGGGTCGACAACAGTCAGTGACCTACTGGTGACTCACCTCGGTTAGGCAGTTTACTGGAAGCTTGTTGCTTGTAACTTGAGCTTGGAGGTCCGTGAAGTTATTTTGATTCCATTTTGAAATCTTGTGGCCCGTGCGCATCAGCTATGACGTAACAAATCCGATTGTTAACGGAATAGTTTGATTGAGTCACGTTGTAGCGAGTTCACCGCTTCAGCCACACCCACTCGTGCCACACCTAGTGATTTTTCACTAGATCTAGCGATTTTTGGACTGACCTAGTGATCTAGTGATTTTTCGCTGTAATCTGGCGATTTTTTTCGAAGCATGTATTTGAAGATGATCGGTTGTCTTGTTTCTAACTTTACAGCACTTTTTTCTGTGGTTACGTGAATCGTTGTGTGAAGATATGCACCAAGTGATCATTAGAACTAACAAGTTTTTCTAATCTCAGAATTATTGTTTTGACTTTTGTGCTGTTATTGTTGCAATTTTGCCTATGACCTTATTTTCATTTCCTTGCAACATCACTGCAGTAGAGCACCATGCAACAAAATTTTTTTGTCTTTGGCTTGAGAAATAATGATTATATCCTGTTTGCTTATGCCGTAAAACTATGAAAAACCTTTACTATGCCACCGAAACTTTGGATTTGTGTTCCTGAGACTACTTTGAATTTTTTCCCACCTCTCATGCTTAATGACCATTGTTATAGTAGTATGCTATGTCTGGTCGTGGTTGCAAGTACTCAGCAGATTGCTTCTGCTATGTGTGTTGCGAATTCATTGAAAAAGAGCACTATCTGTAGAGCTGTATCAATGCAAAAGAAGCGTATCTTGCATAGTTTGGCATGCTAGTCGGTGACCAAGATAAGCCTTGGGCACCACACATCATACAGTATGTGAATATTGCAGTCGTACTGTAGAAGGTTTCTCTCAGAAGAGAGAAAAGGGCTATGCGTTTTCCTATCCCCCATGCCTGTCGTGAGCCCTCAAACCATCTCACAGACTGTTACTTCAATATGGTAGATCCAAGCAAAGAATGCACTTTCCATCAAATACCCTGGCATTGATTCATCTCTTGCACCTGTACCCCACAACACAAATGGCATGCCTGTGCCACAACCATAGTTGAGAGATGGATCCTTCATAACAGACGCAAGCTCTACAGATTTTGAAACGGGGCAATCTTCTGCTGCATGTGTTCGATGACAATTGTTGGTGACAGGTGCGTCTACTACCCCAACCAACAAAATATTAATGATCTTATCAGGGAGTTTTCATCGACAAAGTCGCATACCGAGCTTCTCATTTCCAGACTTAAGCAATGGGACTTGTATACTGGATAACAGTGTTCGAATTGCTTCAGAAAAAGCGAAATCGCGGCTTCGTGGTGTTCTACATGTTTAAAGATGGGTTATGTTATTGCCATGACATAGAAGGGCTCTTTCAGGTTATGGGCAATTCGTGTAATCCCTCTGAGTGGAGACTCGTCATCGACAGCTCATTTAGAAGTCTCAAAGTTGTTTTGCTGCACCATACAAATAAATGTCTCTCTGTTCCTTTGGCTCATTCAGTTCACATGAAAGAAGATATCAGATCAGAACATCAAAACCCTCTTGAGTGGATTAAAGTATGACCACTACAAACGGCCCGTTTGTAGTGGTCATACTTTAATGCACCCTGAAATGGGAGACCAATGGTGATTTGAAGATGGTGGCTTTCTTGGTGGGGCTTCAGGATGGTTTTACCAAGTTCCATTGCTGTCTGTCTCTTGGATAGCAGAAATGCAGCTCTTCAGTCTTCACTACAAGAAGAGCAGTTGACCTCCACGAACCAGCTATGAGAGTGGAAGTTACAACATGAAGCAACCACTAGTAGACGCAGCGAAAATACTGATGCCACCTCTGAACATTAAATTGGGTCTGAGGCATTCAAGTAGATCCAAGGGCTGCATCCAAAATTGCCAGAGCCAAAGAGGCAAAAATAAAAGCCGGGTATTTGTGGCACTTGAAGTGAAACGACTGATGTGATTATTGCCATCGATTTTCCCGTGATGTTGTCTAAGATTGAACAGACAGCTCGGGCGTGTTTTGTGTCTGTAGTCAATGGGTTCCTGGGAAAGCAAAAGGCAGAGAACTTGTGGATGCACATCACAAGATGGGCGGCAGCATGTCGCTGAAAGTACACGTAGGCCTACTACGTGCTCACCTTGATAAACTCAAAGATAACATGGGAGACTACTCCGAAGAACAAGGTGAAAGATTTCACCAGAATGTCAGGTCTTTCGAGGAACACTATAACAAACAGTACAACGAACTTGTCGTGGGGGATTACAGATAGAATCTTCCATGTGAAAGTGAACTGACTTCATCGCCAATCTCGAAAAAATATTTCTTTAGCCCGTGTTTCCCAACTTTTTAGACTCGCGGCAACCTACAGAAGAGAAATGCAATTTCCTGCACCAGGTAGCGAACCCATAGCAATTCGCTTCAAGGTTTGATAACATTTTGAAAATGTATTTTATTGGTATATTGAAAAACGTATTAACATTTTGGCACACATGCGTATGGTAACTGACATCCTGGGGTGTCGGTTGGGAACCACTCAGGCCTGTAACCAGCGTGGATCACCAGGGGGGCGAAGAGTCTTGTGAGAGGCGCCCAAATTTTTTAAACTATATGCAATAGTTTTAAACTATGTCCAGCACATTTTTCCAGGGGGGTCAAAAAATTTTGCAGGGGGGTTTCGCGCCCACTGTGCCCCCTGGTTACAGTCCTGGAACCACTGCCCTAGATGTAACTTTTGAGTGCTGTAAAGTGACGATACATGCTCTTTTTGACCAAACACTTGGGTCTTCAGGCTAATTTTGACCAAAGGCTCAGGCCTTCAAGCTGCGGTATCATGTTTACGTAATGAGATCGTTTTCCATGCTCGTATTCTTTTTGTTAATATAATATTTTAGGAACAAGGTCCGAAAACGATATTTGTCATTATTGTTTTATCATAACAATGCAGAAAACAACAAGTAAAATTCAATTTATCACCATTATATTTATTTAAGAAGATATAGCTGGATAAATCGCTTAAAAAAGCAAAAAAAAAACAAATTTATCTCATGACGTCAGAACCGAAGTTTGAACTTTTTCAATGCTCATTTTTATCGATTTAGGTGATAATACATCAGAAAATAATAGTTTTAACCCAAGGACAAATTTTGTGTTACACAGTAATTGAATAGATGTTAGGTTGATAGATCCGCGACTGTTGTCGTGTTCAGCTCTTGAAAGGAGTCTGAAAATTATTGGTATAAGATTTTCCAGGCTTCAGCATGGTCTATTTTAAAGAAACTTGCAAATGATGTAAAAGCTTTTAGGTGATAAAGTACATAAGAAAATTATTTCGGGAAAAGAATTGTTAACTTCAACGCAGAAATTTTAGGTCTAGTTACTTTTTTCAGATGTTGTGAATATTTTTGTCAATCTAGTGATTTTTGCAAACACGCTTGTGGCAACACTGACCATGCCCGATTCCCACAGGCAAGCTTTCCGCAAGCAGACGCGCAAACAGGCGAATGTACTAAACGATAAAGATCTTCGTAAGAAAACACACGATTGACTTGAAGGATTCCGTTCTTGTTTCGTTGTTCTGAAAACTTTTGAAATGCCGCTGCCTTTCGTATTTCGTTTTGGTCCATTCAAAAGAAGCGTTACCTGTTTGGTGAACAATCACGTTTTATCATCACTTTCTGAAGAATTTACCCCAGTTTTTTTCTATTGAATTGTCGCCGACATCTCACATACTGCCTTGCTTCAACATGTGAATAATAGCCTTTTATCAATCGCCTACTACACATAGACATAAAATAAAAGAACACCACCTTGTCGCGCGCTCAAATTTCCTCTTCGCGAGGCGGTTGAAATTGACAGTGCGGTCTTTCGTTCCAGGTGCCTTTATGCCCCAAGACCCCTTCCAAGTCCAAAACACTCGTGGAGGAAGCTACGTGGACTTGCAAAATCACGTGATTGCCCCGCCTGCTGAACCAACGTATTATGAAAGTCCGCGTCATCGTCATCAATTCGGTAATACTTGTTCAACAGGCCATGCAGTGCATTGTAGATGTTCCACATGCGAAAGCTAGTTACGGTTAAGTTTTCCTGACTACTTTAGCAAGGACGGTGTAAATTGTATCCGTGAGCATGGGCGTCGGAAGGATTTTTTCCTGGAGGGGGCAATAGTGGATCTGTTCAGGGGTGGCCACAAGGATTTTTTCAGGGTGGAAGGACAACAGTGGTGAAATTTTGTTTTACCTATTCGAAACTAAGAGAAAAACACTATTCTACTAAAAAATATAATAGGAAAATATAAAATTCAAAATTCAGGGGGGCCCTCTTTCAGCCCCCTCCCATTTTCTGACGACCATATCCATGAGATACGGTTAGCACTAGTCGGTCATTCGGGGAACACCCGAGACCAGCCACATATTCGTTCCATTCAATTTCTCGTCTCACTTTAAACCTCAGCAGAAATTTCAAAAACCGCTCGGTTACCTTCCCATCAGAGTTTTCCCCTCGTCACGAAACCGTCCATTCGGAAACTGGAGAACCCAAAAGCGTCCACAGCACCCCTGGAAAAGCTACAGCGGCCAGGCGCCTTGACAGCAAACCACCCTTTCCGACCCCTCCCCGGGCGCCGAAAACCGCAAGAGATGTGGATTATATCGAAATGAACAAAATGAGGTGAGTCGCTTCGGTGGTGCGAACGGTTTAGTCCAGTGGTTCCCAACCGAGGTACAGCGGCACCCTAGGGTGCCATTCGCAATACTGAAGGGGTGCCGCCAGAAGAGACGTCTCTCAATATATCATTAAAAATACACGGGTGCCCTAAATTTTATTTTTTCCTGTAGGCTGCCGCAAACCCAAAAAGGTTGGGAAACACTGGCTCAGTCAAACATTTGTAGCCTCCGTTTCTCAGATTAAAGCAGAAAGGCGGCAAAAAGTACCGGAGAATGAGTTTTATTTCGTTGCTGAAATGTTGTTTGTTTTGCCGAATCAGTTCTGCAAAGTGTTGCACAACTCACAGCAATCTCACAAAGTGTGCGCAGAAAGACGCTGCAGGGCAAGACACGCGACATCTACACACGCAGGAAGCTGTAATGGTTGCGTAGCAACAGACACTTTGCGCGTGCGCATTCGTACGTCGCAGCCCACTGCAATAAACTTTCACCTGGCGCTTCTTCAGCAAATGCTTTTCGTTCAGACTCGGCCGCAAAAGCAACTCCGCCTCGTATCTGGAAATGTACGCGAAGCGCGTCAAGCAGCAGAACGGCCAGGAGCGGCGCAAGTTGCCAGGCGACGACAAACAGCCCAGGTCCAGGNCGGACACGGACAGCGTCCAGGTCAGAGTCGCTCTGCGATTTCGTGGCCGAGAGCTGCGTGACTGATGCAGCAGGACTTTCGACCAATCGTTTATTTCAGCGTTTCTCTTCTGAGCCCTTCCAACATAGGGATGCATAGCATGCTGCAGTGCCTTGTTGCAGGCGATCCTTTGTCTGAACCGTTACTCAATTATTAAAACAGCCTTATTGTTTTTCTTTCTTGCGCTTGAACATCTTTTTTGCGATGGAACGCAAAATAATCGGGTGATAGGTGTTCGAGCCACAACTTCTGCGCCTTTCCGCCGAATTTAGCAACTTTTCTTTGAAATTGCTGACATAGCTATTTGCGGGACCAGTACCAGGTTCGAAAATTTGGTTTCGAAACGGACAGAACTTTCCGCCACTCCATCTTTCAAGTGCGAAGTTAGCAACCCTATATTTCATTTGTTGAAAAACAATTCCTTTTGATCGTGGGAAATCTCCACGCCATTGCTTTGACCTGCCACTACAAAGGGCAAAAACTTCACGTTGAAATATAGGCGTAGCCAGGGAGGGGCCAAAGGGGCCATGCCCCCCAAATTTTTGGAAAATATAGTCATTTTGTGCTTTGAGAGGCGTTTTTCCAAACAAAATAGTGTTATTCGCCTAAAATCAAATATTTTGGCCCACCCCAAAATTTTTGGGCTGGCTACGCCACTGCGTTGAAATGGAATGACACATGCTTATGGCGTGCTAGATATGCAGATGGTAGAGAACCACTGCATCTTCCTGTTGTAACTACGAATACGAGAGCGCTGTACACTTCAAAAAATCAAATGTATTATCGCTGGCCGCCATTTATCAGAATTTGGACACTACACGCAGTTTATCAAGGCTCCCAGGCTTGTTTTTGCTGAATTTCTTCATTGCGTATCAAGAGCAACTTTGCGGGTAACCTGTGGCAGGCTAAAGATGGCTTCACCCAGAATCCGCTTATGGTTTACGAACCGGCTTTTATGGCCAACGGCAGTCTTCACACATGCAGCAAGATCACCATCGCCGACAACCACAACAATCCGGCTTACTTAAACCAATTTTAAGTATGCCGTAAGCCGTTCGAGACCGAGAAAATGCAGCCGGATGCGGCCAACGGAGCATGTGCGAAAACTGCCGTTGGCCATAAGCCGGTCCGTAAGCCGTGACCGGATTCTGTGTGAAGCCGCCTTAACACTGTGACAACCCAAGTACAAACGTATATCTTGGTGCTTGCATTTTGGAATTCGCTGTATTTTGATGATCTTTTTTTAGTAAGTACATTGAAAACGGCTGGCTGTTTTTTATTCTGACACAAGTTTGTAGATAAACTGAAAACACTATACCTTCCCTGTCGCACTCAACGCAAGCAGGTTCTGGTGTTGCATTTTAAATAACTGGAACGGGGAAACCGGACCGACCGATTCGAAAACGACTTCAATGGCTAAGTCAGTCCTGTTTATCGAAAATCTTTCCGTGTGGCTGCACTGGTGGTTATTATTTACTGGCACCGCTATTTCCTGCACGCTGCACAGGTTTTCGGAAGAGTACAAAATTTTGTGAAAAGGCGGTCACTGACAAATAATAACGTTTACTCGGCAAATCTAAGACGAAGAGTTTTCAGCTGAAACAAAGCAACGCTTCCTGTTTTCGTGGATTTTGTCCAGAAAAGCTACACTGCTTAATTTCGGGCTTGCCAAGGGGTTGTAATACCGTTGTTCCTCAGATCGTTTAAAGCTACGTTTGCAACGCAGGCATTGTGCTTATCGCCAGAAAAATGTTCAATAGGTCTTGTTTCATTTTCGGAATCAACTTTCGATTAAGTTTTAAAAAATAGAAAGTTTTTCTTTACTAGGTTTGTACTTACTTCTTTCGGGGTGCCAGGAATGGTCTGCAGGGGCCCATGTCTGCTTACTGCGCGCGCTACGGGTCACTGGGCTATACGTCCGTTAGTGGATGATGTGTTGGTAAAGGGTTAGTGGCTATTGACAGCCCCACGCGTAGTGGCTTTCCTTGCACCCATTCGTTAACGCCGACCACACGTAGCTGGTAAGGACACAGTACCGTTTTTAAAGTCTTAATATGACACCGACATGAGAAGCTCATGAACAGTCCACTCTGCAGCTCAGTCGATTTGTGGTCTTGAAACGGGTTTAAAAAAACATCGGTAGGGTCGCGTTCAAAGTTGAGGACCTAACTTGTTTTTTCACCACCCCTCCCATGTTCTTCTCATTTTGGTTTCTCCTCCAAATGGATCCAATTGACAATTTCTGACTTTTGTGCGCAGAATCTTGAACCTTCGATGAGGACCCTCAGAAGCCACAGCGATGTTCAAAAAGAAAACACAGATGGCGTTGGCTTGGAAGACAAATGGAAGCTGCAGGTCTGTGTTGCTCTTCCCAGAAATCCACTGCGCTTGTTCTGCTATCCTAAATTGGAGAGATTTCGTCAACTAGCTGATATTTTTCATTTATTTTCAAAAGCTGCGTCAAAACCACGCCATAGTTCTATAAGAAATAGCCTTAAGCTTTTGCTACTGGCGAAACTATTAACCTTTTTCGTAGAAGACGTTCGGCGGCCAGTACAAAGCGTTCCGGTGTTTTTCTTGGCTCAGTCAAGTTCTGAATTTAACGAGAAGCCTCCCCCCCAACCCGTACGCCAGTCATCTCGCGACCGAACGAGCGCACTTGCACGAAGCCCTAAGGAAATACAAAAGAAGGGCAAAAGAAAAAAGTTTTTGTTGCAGGCCGAACGGCTGAGAGCGATAAAAGAAAGAAAAACGAAATCCAAGGCGCCGGCAAGACAAACTCTGCGCGAAGTCCTGAACACTTCGGGCCGAACGACGATGCCCTCCGTCAAACCCGAGGAGGTCGTCAGCAGCAACCAGCGCAGTTCCGGTGAGTGGTTCTGTGATCGCGGCGTCGCGAAAAGGGTCCCGCTTGCAAACGATGAGGCTGAAAGCGTCAAGATACACGACAGTGCCTCCGTACAAGGTGTTTTACGATGGTAAGGCTGAACAGGGCAACAGGGTTTATGAGTCGACTCGCAGGGCAACGTTCATATATGTCAGGCATCGACGTACGCTCGCTGACTGCTTCGGATCGGCCGTCGGTCGCAGACGAAGCGCTGTATAGGTCGTGCGAGGTTGTTGTTATAAAAAGGGACTTCTACCCGCTGTTGGGCTGGCAGTGAGAATCGTGACAAAGTCGGGAAACATTTTACTGACCTCGTTCGACATCGATGCAGGAACAGGCAAGTTTTCGGGTGTGCGAAGGATATTTTGCCCGAATTTTCCCAAATTAACTGTAGCGCTGGGTTTGTTTTACACGGATTGGTGTGCGCTGTCACTAATGAAAAAAGAACCACGCGACGAACTGTGCAATCCCTGTGTTTCGCTTCCAAACGCAGCCTGTAGCAGGTTAATCATGTATTTTGCGGTGCAGTTGAACGCTTGAGGTTGAAACCCTCCAGTTGACAGTTTTCACTTATTTACATTCGCATGAACTTTGATTTATGCCAGGGGTGTCAAACTGGCAGCCTGCGGGCCAAATCCGGCCCGCCATGACCCGTTTTGTGACCCGCGTCGTGCCAGTTTTGTGCTTGCATTAGGCATGACAGAG
>JGI24021J15306_10011428_pt1 | contig 11034 bp, 9 predicted proteins | sample Ectturendosymbi1_FD_15306 | JGI IMG/M metagenome (IMG submission 15306)
CAGCACAGTTTGTGAAGGCAAGGTTGGAACACTAGTCCAGCAGAAGTTAATCACAAAAGCAGCAGCAAAGCAAACCTACTTGTTAACAACAAACCTAAAACCTTATTCAAATAGCTTCTTCAACTAGAATCAGAGTGACAACACTGCTCCTTTTTAGGATTGACAAGACCAAGATTTGAGACCTTCATTAATTGAGTGAGCTTTATTTCGTATATGTATATATTGTCGTAATAAAAGTGCTGTGCAACCTGTTAGGCCTACAGCTTTGTTACTCATGACAACCTGGCAACCCAGATTCACAGTGACAGTGTAGTCCAGATCCAGTACAATCCAAGTCCAGTCCAATGTTCATCTCAGACTTGTATCACTGGTCATATAGCCATAGCCAAGGCTGAAGATTTAATGAAAGACGATGTACGATCTTAACGATTGTGAGAAACTCCATTAGACCAAACTTAACAGATGAAATATAGTAATATGGAGTCCTGGCACTGACAATTGTAAGGAGTTAAAAAAAATTTTTCAAATCAAAATCGAAATTGTTGGATCAGATTTTAATTTGAAGTAAAATTGTTGGATCGGGGTTGGATTTAAAAAAAATACATCTGTTCATTTCTTTTACGCAACCCATCCATACCAGCCCTGCTTTGTTTTACCCATTTGCCATTTATAATTATATCAATTCAATTAAAGTAAAAAAGGATTTCAATCGTTTAGGATGTTAGTGCATAACTGCTAAATTAGCAATTAGCTGGGCTACTTCTGACCCTAGAAGTCCTTAGTTAGGCCACCATTTTTAGATTTGTGAAGGACATAATGTTGACATAGACTTGTATTGCTATGCCTGGTACTAGGCCTATGCTGTATCTATTGTCAAAATAGAACAGTGTTGAATAGAATTTGTTGTAAATTATAAAGCTTCTAAAAATCTTTGTGTACAAACAAAGGAAATACTAATAAAGGCAAAAAAGTAGTAATAATTAAAAATTGCAAGAACGAAGAGAATGGATAAAGTTTTAATGATTGTACTGTAATATCAAATGGCCACTAAAATGAGCAAATGCATCAATTTGGCAATAAACATAACTCTCCACTTTTACATTACAACCTGTTATATAGAAACTTGATCAGCTGTCCACTAACTTGTCCTTATTTTTAGCTCCAGCATGTCTGACAGAAATTCAAAATGTAATAAAGAATCAGCATTCTGACTGATTTGCATATACTGTATATACAGTTCTTTTTTTTTAACCTCAAACAATTTCCTTTGTTTTTGATTTGCAGTATGCTGCAATTGCTTTCCACTAACATTGACTTGGTGAAAAAAACAATATTCAACAAAGTATATTTTTTGTGTTTCTCTTTTTTTCTACTTTCATTCATTCAAAAGGATTCTTATCCAGTAAATTGTAGGGAAAAAGTAAAAGCATTAAGCAGCAATCATTTCCAAAGTGCCAACAGGCTTTTCTTATGGCTCATAAGGAACATAACCTTGCCCATAATTGGGCTAACAGAGGCATTTTGTAAGAAAGACCATCGCATTGAGAACCTAGTTAAATCATTATATTATGCTTCAAAACTCTGTGGTTGCACCTTGACTCATTGTTCTAGTGCAATAAAGCATTGCTTTGTATCTCCTGCTTGCTTCTTTAGGAACAGGTTTACACAGCCTGCCATTAATTTTAATAAATGTATATCACCTACAACAACAGTTGTGAAATTTTGCATATTTCACATGTGAACTCTGTTGTTGCTTGCTGCCCAGTACGAAGCTTTGCGCATATGACGCTCGGGATTTCCTATTGCAACAACGCTTGAAAAGTGCATCCTTTCTTATTTGTGCAGTTAACTTCACCAGAAAACTAGTCAATAGTCTAATGTTGCATGCAAAATATGGAGTGCTCAGTTGATGTTAACAATGCATGTGGATATATGGATCTGTCAAACCTGGATTATACTTCATTAGTAGGCCCTGACGGTCAGTAACTTTTTAAGTTGTAAATTTAAATATTTTGTCTAAATGTGTTTTGGTTGAAGCTAACTGGTGGTAAGTCACCTGTTTGAGTTCATGGTCTTACCCAGACATTGCATAATGCACAGGTTTGGGCAGCAGAGGTAGATATAAAAACTTGTTGCTTTTGTTCTCTTTGGTAACCACTTGTTTATGATGGTATTAGTGTAAATACATTTTTGTAGATTGCAGCATTATGCATGACTTAAGTTTGTTTGGCTTATGTGCATTGTTATATTTTGTTTGATGTTGTTTTGCATTGTTTCATGGGATGTTACGTGTGCATGATTATGGTATATATATATCAATGTAATGCTGCGTGTGCATTGTCAGTATATCTTATGATGCTACCTTGCATTGTTTCGTGTGGTGATGCATGTGCATTATACATTTTTCATGTGATGCTTTGCAAGCATGTTGCATTCTGACCTCATCTTTCAATGCAAGTGAGTTTTAAACACGATCTTTTAAATCATTGATCATAATTAAAATTAGCTAGTTTTCAAGCAGTTTTCTGCATACAAGCAAGCACAAAGTTAGATCAAAATATTTGCAAGTTGTGCTACTAATTCCTGTCTTTTTGGTAAAGCTGTATTGCTCATGCTTGCTCATACATGTTGGTGTTACTTAAAGACCAGGTTCAACATTAGGCATTGTATGTTTTGCTCTTAGTAATGCACTAATAGCAATCACATACTAATAATTTATAAATGTATTGCACTGCCTAAGTGGTGCAATTGGTTGAGCACGTGGTACTAAACATGGAAGGCTTGGTTCGATTCCTGGCCGGGTCACGTCGAAGACTTAAAAATCGTTTTATTAGCTGCTTGTCCAGCCTCGTGCTCGGCACAAATGGGTGGGTGCAAGGAAAAGGTTCACGCGCTGTGCTGCCGTTGAAACAAGAGCAATGCAACGTTCACTGTTCACTGCAGAAAATAGCCGCGTGGCCTCAGGCACAAGAAAATGGAGGTGGATGCAGCAAACCACTCGTGACACTTCTGAAAGAAATACAAAAAGAGAGTACAGTAACCCCCGCTTAATAAATCTGCGTATTAAATCCCGGTTTATTTGGGACGGAATTCCAGCATTGAAAAAAACGCCGGGTTGTAAATCCAGTATCATTTTCTCATTTTTGGTCGCCGAACTGCTAGACAGCTCGCGTAAAGCATGTATTCCACGTAGAGTGTCTGCGACATTCTGGACTTGACCAATCGAGATTCAAAGAAATAAGACATTTTTATTCAATAAAAAACAAAACAGATGATCACCTTAGAGCAGAGGCCTCCAAACTACGGCCCGCGGGCCAAATCCGGCCCGCGAAGCCATTCCATCCGGGCCGCGAAAACATTTCATCCGGCTGCAGAAACATTTCAACCGGCTGCAGAGACATTTTGTCAACAATGAAAATATAATGTATTTACGAAACATTTTGTTGATTTGCTAGAATGTAACATGTTCCGAAACAGTCACATTACGTAAGATATCCGGTCCTCGAACTTTGGTGCAGCAGCTTATGTGGCCTTCCGGCAAGAAAGTTTGGAGACCCTGCCGTAGAGAGACATTTCCACCAAAACAAACAGCGATGCTCCAATATTTTCGTGCTGTATATGATTTTTAATAAATGTGCTGCATTTTCTTTTTACTTAATTCTAATTCTTATCAAATCCAAATCCGCTTATCCAATCCCAAAACGCTTGGTGCGGAGGTGAATTTATTAAGCGGGGTCTACAGTATAACGAAACTGAACTTAAAATTTACTTCCATCCATTTCTCTGTAAATGGTTTTGTTTCCCACAAAATGAAACCTGAAAAACTCATGATTATTTACAACAATATCCTGTTGGATGTGTCCATCCCATTTTTTTGCTGGGATATTTCGGTCATTTGTCCCATAATTGTATTACAACTTGCCGTAACACTAATCTATATATTCGGACATTATGACCGAACTGACTTAAATTATTTTTGGTCATTTGATAAACAATTTGGACCGAAAAAACGAGGGCAATCTGAACGTGCATTGCACTTAACCAAATTCAATTTAATACAGAAAAAAAGTTTTGTTTTGGCAGTTTTTTAAAGGTGCTTAAGGGACCCGATTCGGGTCCCTAGAATTGAAAATCGGGTCCCTACAGGTCCATACCGGGTACCTAGCGTTTTCCCTAAAAAAACGGTTTTGGTGTTGCAAATGATAGTTATGCTACAGTACATGCTGCTCGATTGCGTGACATGAAATGCACGTTGTTTGACAGATTTCATTAAGCCATCGGTCTGGTGGAAGTACATGGATGTAGCAAGAGACTGTGTTCTGAAAGAGCTTCAACAAGGCAAAGCATGCCAGCTAGATCTGAAGAGTTTCGACATCAAATTTACTGCTGCTGCAACTGAGTTGTCGCAGCCTGGGCTGCGTTTTCATCAAAAAGCTCTTTTCTTTATGCAAACGCCGTTTCGCTTTCATTGTTCTGTGGATAAGGTTGATGAAAGGCTGATGTGTTTTGCTTATGTCGTTGTTAATCTGAGGAACGGTGCAGTCGTTGCCACGGCATCTTCTTGCCACTTCGTTAATGTATCAGTGAAAAACGCGTTTTTGTTGCGGTGCGGTGACGCTTTGCGCACAAAAGTCTTCTCTGGGTCAGAATGCATTGAACCACTGTACGCAGAGCGCGCAGGCACCCCGGAGACGTGTTACAGCTCGAACGCGCTGATATCGTATTTCGACACGAACGCAGATGGCCAAGTAACTAGTGTCGCTTACCTGGACATGTGTCTCAACTGCGCCGACGAAGCCGTGCGCAGTAAGTTTCTGCGCAGCTTCCAGGGGACCATCTGCAAACACACTGTGAAACGAGCGGCATTCCACACGCTGCTGCAAGGTTCTCGGTGCGGTGATGCAGTTGACATTGCAATGTGGGAAGACCAGAAGAACCCGTACTTCCTATTTTTCGACCTCCAACCTTTGTGCAATCAGAAAGTCTGCCGAGTTATTTTAGAATTTTTTCCTTCTAACCCAGATGCGCATCTGTAGACGAAAATTGCGCGCACACTCTGCTCACTGGTGTTTTATTTTTTTAAATTAAATATTAAATGTGTTGGGAGTTTTGCGATCCTACCTCCCGGGTAGAAACCGTACGCATAAATGGCGTCAGCAGAGAAAATTGATTGTTACGATTATAAAGGTTGTTAGAAATGTTAGCTCCGGCGAATACTGGTGTGAAGCTAGCCAGCTACCTAGCACTTTTTCAGGTTTATGGTCGGTATCGATTTGATTGCGCAAAAGTCGTTTCTACTTCATGTTGTTTTCGCCGAAACTCAATTTCAATGAATTACTGACAAAATTGGCGAAATGTTTTTACAGATATTTTAGAACATGTTAGTTTTTCCGCCCACTTCCGATTTTCCGATGGTCCTTAAGATTTAAAAATAACCCGAAACAAAAAATACGGATTTTGATTTAATGGCTCCTCTTGCAGCTTCAGGCTCTTGTATGCTTTCCGTTGTAACAGTGTTGTTGTGTTGCTATTATTTCTGTGCTCTTGACACCTGCTTTCCTGCCAGCACATTAAGCAAACACTGGGAACTGTTGTCAGCTGCTGTCTCGCCGTCTGTGACGATAATCCATTCCCATGAACGTTTTTCACATTTTGCGTCACCGTTGGTTGCGAGAACTTGCACTTATACAATTTTTGTTTTTTTGTTGATTCACTTTGCAAATTGGAAATGTAAAAGATTTGCAATTTAAATACAATTGATAAATTTTGTAATGCTTGTTTGGCTGTCGATTGCCGGGGAGTGATGAGTGTACGCAATCGGTTGTATGGACCTGGTCCATAGGCGTAGCCAGGGGTGTTAAGGGGCCGTGTCACCCCAATTTTGTGGCATATCCAGTCATTTTGTGCTTAGAGAAATGGCGTCCCAAGTAAAAATATTGTTGCTCGCCTAAAGCCAAAAAAATTGTGCTGGCCACGCCACTGACCTGGTTTTCTGTCTTTGGCCGAAAACGGAACTCTCAAAGGCTTGGATTCAATGGTTCCACTGGCACCCTTCGGGAATGGCCTATTTTAGTGCCCCAAATCCTAAATTCAAGTGATGTTCCATTTATTTTCCACCCCCAAACGCTACACTTTAAGCACGTATCCATTCTTTGGGAGGCCTGTGATCACAAGGCACTAAATTCAAGGCAGGCCACTGCTCCTAAATATTTTCCTTAGTGAGTTAAACTTCATCCAGATGCAAATAGGTCTTTTGAAATTTGTGTGTTGTGCAATCGTCACGAACGTTGACCATGTTTTACGTTTTGTGAAACAAAAATTGAAAGAAACTTGGTCAGACTCGCCGTTTAGGCCGATTTCGTGGGTTAAGCGCACCTCCTGCGTATGACAAGCCGATGAGGTTAATAGGCTGTATGAAGCTAAGCTTTCGCTTCTGCTTGTTGGCTGAGTCATATGAAACAATAAACCATTACCATTCTAAAAATCTTTCATATTATAGTAAGATCTGGTTCGATCATATTAGCTCCCTATCCAACCCTGGATGAGTGTTTTGAGATGGCGATGGGTCAGGTCTGTTCCGGTAAATTTATTCGTCCACTTGAAATGTGAAACAACTTCGCATGTTTTTAAATAAGTTGATTCGCAGTAGTAAGCGTTCCTTCCATAAGTTTTGATACTTGGCGTGCGGCCAAGATAGCTTGGCGGCCTTAGGCATTTACTAGGGAACAAGCTCATATACTAGTTTATTTTGAGTTGTGCCCTTGTAAAAGTTTGATGAAAGCATTAGGTTTATACAGCACCTGCAACAATGTTTCAGATTTGCGGGCATTGCTGTTTTCATCGATCATCAACATGCAGGTTTTGACTTGCAAGCTACTTAAAAGTACCCTTCTCCACTTGAAACGTGACGTGGGGAACTTTGCCAGGAATGCGTACGGCTCAGTTTTGGATTGCTTTTGGACTAACAGTCACGCGAGTTATATTTTAGATTTAGGGAGTGAAAAGCGTTTCTTGAATAGAACCGAACAAGTGGATGTTGTTTGGAGGTGTACATTTGATACTCGTTTACTTCAATTGACCCAAATGTTCATAATCTGCTGTGTAGTTGCGATCAGATTCGGATTGTGAGCTCGTGATTGCATATGCGTAACAAAGGGCGTGCGAAATTTATTCGCAATTTTCGTCAGCTATTTTTTACGAAAAGTTATCCAGTGAAGCAATTTTAAATGTCCTGTATGCAGTAAAAGTCAGATAAATCCACAGGTTTGGCATTATGCATGCGTGATTTGCAAAATTTAGGAGTAAAGACTACATGTGACACTAGGGCCGCAACCAGCTGATACTTTTTGGGGGGCGAAGTAATTATAACTTGTTTTACTACCTAACAACTAAAGATGTTTTTGAAAATTTCGAGGAGCCAATTGCCCGGTTGCCCCCTGGTTGCGGGCCTGTGTGACGCATTTTCATTTACCCACCATGAAATGGTTAGGGCCTTGGATACAGAAAATCGATGCGTTTGCATCAGCTTGTTTAAAATACTGACACGCGCGGTTTAATATTTATAATGTAAAGAAGCCATGCAAAGTATGCAAACAATTTGTAATAATTCAACTGCAAGTTGAGATCAGAGCGTTTCTGTTGCCGGTGTTAAAATAATTGCTAGTTCTTCTGGCAGTTTCTTTGCTAATGAAGCTGCATTAAACCTAATCCAACTTCTTTTCTCCTCAGCTGGATTTTAACATTTTAAGGCAAAAATCGGATGTATATTTTTTACGAACATTTTGATTTTTTTCCAAAAGCAAAAAGTCGATGCAGTGATACGACGATTAACGCAATGGCATGACGATTTGATAACACGAAGGAAAGAACTGTTCAGATATCAGTGGGACGATTACGAACTGTTCCCGAAATAATAACAATGTTGCCGAATTTATTAGTAAATCATGTTACACCCAGGTTTATAATCAATCGATTCGACACATTTTTTCCATTACTTTTGATAAGTGCATTGTTTTAAATAGGTTTTTCTCCAAAATACGAAAAGTTTTGCTCAGGATAGCTTCCATGATGTCACAAAGCACGCTCAACTCAAAACAATCTTGCGGTAAAAATTTTGGCTAAACAGGNGANAAATAAAGAAAAAACATCTAAAAAACAAACNAAATTTGTAAAATTTAGATTTTTNCAATATTGCCTTTTGGCGTAAGCAGCATAAANAAAACATGAATACCAGGAAAACATGAAAGGGGATGGTTTTCNCTTGTTTTCAAATCCTACTCTGCATTTTGCCGCGTGCTTCCTTTCATTTGCAACTAAAATACAGTAAGTATGATCTTTAAGGATGCACCAAGAAGTTCGAGACTTGAAAGGTGCGGCTAACTTCCAATAATTAAGCAGGTGGCAGTCCTTCAAACCTTCAACAAACTGCTGCGTGATGCAGTTTCAGGATACGCTTTTATAAATAAATAATTTTAGCAACAAGGATGGCTCACCATGTTTACGATTTGGTATCTTTCTGTACTCTAATTTTGCTCTGGAAGTGTTCGCAACCAAACATTTGTACTTAAAAAGGTTCTTCCACCTTTTTCCAACACGACAAAAAAGCTTTGGTGGAGTTTTTCCAAATTTAGTTGAAAATAATATTTTGAAATTACTGTGTAAGAAAAGCAGGTACATATCTTTCTCGCAACGGTATGTAGCAGGGGTGGCCAAACTGCGGCTTTTCGAACGTTTGCATGCGGCTTTTTGAGCTTTCCGAAAATTTGTATATTTGCTTTTTATTTTGTATTTCTATTGCAAAGGGTAAAAATATTGTTTAAGTGGTACTGTGGTAGCTAGCGTGTGCCGTACAGTATTAATTTTGCAAGTCGTTCCAAAAAGAATTATGATTGTCACAGAAGCGTAGATGTCAAATAAATTCGAGTTTTCAAATTTTTACATTGTTCTTTGTAACTTGGGTTTTACGATATGCGGCTCATACATAGAGCAGGTTTGGCCACCACTGGTATATAGGTTTTCGTTTGTTGTTTATTTATTTTCTGTTGAAACTTACAGCAAGCACATGAAATTGGCTTCTATAACAATGAGTTAGATGCTTAACATATTGCATCATTCAAGAGCTCTGATTTTTTGTTGGTGCAACTTTAAATGACTGAGGACATTGGTAAAGCAGAACAGCACGTCACAATGTACCAGCGTCAGGTGAAACGCATTTATTGCTCCGAGTAGCTGTGCAGCACATAGAATCCCAGCAAACTTGAATGCTGATCAAATATGGATTTACTGCAAATAAAATAAAAGAAATCCAATTCCGGAAAATCTGAGCTTTAAGAAAATAGCTGCGTTCACCCAGGGGCGTAACGAGGGGGCAAGGGGACAATACCCCGGGCGCCGAATCACTGCGAGGGGCGCCGAAAAGTCCCAACAATGTCACAGGTACTTTCTTCAATGCAGTACATTTGCTTACGGAAGACCTCAGGCTCGAACATGGGGGCGCCAAACTTGCTTCTTGCCCCAGGCGGATTTAACAACCTCGTTACGCCCCTGCGTTTACCTAAAGCGTTTGCCCAGTTGCGCCGCTATCATCTGCTAACGCTTGCGGTGTTCTGGAAGGTCTGCAGCATACTTGCATATTCACGCCGGCAAGCAAACCTGGAAGTTTGCACTATAGGAGATCCGGAAAACAAAAAACTTAATTGTACTGTAGGTTAAATGAAAACTGCGGGGGGCGAATGATAGAAAGTTGTTTTCAAATCTAAACTTGTGACAGAAACCATCTTTAACTACCAACCAACGAGACTGCTATCTTTAATTTACTTTAGCAACAAAGCAATGTTTGCGACGGCGGTCATTCCGAAGGTATTTAGTAATCAGTGCACACTTGCCTCAACAAGAACATTTATTACAATAGTAACCATAAGCTGCCTGACTGACTTACCCGTTGCGAACAGCGCATCTCTGCAATTTAATCTAATTAGAAATTATGCTAGTGCAGCCCAAATTTGTGGTGACTTGTTCAAGTGCTTCGAAGGTTAGAAGCAAGTTTCGAATCTCCGTGCAGGGAGTGTAACGCCTCAATCTGGGGCTATACGTTCAAAGCAAATATGATTTCTTCACAGTTTTTGTTATTGCCCGCTGCTTCTAAATTGATAGAAACCTGGTACAGTACCGCGATTCGCAATACTATTAAGTACAAAAAAACGCAGGAAATGGTTAAGAAAATACAACACACGCTAAAAATTGAAAAAGTGAGGAGACAAATAATAAAGAGCCAACAGGCAAAATAATGTTCGATTTATTTGGTCTATATATGAACTTGCAGTTCGTTGCTTTTTGGCAGCAATTGTTTTTCACTGCAGTAACAAGATAGTTGGAATCGTTTACAACTGTCGCTGTTGTATTTCTAACAGAAGTTGTTTTTTGTGGTTCTTCTGGTCTTCTGACAGTCTGTAAACAAAGGCAGTGATTGACAAAAACTATTATTTAAACAATGTCGGCCAAAAGTTATCTGAGAAATGGAATCTGTTTTATGAACTGTTGAATTCGGAAAACACCGGCAAGTTGCAATTTGAATCATAAGAAACAAATGGTACTATGCAAAATTAGAAATAAAACATCTATAAAAGAGGGAAACCAATAAAATATGAGAATTTAGTTCGCGCAAGAGTCCATCAGTTGATATAGCTTTTGCTTTGTTTATGTATTTAGATATGTCAGATTATAATACTATCGTTTCTCACATTTTCCAAACTAAGATCAACTTCAGTAATTATCCCATGTGATTTCCGCTATAACCAACGCATAATTAAATGCGTAACATGGACGTCGAAAGGGGTGCAGGGGGGCTAGATTTTGAAATTTGATATTTTCCGATTAACTTTTTAGTAAACAATGTTTTGAGCTGGCAAAATAAACTTATCACTGTTGGCCACTCTGCAGTTGCAAAAAGTGTCTGTAACCCTGTGATTTCGCCGGCTTCAATGTCTTGTACTACGTTCTGTATTGTCTGTTTTATCAACCTGCGTTCTGCAAAGT
>JGI24021J15306_10011429_pt1 | contig 11034 bp, 5 predicted proteins | sample Ectturendosymbi1_FD_15306 | JGI IMG/M metagenome (IMG submission 15306)
ATAATGTCAAGCCCCCCCGCACAAACGAAAAGACCCCCGCAGAACTGCAAAGCCCCCTATTGAAAACTTTCTGGCGACGGTTCTGACCCAATACCGAGTATGGGAGTGGATAAAACCCAATCCAACCGTTTGTATGTGTAATTTGAAGCAGCGTTCAGCGGAAGATTACCACTTTACCTTCCCGCATGTATTTTACACTTACTAGATTAATCCGAAAGAAGCCGTCATTTCTTACAACGATGGAGACGTCCTGAAACTTCCACTTAAAAAGCACTTGAAGACGAGAAGGAACGGAGTTGTGATCGAAACAGTTCTGAGATCGAAGTTGGCTTTGTTTCTCACCGTCACAATCGATAATGCTACTGAGTTCAGAGTACGTCTCAGACCAGTGAAACGTTTTCTTACTATAGGAAAACTATATAGTTTGTGAAATCATGCCGACGAGATGATGGGGAGTAAGGAGAGACATTCCTAAATCATTCTCGGCTTCATTCTGTCCTTTTGTTTAATCAAACATCAACTCAACAGCTGTTTAACCACCACGTGCAGCCCAAACGTTTTTTGAGAAAAAAGGATCGCCTGACATAGGTGGATCCACGGCGGGCTAAGAGAGCTTAAGCCTTCCCCTAAAATTTCCATTACATTTTTGATCGATGGTTTCCCGACGCATAAATAAGCGTTGAGGTGATTTTTGTGGGAATCTCGAAACCAGGTTTTTTTAAGGCGTTTTAGGGACCCGATTCGGGTCCCTAGAATTTCAAATCGGGTCCCTAGGATCAGAGAAATCGGGTCCCTACAGATCCATACCGGGTTCCTAACATTTTCCTTAAAAAAACCCTGCTCTAAACAACACCTTTCTTTTCCAAAGGGTAGTGACTAAAATCTTAACAGAAAGTGTATTTTACTTAGTTTGAGTAGTATGAATGTGTCTATTTCACTGGATATAAAATTTCTTACATGCAATATTTAAGAAAAATATATCAGTCTCACTGCCACATAAACCGTACGTAAGTATTTAATCCCGTGGTTCCTAACTTTCTCAACAGGGACTCCTATTCCTAAATATGTTGGTTTGCGGACCCCCGTCTGCAGTTTTATACCATCAGTCAAAGTGGTGGTCGTTGCTGTATGAACATCTGAGGGTTAAAAGAATACAATTTGGTATCCCTTCTTGGAACACCCCTATTTGTCCCTGGGGATCGTGTTAAGAACCACTCATTTAACGCTTGTTTCATTTTAATAAAATCGGGTTACTTAGTAACTGGACAAAAGTTAAATAAGCAGCAAGATGGTGGCTCAAGTTAGCATAGACTATGCTATTTCTTACTACAAGCTGTCGTGGGTGCGGTAGCTCATTTCATTAGTCAAAGGAAAGACAACAAAAACACGCAACGACTAGCTACATGTAATTATCGACTACGCTGAGCTGGAAACGAAATGACGCTGTTGATATCTTAACAAGACATACTCCTATGACATGAAAGTAACCGACCGATCGGAAGAGACAGTAAATTTCATGCGAATGTCGATTTCGGGATTTGTGTACAATATAATCTCTCTAGTTCTATACATTATTTCTTGCATTTCTACAGAAAATGCTCCGCCAGAAGACACCAAATCGGTTCTTTTTTTAATTTTCTGGGGGCGAACGTCCCCCGACCATCATCGAGGTGGTTGACCCTTAACGTGATTTCGCCGCTCCGCGATCCGGAAACACCCGGATTCCGATCAACTCGACCCTGAGCCTCCCTAAAATTCGTGGATTCGCCTTTCACCTCTTTGATTGAAAATTAGAACGTTTATTTCAGTTTGCTTCTACCCGCGTCAGTGGAGGGCTTAACACAGGAAGAAGCAGGGGAAGATGGGTTCCGTGCATTTATCAACCCCATTTTCACCCACCGTCGGATATAAAANTTATACCAATTTAGCGCTTATTTAAAGTCCTAGCAAACGGCTCCTTTCCTGCCTCCCCCGCAAGATTTCGCGACTGGCCGAAAGAATCAAAATCTTTTCTGGCTGTTGCTGCGTTTCATGAACGCACTTTCATTTTCGTTTAAATGCAAGAATGTGCATCTGTGAAAGAAATTGCTGCAAGTCCTTGTGGTCTTGGAGGGCATTCTGCTGGACTATGTGTAACGCTATTTTAGTGGTTTATAATAAACGCTTACTGGTTATTGATCGGTTAGAAAACTGCTTAATTCTAATGTTTGAATGCATATCTTATGGTTAGCGATGGCCTTTATCAAGCGGCAACGAAAATATAAGAATGCAGAATGCTTTTATTGTTCCAACATTTTCAACCAGAAAAAAATGTTTTTGCTTCTGATTTTCTTTTGTGACAACGCAAGGGTAGTTGAATTGCAACAAGCCTGAATTTATGACGACGCAAGGTTAATTAGATTACAGTTGGCGCATTATCCTAATTGAAAATCATGAGCAAGCAATGTTATTTGTCGAGGTGGTTGCCGATAGTACTTTCTTTTACTATTTTCGTTTAACTCATACATGTCCTATGCCAATTACGATCTGATAAAAATATGACAACCATGGCTCAAATAATTAAATTTTTGAATCATTTTCATATCAAATCAATGAAAGGTTTTCGTTGCCTATACTTCCATGAAAACTTTTGTGGTTGTGCAGATATTGGTCCATCATGGGTCGGTAGGTACTGGATCGAGAAGTCATCTTGATTTTTCTGTGACCAAAAAGGAAGGATTGTCCAAAAACCTTTCCGGCTTTCTCGGACAATTTCAGCATAGAAGTGCTGCTGCTATAAAGCACATTCCTGAATCGAAGAAGGCATGGCTGATGTACAGGTGCGTCTATTAATCTTGTTGGTGCTGCTATCAACCTATNTAGCCTTGTCGCAGTGTTAAGCTCTGTAACTAAAACCGTGCCTACGGCTATACCTTGAAGGAAGACNCAGCGCCTGCAGATCTTATATATTTTAAACAATTCGATTAGCGATAGAACATTAGTCCTTTTCTACGATCAGCCTGTTATGAAATNATATTATCGTAGGTCTCGTGCTTATGAGAACCAGCACGTTTACCAGAGTTCATACGTTACGTTAAAACACAACGAACATGTTGTACAACCCCAGTCTAAAGGGAAATGTGCGACACGATTTGGATTAATGCATCACTTAACGTTGATAACAGATTGTGGAATTTAGAGAAAAGACAGGGTCATCGCACAGCTCAATGTGACCAACTTGATAGTGAGCTTAAGCAATAGCAATGCCAGCGTCCATTTCGCTTAATAATATTATTATAAATTAACCACAATACAAAGTCGCCTGCTTAGGTGACTTGTACTCATGTGTCACGCACGCGTGGCCCTATACAACTTGTGAAACGTTCATTTTCAAAAACTGCCACACAGTTTCATTGCTACGCCTATAGGGATTTCCTTGGGGATTAAATTATTGTTTTTTGGCCATAACGTGCCAACCACTAATCCTAGGTGTCCCATCAAGTGCGAGTAAAGATGCGGATTTTCACCTGGTTTGTTTTAAAAGAAAAAACAAGGAAATTGCCACATGAAATGTTTTCTCAAGTCCCGATGACGCCACGGGAACCACCCTGTGACGTCACGTTGCTCCACAAAAAGTTCAAACCCAAATGTGTGCGGATTTTTTTAATCGAAGCTGCGGGAGATTTTGTGCATCTTTTAAAGTGTTTGAATAGCTCTCTAGCGCTTTCGCTCGGCAAGTTATGACTGAACAAAGTCCGAGCAACAAAAGTTGCTTTGCGGTCCGTAAAGGGTTTTAAGCAAACTTCAACAGCGGTCTATTGTCCAATAAGGTTTCTGAACCCCAACAGAAACAAAACTAAGAATTCTACCAACGTCTCGAAATTGAGCAAACAAACTTCACCATCGGTTAGCCGAGAGCGCGACAAAGAATTAGCCAAGCACACAATTATGGTCATTTGCAGCAAACTAAACGCGCAACTTGCAACCTGCTTCAAATGAGACACCAAACTGGTTTAAACTGGTTTAACGTGTACACTAGTTGATGTGGGCACTAAAATTTCAACTGCAGAACAGTAAGACGCAATGAATAAGTTACGTAGCGAGCAGTGTGGTTTACCGCAGCTCTGACATTCGGACTTACATTTTATCAGAGCGCTCGTTGTTTCAAATGGCAAAATTTATGCTATAAATGTTAATGAGTAAAAAAGTCACTAAAAGTAGTAGAAAGAGCGGCAAATTTATAGCGTCTTTTGCGTGCGGAGAAAGGGGTAACACAAGTCGCACAGAACACGCAGATTGTAGTCATCGCTGCCGCAACGGTGCTGATATACACAAGGGAACGAAACCGTTGAACTCNGAAATGCGGCATTATACANCAAATTACGGAAATTTCCGTGACCAAGCTCGAAAAATGCGAGGCGCCATTAACATTGGCTGTACCATGTCAATTCTCTTCATCACCACTCTGCGCATCCTACGTGTTCTAGGTGACTTTGCAAAGGCGCAGTCCCTCAAATCGCATATGACTGGTTACGAAGTGCCCTGCTTCTGTTGGTCACAAGCAAATAGTGCTTGCTGCTAAAATGGTGCACTTGAAACAATTAAAAGAAATCACAAATATTTTTTGCACGGAATCCGCTAGCAACTGTCAAAATAGCGCTCTATTCAAGAGCTTTTCAAAACCTTTTTGCAGTCTTGAAACAGCTCACATGCCGAATCACGTGACCTGCTGCTTCCATTGAACCATGAGCGCTAAATGTGTTTCGTTCCATTTTGTCGTCAGAGATTCAAAATTCAACGCTACTTTTGGATCTGGCGTTCTCTCGCAGTTCAGAAAATAATGTCTTTCAGTGAATAAAAAAACTACGCTCAGACATAACCGTATAGAAGTAAAAATCTTGTAGGTGCTTTCATGGACAGTTTTTTTCCCAGAAAATATCCAAAACTTTTTAAAAGTTGGGAGAAAGCGTGTTGAAAAGCCAATTTAGTCGTGCGGATAGTATCGTAAATATTGCGGAAATTAGTTTGCACAATCGAATTTTGAAATAGGCCCACATGGATTTTACCAATGTAAGGTCAAGTGCAAACAATATTTTGAAAAAATTAGGAATTCTTAAACTTGTGGTTTGTAGCAATTTAATTTGGCAAAGCTAATGTACAAGTATAATTCCCGTAGCTTGCCCCCTTCTTTTGATCATTTCTTAAAATATACGTAGCATACATGATCATGGCGTAAGACAAAAAGGAAACTTTTATCATAAATATATCACTTAGAGCTTTTATCACTAAGAGCTTACTTTTATCACTTAGAGCTTATTATGGCAAGAAAAATTTGCAATATGAAGGACCTATTGTTTGGGGCATGTATTTCTGACAAAATCATATCTACAAATCGCTAAATACGTTATATCACCAAGTAAAATCGCATCTGCTTGCTGAGTAGCCTATTGACTTTCGTGCGAGGCAGGCGAATGGTTTGCAAAATCGTTTCCAACTTATAACGTCCACATTTTTTTATTTTGGATTCATGTTTTGCGTCTCGCCTGTGCTTTTGCAATGCGGTAATTAACAAATGTAGGCTGGTCTTGATAAGGTGACTGCTTTAGCCATCATTTGCCCGACCTGTGCTGATTTTTTGTTTGTTGTTACAAAATGAATAAACTGTTATCTGCCTACAGCAGCAACATGACTTGGCCTGACTTCATTTGTCACGATATGTGACCAGCACATTTTTTGAAACAAATAAGTGGAATTTGTTTAAATTTTCATTTTTGAAAAAGGTAGTTCCTCCCTGAAGTTTAAATCTAAGTCTTCCATTTTGACTTGAACTGAAGTCATTTCGCAATCCCCTTAAAAGACCAAAAGCCAAAACGTTGGGAGTCCATAGAACTCAGTTCAAAGAACACCTTTTTATGGCAATGCATGCTAGCGAGAAACCATGTAATACAGCTTATCGTGGTCTCCAGCTGCGAAGCACTTTTGCCGACTTTAAACCAGCTCTTAGTCATACCAGTGAGTCTAAGATGATGTGACTGCAATGCTTTACCACCTTGCTTTTATGCTCTCAATTTTCAACACCATTTGTGTGAAACTGTTGAAGGCAAACTAACCCGTAATGGTCGGTGATCTCGGAAAAATCATTTTTAAGATGAGGATGGAGGTGTTTAAGTTTAACTCCAGGCCATGTGCCTTCACTTGAATATACACATGGCAGTGATTATCACTGCAGTCCGTTTTTGTACAAGAGACAATGCAGAAAAATTCACAATATCCATTAAATGTTTGTGTGCCAGCAGAACCAAATTTAGCTGGAGGTCATAACAAAGTGTTTAAATAAAATGGAAGCCAATGGTGAAAACCTAAGAATCACAAGTAATTTCCAAGTGCCTCACTAACAATCACATGTAAAATATTGTCATCACATTCCGAGTGGCAATCAAAACCAATATTTGTTTTTCAACAGAGTTTTATTTAGTACGAGTAAAAACAATCACGCTGTTGAGCAATTACTCCTCACAGTGACTTGACAAGACTTTCGAATGTTTTTTCATGTTTCGAACAGGTTCATGAAGATAAGAGTAACCAAGCACGCCATGTACGAAACGTACAGCAATAAAACGATCGACTGCTGGTATGTGAATAGTTTCGCCGATCTAACGGGGCTGTCGCAAGATGCATTCAAGATATCGTCTCTGCTTGCCACACCAAAGATGACAACATTGCCTCGTTGACAATTTCGTGTTTGTGTAACGCTTTTCTTTGCGTATTCTCCATGATGAACTTCTGCGCTTTTTCAATTTTAATTGCACTCCTATTTCATATCAAGCCAATAAGCACCACAACTTCTCCAAGGGTGACAAATGGTTTCGGGTTTGGATGAAGTTGAAAAGTTAATGAAAATCCTTCGAAAATCGCAGGAATGCAGCATACACTTTGAGGCTTTCATAAACTTCATAGGGTGCGATTGCCAAATTTCCATTCTCTGGTTGCCATCCTAGTACATGCTTGCCAGATATTTCGAAGCTAAAGTACTAAGACTTTTCCAATTTTCAGCAAATGTTCCAGATGTTTCGCAATTGCTTTGCGCGTGTATACTGTGCAATGTATAATACAACGTCTTTCTCAAATGTGATGATTCTTGCTGGATTTTGGTCTCGACTGGAGAGCTGCACTGTGGTGGTCATTCAAATAGAAAATGTAGGCATGGATCCGGAAGGTGAAGTAGACTCCGGCCAGAGTTTGCAATTTTTTCCGAGCGGAAAATGGATTTGAAGTCACATCATTTTGAGTTGGATTTAAAATCGGAATGAATTTTGCAAAAATATCAGAGAAAAAGCTTTTTTTGCAACGTTTGGGATGAAAGATTATTTTAGTTCTCTGTTTCTTCTGGATTAAAATGGAGCTGAATAAAAAATACTGAACATATAGGCTACACCAGGTCTGTTCAACCGGTTGTAAGGTACAACACTGCTGTGTACTGGCTCTTTCAAATATGGCAGGGGTTGCCAACCTGGGTCCAAAAGGTTAAACCATAATTTCAACAGTACATTAGTCAATAGAGGTTAGGTACCAGTTGAAGTAATATACGCAGTCATACGATGATTTAATTTCGCTGATTCCGGTTCTGAAATCAGAACTTCCCCATCGTCCAGGAGCTTAACGAGGGGGGACAAGAGGGGCGCAATTCTCCGGGCGCCGAATCACTGCGGGGGGCGCCGAAAAGTCCCTACAATGTCGTGAATACTTTCTTCAATGCAGTACATTTGCTTCCGAAAGACCTCAGGTTCGAACACGGGGGCGCCAAACTTGCTTCTTGTCCCGTGCGCCATCTAACCTGGTTACGCCCCTGCCATCGTTTCCTGTTTTCAAGATATTGCAACATTTGTGTGTAAACTGTTGAATGAGTTCTAAGCTTCATGATAATAACTTACGTCATCACCATAGAAGAGCTTCTACTTTGCTTGTTCAGTTGTGTAATTCAGCAGTCACAAGACAATGTCTGCGCCTGCTGATGGAGGTGAGTCGTGTTAGAGCAGTGATGGGCAAACCTTGGCACGTGAGGGCAAAACCAATTATTATTGCTTGACCCTTTAAGGACCGCAAAAGCCGAAATATCGTCTCCTACCATTTCAGCCATAACTCAACAGTTGATANAGCTAGTGAGGTGTTCGAACCATCTACGGATTCGGCAAAGACTGCTAGTTTCGATGATTTTTTTTCAGTTTTGGGTTTGGGGATCTCTGGGAGGGATTTCACAAGTGGGGGGTGTTATTGCATTTTCTTTGGTCAACTTTCACGGCCCTGGGCGCCAACCCAATGAGCCAATTTTTTGGCTCAAAATTTTTTGGAAACTAGACTCTCATCCGAGTCTTTAGAGCCATAGATTGGCCTTCGAGCATATCTGGAGCCAAAATTATGGCCTAACAAACCAAGAATTGGTGAAAATTTCTACCCCCACAAACGCTAACCTGGGGTATATTACACCCATAGCATATATGGTCATAGCTCGCCAGCAGCTTGAGCTAGAGAGCTGTTCAAGCCCTTTAATGACTCATGAAGTCTTGTAGTTTAGACTGAAAAAAAATTTAAGCTTGGGATATCGTTTTTTTGTTGATGTTTACATAATGAGAGGATGTTTATGCATATTTGTTTACATTCGCATGACGTCATCATCCCCTAGGAGCCGAACAATCGAACCAATTTCGTGGCTCAAAATTATTTTGGATTGTAGGCTACAATACGAGTCTTTAGAGGATTTGATGGACTCTCTAACATTTAAGGTTCCAACATTTTGGCAAAATGACCGAAAATTAATTAGGGAAATCCCCACTAATCCCCTATGGAATGGTTTAAAAAATTGGGATCTTTTGGCCATAGCTTTGACACCAAAATCGCTAGGAAGTCGATCAGTGCTCCAAAGACTCGTATTACAGCCTAGAATCCAAACAAATTTTGAGCCACAATATCGGCTCATTGTTTGGGCGATGACGTCATAAAATAAAAACCAAAAAAAGTAAAACATGCCCCAACCCTGAAGACATCCACCAAAAACCCCAAACCCAAATCTTAAAAGTTTTTTTTTCAGTCTAAACTACAAGACTTCGCGAGTCTTTAGAGAGTTTGAATAGCTCTCTAGCATAAGCTGCTGGTGAGTTATGGCTGGCTGAGCTAGCCGTTAGTGGGCGACTCATGCTTTTTCTGCAATTTTTTGTTTTGTGAAAAATGGGGCTTTTGAACCACAATTCTGGTCCAAGTATACTAGAAGGTCAATCAAGGGCTCCAAAGACGCGGATGATCGCTTAGTTTCCAAAAAAGTTTGAGCCAAAAAAATGTCTCATTGGATTGGCGCCCAGGGCAAGGTAGAGTTGATCAAAGATGCAGAAACATGCCCTCATTGTGACGTCACCAACAGAAAACCCCAAACCCAAATCAAATAATTTTTTTAAAATCGAAATTAGAAACTTGCCGAATCCGTAGGTGGTTTGAACACCTTTCTAGCTCTATCGACTGGCGAGTTGTGGCTGAAATAGTCTGTGTCAGCAAATCGACTTCTGCGGTCCTTCGGCGGTCCCTAAAGGGTTGAACATAGCTTTCACATGCCACCTCAGCCGAAAAAAATTGTTTGGCAACCTTACCTAGTTTCCAGTGCATTTTTCACGTGTCAATTTAAACCGAATCTTCGGTTTGGAACGTGACGGAATAACTGATTTTCGGATAAATCATGCTGAACCGCATCGCGGACTTCCTGCATTTGGTTGCTAATGCGCAAGTCACAATATCTTTTAGTTTTACGGTGGAACAGCTGATAGTAACAAAAAAGGCTTATAACACGGATTTTCTGCACGAGAAGTAGGATCAGAGCAGGTGGGATTTACCCAACCCTTTCTGTCACCCAAACGCTGACCAATTGGTTTGTTTAGGCAAATGCAGTTTTTTTCTATTTGCAATGGTACACGTACCATCACATGTGGAAATCCCCAGAAAATGATGCTACGCCATATGCAAGGGAATCACTTGATAAAGANAAAACGAACCACAAATACAAAGACCAGATACCTCAAAAGTATATAACAACGGGCGAACCAAGCAGTAGCAGAGTGATCATGGCATGTGATCTCTATTGCTGCTTGTAATATCATTGTAACGTCACCAGACCTTCCCGACNACAAAATATTTTATCAAGTTTTTGCAAACTTTCTTTGTTTATGAAATAATTTTTCAAGTTTATGCAACAGATATTTATCTAGACAACACAAGTTGCGTTTTGACAAGGGCATACCCAGGGGTCTGAATCGAATCTCTTCCCGTTAGGTTACAGCTGATATGATTAAACGTCACATTTATCCAATTCAGTTCGCCTTGTCAGTAGCTATTTGGGCAGGCCTGTAGCCGCGGGGGCATTCGAGGGCATTGCCCACCAAATTTATTTTGTTCCCCTCTAAATTTTTTGTGCTCAGAAAATTTTTTTTTAAACATATAATAAAAACAAAAACCTTGGCCCCTTACAATGTATTTCCCCCCAAACCTTTAAACCTGGCTACAGGCTTGCATTTGGGTGCTTTTAATCTTTATTTAGCATTTTGAAGCCCCGAAAAAAGTATTACGTCACAGAACTTCAACTCTACTTGAAAAAGTCGGTTTAAACGTTTAGCAATCATTGTTAATCGTGATCAATAACAACCGCATGAGTGGAGTTGTTTTTTGTGCTGCTGCAATCATGTGCGTGTGCTCAGGGTCGCAACCAGCTGATTTTCTCGGAGTGGGAAATGATTGTAACTTGTTGCCGTACTTAACAATTATAAAAGTTATTGGCACTTTGAAAATTTCGGATAGAGGGAATTTCCCGGTTTTCCCCCTCGCTGTTTCCCTGTCTGAACCCAAGAAAGCCTCACATAAGCAATGTCGATGCTCTATTGTACACGTTTGTTCAGATTGGTCGTACCGTCTTACCAACAGTGGCGAAACTGACGGGGGGGCAGGGGGGGCGGCCGCCCCCCCTGGCCGGTCATTTCGAAGTTTTTGGGCCCCCTGTCACCACATTGTTAATTTTATTAA
>JGI24021J15306_10011432_pt1 | contig 11032 bp, 7 predicted proteins | sample Ectturendosymbi1_FD_15306 | JGI IMG/M metagenome (IMG submission 15306)
TGCGTTGAGGGATTGCCGTAACGCAAAAAACAGCATAGGGAAGACCATGGGCGGATCCAGGGGGGGGGGCGATCGTCCCCCTAAAACCTACTTAAGTAACTTTATTCACCATGATTTTGTACAATTAGGAAAACTCCATTCGCCACACAGGGCCATTTTGTCGTCCATTGTTTTGTCACAGCAGTGTTGTGAAGTATACTTCATCTATCTTGCAGTAGTGAACCCGTAATGAGACTTGACTACAAAATATTGCTTGAAATCACGCCCCTAACCTTACTGGTTCATGGCCGTAGTCACGGTCAAATTTCTACAGAGAATATGTTGATTACGTCACTGGTTGAGCACGTTGTTAAATGTAGTTTGTGGAAACCTAACATCTTGCCCTCATGTAATCTAGGTTGGTTGTATCTCTGGTGGTTGGCGGTTGCAACACAGTGTAGCTGCAGTACCGTTCGTTTTAAAACAGCCACACAATATAATATGATTTAGCGTTACAAAAAGGTTTTGTGGAAGCATAGCATTACAGAAAGTTCACCGAGGCAAGTGCCTCATATGCCTCAATGTAGCTACGGCGTAGTAGTTGGATCCGCCCCTGTGATGGACACACTGTAGCAGGCAAGCTGCTGCCGCCTTGAAGACAGTGGTGTAGGAGGCAGGCTTGCAAGCGTACTCCCAAAAACTGAGATTTGTCGAAAATCCGGGCAAAATCTCAGAAAATTCGGGCACAGGTGTTTCGATATCTTTGTTCTCATTCATTGTGTGATGAAAGAGACTGACTGTGGAAATACGTCTGAATTTGACTTTTTTTCTCAAAAAATACACATGAAGAACTTTTTTAGAGGCCGTAATTTTGTATGTTTTGTGTGACCTCCAAAAAAAGGTCTTCATCATTTTTGAGATACAAATGTTTCGGGCAATTTTGAGTAGGCCTATATTCGGACAAAAATCCTTGGCAACTCTAAAAATTTGCCTGCCCCTACATCCATGCTGAGTATGTTGATTGAAGTTGGGAATCGAAAGATGAACATTCTCTGCTGCTGTGGTGAGAGCCTTCGAACTTTACAGCTCTATCTCTCTCACCCAAAGAAACGCTCCACCAACAGCAGCTCAACTCTGGTGTTTATCCTTGGTAGTTCAGGATTCCTTCTCAGTAGTGATTCTTTCAGCGGTGATTTTCCTGACACATCCATATTAATAATAATATTTTATTGCAGACTCATGGTCCATATCACAGACACAAGAGCAAAAAAAGTGGTTAGCTATACATCAGCGCGCATTACAGAAACGGTGTTTGCACATGACCAACGTTGAGAGGAGCAAATCGCTTTATCCTCACCACAGCTGTATCGTCATTCGCAAGAGCACAGAAGATGGATAACCATACAGTAGCGCATCACAAACCGGTGTTAGTACGTGTCCAACCTTGAGAGGCGCAAAAGACTTTCCTAGCACTTCTTACTTTTTTATGCTTGGTATGTACACAGTCTACACATATTTTTACTACACAAAAGCAATATTGATGAGACTCAAATACCGAAACAATTCACGGACAACTACTGCATTTGTTCTCCACCATACAAGAGAGTAGAAAATTGAGGAAATACGAAGATTTGTAAAAAGCATCAGACAATTGAAGCGATTGAATAAAACAGTTGGATGAAGATGCGCATCGTATAAAAAATCGATGCAAGTTGGTTCTCAGCACGGCATCAAAGGTCCTGACACTATGGCTAACCTGGTGTGGGCGAACACTCACATTTCTGGGTATGTATTGCATAATTCGATAAGGCATTGTTATACGCAGCACGTAAGCGCTTCATACTGGTCTGTGTGTATTTTCTCCACAATTGGCATATTCGATGAACCATGACCGTACCACTATCAACTGCAAGTACCTCTCACTCAGAGTACTGGCAAAATCAGAAAAGGCAACATAAACTCAACCTACAGTGGGAATGCAATTGGAAATGAAGGTGTTGTAGTTATGAGGAAAAACACTTTGAGGCATTACTGACGTTATTAAATAACACCAATGCAGACACTTTCGTATGGCATTATTATTAAACAACCATGCCTAACAGTGAATAACTAGAACCATAAACTTACGAACTTCCCTGAATTGTGCTGGCAGTAAAGATGAAATATTTGCTGGACATAACGTTTCTTTGCATGACGAGCCTAACCTTTTCTTATTATTAGTGGCTTTTTTGACTGTGGCCAACCTCAAAATGTGGCTAATATTGGCCTCAATCTCGCAACCACATGCACATCGAACACAACCTCCTACTTTGTATAACTTCTCTGCGACGATGAACAGTTGTAGTCGCTGCTGGTGCGTGGTTTCAGGGCTCATTCCTTTTCAGTATTGCGTGTACGTACCAACGTACTGAATAACACCTACCTGTGATCTGTCATAACTTTAACTAGCCCGTTATGCTATGGATCAAGAATTTGATCCACACACGCGAATAAAAGATATAGCAGTTTTATTTATTTATTTTATTGATTTGCCGCGGACTCGTGGTCCATATCATAAGCACAATCGAATACCACAAGAGCACAAAAATGGTTAGTCATAGCGCATTACAGAGTACTGTAGTTGTTAGCACATCATCAACACTGAGAGGAGCAAAACACCCCCAACTATAGCAAACACTTCAACAGCGCCCCGCCTTGGCTATAACGTCATTAACTAATCGTCATACAGGGAATCGGCAGCGGGAGAGAAATTAAGACGTTGTAACCAGTCCCGTCGCCACGGAGGGGCTTTGGTGGGCTTAGACCCCCCAAACAAAGCTTCAAGCCGCCCAAATTGCAATTTCAAATACTATAAATCAATGGAATTTTTGTCAAATGTTGATGTCAAGCCCCCCCTGCCCAAACGTAAAGCCCCCCTATTCACGACTTTCTGGTGACGGTTCTGGTTCTAACCAGTGGTGTGTTTAAGGGGAGGCGAACGAGGCTCTGGCCTCGGGCCCCCCATTTTTAGGGGCCTCTCTCGAGATGTTTCGCACATAAATTTTGCTCTTTTTTGGTGAAAAATGTATTATCCACTCATTTAATATACTCCGAAGCAGATCATAAGTAAGCACTCCGCTTTCAAAGGGACCCCCAATAGCAACTGCAATGTATGAGTAGGCTACTCTGTTTTCAAAGGGCCCCCAACAGCAACTGTAATGTGTAAGTACTCTACTTTCAAAGGGTCCCCAACAGCAGCTGTATTTGGTAAGTGCTCGCTTTCAAAGAGACCCACAGTAGCAACTGTAATGTGTAAATAGGCCTACTCTGCTTTCAAAGGGGCCCCTAGTAGCATCCGTAATGTGTAAGTACTCCGCTCTCAAAGGAGCCCCCAACAGCAACTATAAAACTAGAGAAATGGGGAGCGATGCCAGCTTGCAATTGCTTTACTTTTTTGTGTCGCTAGCGTTGTATTCCAAACTTTCAGTGTTTTTGTTTATCATGAATACCCTTTAACATTTTCCATTATGTTGGTAGCCTACACTCAGAAACAATCATGAGAACTTATGGTGAATCCGGATGTGGATGGCTATACTAAAACCCTAAATCACAGAAAATACTGCGGAGTATTGCTCACTTGAAATCAGCTTAATATGGTGTCAAGGTTGGAACTATCTTCCAAAAATTTTTTCTGTGTTCAATGCTGTCACTGCGGTAACTTACTTAGGTAATTCTACGGTAGTGTTTTTCATCTTTGACCTGACAACTGTATTCTGCTTCAGTAGAACATCGAGCCTGTAAAACCTGAAAGTCATAAAGAAAACAATTTTTTTGATGTGTTTCTTTTTTCCCACAAATTTACTTTTGCACAGGAAAATGTATTTTCCCAACACAATGTTTTTGCCCAAAACGCAACACACCTTTGTTAACAAGTTGAAACGTTTTTCCGAAAAGTTGCGTTTTTGAACGACACTTGGCCAATGCCTTTTGTGTTCACTGCGTCGTTACCATGCGTACCTGATTGTTAGCATAGTTTGGTCAACTGGTTATTGAACTAACTTTACAATATTTTGAAACTTTTGCAAATCCGTTATAAGCTTGTGCAAATCCGAAAATTTAAACTTTTGCAAATCCGATTGGAACGTTAAATTTTTGCAAATCAGATTGGAACGATTGGAACATTTAAACTTTTGCAAATCCGAGTGGAACGTCATTTAATTTTTACATAGCAAAGGATGATGCAGTGGTCTCATCTTTCTTCGAACAAATTGGTCGCTTGTTAATGTAGTTCGAAAGCGTTTTCGTGCTACGAACATACGCTTGAACTTCTTCAGGTTAGGGTTACAGTTTTTTTTCTGAAGTGTTTGGAATGAGTGTCGTTGCCAATGAACAGTACGCATCTTTGAAACTGGCCGAAAAACGCAAAGAGCAACAACTGTTCCATAAACCTCTTGACTTTCGCAGTGACTGTGACTGCAACACCCTCGGCCTTTGGCGGCTTCACAGCGTTGCAATAACCTCAACAAGGAGACAGCTTTCTGAGAAAGGCAATGTCATGGATATTTTGCTTCACATGTAGCACAACTTGTGAACCGGTGCTTTTTGGGGCTCCCGAAAGCTTATACTTGCTTGCTGAGGGTCGACGTACGACAGCTGATGAGTAAGCATTGACGAGGCACCAATTTAAAAAGAGAGATACCGGATATGGGATTATCACTTTTGTTCGGACATACATCCCGCAACTATCATCAACGAAGTATTACCAGGTCTACCAAAGCTTTTTTCAAAAACAGAATCACTGTTTTTTCATTTGTATGAAAAAAGCATAAGCTGATCCTGGAGAACAGCAATGCGGAGTGGTTGGAGAACACTACGAGACCCCGTATTTCACCCCTGACATCGGCACCCACCATCCTGGAATGGCCCTGCCAAGACGCCTCCGCACCGGTGTCGTACGTTTCCGCTCCTGCTGACACAAATGGGGTGCTGTATATGACCTCTACTGCGGCTTGTTAGTGTGGCGCAGAGGAACAGACCGTTGACCATGTTGTCCTTCACTGTCTAATCCATCGACCTCCCTGTGGAGTGCATGACCCAGTGGCGTAGCTAGAGTATGGGCTGCCCGGGGCGGTCCTTGAGTTTGGCGCCCCCGAAGCCCATAAAAATAAGTATTGTACAGTGACTGGCTCTTAAAACTTCGTATATATATTAACTAGTTTATGCACCATTACATTATCACAGTAATCTCACATGCTCAAATTTGGTATGCTTTAAATACACACCAAAAACCTAAACATTGTAACTGCAAAACGCAGAAATGACATAGGGCAAAATAGTAAAAAAAGTGCAAAAAATTAGAACCACCTTTTTTCTGAAATGAAAACTACAATTTTCTACATAGTAATTTTTCTTGCCTTTTTCTTAGCAATTTCTTCAATGGCAATGTCAAAATTTATTTAATCTGTCAATTTTTGCTCTGTAGACAATGTGGCAAGATTTCTCAACCTCAAGGTGCTCATACAATGTGGCAAGATTTCTCAATCTCAAGGTGCTCATACAATGTGGCAAGATTTCTCAATCTCAAGGATATTAAGTCAGGGTTTCTCAACCTTTTTCCGTTGAAAGCACCCCCGAGTCATAAAACAATCAATCCGAATTCCCAGTAAGCTGACAAAATCTACACTGAGGCAAAGTCTACGCGGAGTTTTCAAACGGCAGGCATTTTCCTCTCGTTTACGATATTAAAAAATAGCAATGCACGAAAACTCAACTGCCATCCAAGCACCCCTGGAAATCTTCCCGTGAACCCCTGGGGCGTTCACTAACCCCAGGTTGAGAACCACTGTCTTAAGTGATTCTTGATCAGTTTTAGTTTCGAAAAACTCCTCTCACAGGTACCAACCCCAACGGCAATTCTGAGGAAAATCCGCAGCATTATTACTCTATTTGGAACAGAGTTCCCAAGGTTATACTTTTGAATAAACTGCAAAAGTTGAAGGTGCCTTCTTTTTCCACTGTGAACTGTACATCGGCAACATCGTGTAACTGTGATGCAACAACAACGTTCTCTTTAATTGCACAACAATGAACAAGGGACGCAACAACTGTCAATATTTCTTTTTCGGCTATTAACTGCACTCAACCTCCTGCGCAACTAACTGACCTACTTGGAATCTGAATGCAGTACGGTGATCTAAAAATTTTCATAATGACGCAAAAACATAGTGAAGCAAGAAATCATTTCCCCTAAAAAAATGATGAACCCTCACGTAACCATTAAAACTCACGTAACCCCACTACATGCTTTGCGGAACACTAGGGTTCCGCGGAACCCATGTTGAAGAATACTGAGCTAGATTAGATTTCTTCACACACACGGAAATCCATTTTGACGAGCACAAATCCAACTGCATATTTATTAGATTTACACAGAAATGTTTTTAAACCCAACAAAGCGCTTCTACTCGCAGGTACAAAACTTAAGAGCACTTACGAAAGTTTAGAGTTCACCACAGCCACACGTTTGCCCACAGTCATCCGCCATGCTCCTAAGTTCTATATCGTCATATAAGGAATACGATCAAATGTCAACAACGACCGAACACTCGATCAATCAACCGTGTAGTGAATCAGTATATTTGACATCAAATTAGTTGATAAGCGTGTTGAGAACCGTGTTGCAGCTTCATGTAAAAAAAGCCTATTGATATAACAACCTTGATACACGATTGTTTATTGTTTGGATAAGGTGATAACCGCTTAAATACACAGGTAATAGTTTAAATTACTAAAAATCACAAACGTCCTTCAACTGCGAGTAATGTTTCGTATTAAAACCACTTTTATTATAATACGGCCTGTACAGGTTTATAGCCTACAGCATAGCCCATAGTTCCGCCCCCATAAAAGTGCCGCCAGGGGTGGACAGCCCCCCCTTAGCAACGCCACCCCCTTAGCTACACTACTCTTGTAATTCACTGACGGTTCTGGGTGACGAGACAATCGAATGGCTGCTCAACACCTGCCCCGAGATCTGGTGCGGCCTAGCAGTGAATTACAAGAACTCGCTCAAATGATGAAGAAGCTAGCTTTCTTGTTCATAAAATCGCTTGGTTTTGTTGGTTTCAGCCGTTTGATAAATATGCAGATGGCCCATCGTAAACTTGTCAGTAAGTTTTCCAAAACTCGGGAAGTATATGCTTTTAAATAATTATCCTTCCATACACGGAAGCCAAGCTCTCAACTAATCAGCTGAAATGTAACGAATAGCACGTCGTCGTTTCCAACGGACTGAAACACGAACCCGTGTCAAGTCCCGGCTCGAACTCTGCGCAGCAAGCTTGACGCAGCTGTTTCAACTAGGGCGATCAGCGGCCTACGGCAGGCAGTCAGCGTCGACACGCAACGCATGCCTCAGAAGACACGGTTAACGACGTGATAATGAGAACAAGCTGGCTGCGTAGGTAAGCAGACCATGCAGTCGTTCACTGAAATCTTACGCTGTGCGAGGTCCCAGAAAAAAAAACAACGCAAACAAATGAAACGAAGAAACGCTTATTTGAATTGCTTCGGGTGGCGCAAATAGCTAAGGTATTTAGAAACAACTGTGTTCCTTTCAGAGTATAACTGCATTTTAACTTTTTCGATTGAAGGTTTGTAGTATTGTGATGATGTTCATGCCGTGAAAAAATTAGGAAGGTCGTCGTTTTTTGCCATGGCAGCAAGATAGATATGTTTCAATTCCTTCCTCGAAAGAGCAGCAGTTTCGCAGATCAATCACGGCTCAAAATCTTTGACAGACATAGCAACCACCGTGACAAACAATTAAGGATTATACCATTGATTGCAAACCGGAAGTAAAAATATTTTTGTAACAAAAATGCTTGTGGTTCAATAACAGACGTTAAATTTTTGGATTCTGTAACAGACGTTAAGCATGGAGGAGGTGGGCGTGCAGAAACGCGATGGCAAGAAAACCAAAGCATGGCATGGAGCCAAAGAACCGAAACAAACGTGAAGCATTTTTCAGCTTGCTAAATGTAGTCTAATCCTAAGCATTTTTGTTCTTCAAACTCATTGATTTGTCCTAAAAATGTCTGGTGATTATGCTAACTCCGCTCCAGCGGTAATTCACACTGTGGCAGATTTTACGTAGCCTACTGTTGTAACTTTCAAGTCAAGCTTGTCAAAACTGGAGAAAAAGTTTGCTATCCTGCAACTCTAGCGCAATCTGATAAAAGCAACTTTCGTAAGGTTCGACTTAAAAGTAATATAAGTAAAACGCAGTTTTGCGGGCCCACAAAACTCCAACCTTGAATGGCTGGAACGCAATTACAAAATCGTTGAGTTGAAGCGACTGTATGCGCCGCCGTGCCAAACGCAACGCAACAATGATGACGCGAAACGTAAATTATCACGTGCGTTTATATTTAACTGCAAGGCAAACCATACTAATGCCTTTGTAACAATGGTTTTCGCAGCGTTTCATATTTGTGAGTAATAGATCAACGTGCTCGGGAATTTTCATGATACACTCACAGTTATCGAAATAGTTCAGCTTTTAGCACTTGCACGGTCGTAACGAGGGGGGGCAAATGGGACACAACGTCCCGGGAGCCGAATCACTGGTGGCGCCTAAAAGTCCCAACAATGTCTGAAGTACTTTTTTCAATACAGCACATTGCTTCCGAGAAACCTTAGGTTCGAACATACTTGTTTCATGGGCGCCACGCTTGTTTCTTGCCCCGGGCGCCATCTTAACCTCGATACGCCCCTGAGCACTTGTATATTTAAAAAAAAACAGTAATTAAGTTCGTCTGAATTTAAGGGAAAAAGCACTTCGCTGAACAGCAAAGCAAACGTGCAGGTTCACATAAAAATCCTTTAACCATATATAACTGTAGGCTATAGGTGGTGGACATCACCTAGAACTCGTGCCAACCTTGTTTCTCTCAAAATAAGAGTTAATGAAGTTGCATTGATTCTATTTTTGTGTATTACTTATCACAACTTACCTATTGTTAGTTCCTCTCTGGAAGAAAGCGTCCCCCACCATCATCCAGCTATTTTTATCATTTCGAATCCAGCCTTAACAAACACTTTGTGCGCCAGGATTGCTTGCAGCCTTAAACAGGTTTCAAACCTTACTATTTTTGAGAAAAACTTCTACACGTAGCCTACACAAACCGCTGGACAAATCAAACCCAAAACAATGTATTTCCACATGTAGCCTACACAAACCGCTGGACAAATCAAACCCAAAACAACGGATCTGCTACAACACAAAAGTTTTTACCTGAAAAACGTTGATCATATTTGCAGCAAAAATCTTGAAAAGCGAAAATACTAACAAGTATGTCCAGACTTTTTGGTAACTTAACGCACAAATTAGGTTTAAGGATTGCGATGCATGTGAGTGATGATAGTGCTCAGGGTCTTTTGTCAGGAAAACGGAATTATGTCCCAACATGTTAACAGTTTAAAACAGTGGTTCTTAACCGGGGAGGAGTCAGTAAATTTCCAGGGGGGAGCGAGCCCTGACGCGCCCTACAACATGGAAAGTTTGATCAATGAATTTACCAATAAATACATTTGTTTTTAGAGCCTTTCGAGTCTGCGCTTCATGAAGTAACATTTTCTGTCTTTAAACCGTACGCAACGATCCTTACGCACAAAGATGTCTAGGGAAGACAGGAAAACATGGAAGGCAAATTACTTCATCAAGTTCATGGCACTTCTATGTGAGTATCCGAAGTGCTTGATCGTCGGAGCCGACAATGTGAGCGCCAAGCAGATGCAGCAGATCCGTGCGTCCACGAGGGATAAGGCCGCCATCTTGATGGGCAAGAACACTATGATGCGCAAGGCCAACAGGGGACATATGTCAAACAATCCAGACCTGGAAAAGCTGCTGCCTCACATCAGAGGAAACGTTGGGCTGGTGTTCACGAAAAACGATCTCATTGAAATTCGTGACCTGCTGTTGGCGAATAAGGTTGAAGCACCTGCCCGAGCTGGCGCCATTGCTCCAGTGGACGTCGTCATTCCAACTCAGAACACTGGTCTCGGGCCGGAAAAGACCTCTTTCTTCCAAGCCTTGGCCATTCCGACCAAGATTTCCAGAGGAACCATTGAAATCGTCAACAATGTCAACATTCTGAAAGTGGGAGACAAGGTGGGTGTCTCCGATGCCGCGCTGCTGAATATGCTGAAGATATCACCGTTTACCTACGGTTTGGAGCCCGAGCAAGTCTACGACTCTGGCACCGTGTTCGACCCGAACGTGCTCGACATCACCGATGACGACATCCGCCGGAAGTTCGTCGACGGCGTGCGCAACGTGGCTTCCGTGTGCCTTTCGATCGGGTATCCGACCGTGGCCTCGGTCCCACACTCCATCATCAACGGCTTCGTACCAGGCGTTTGTTGTATTGCGCTGCAGATGTTGATGTGTTCTTAGTTGAATAAATTGTCACAACAGAGCCTAGTGAAAGGTNTCCTNAGGAAAAGTTTAGTGGTTGGGTTAAACTTCGCCATATTTAGCTACATCCGAAATTCCTACGTGAGTTCGACCATAGACGTAGCAAGGACGGTATTCACAAATCTAAGTTTGCTTGACCTCCCTATTAAAGACTTCTAGTACCCGGTATTTTAACATGAAAGACACGTATTAGCAACTCGTTATCTTTTATTATAAAGTTTAAGCAATATCATAAACATAACTCACCGAATAAGGTGGTTTTCCAGTACTTCGACTCTCAGACTGGAATTGACGACAGCAATACATTCATGTAAACCTCAAACACTGACTAACAGCTATTACATTGGGATATTTTAATACATACAAAAGCTACATAAACGCTGCATGCTCAACTGTCTCTGAATCGTGACCGTTTATGCAAAGCTCATGTTACCCAACGCCCTTTTTCCTTTTGTCTTTTTTATCGTGAAAAGTTCGCGCCATTTTCATCACGCAATCTTACTTCCGAAATTCAGTTCTGTGGAACTACCACAGTGTGTCGTATTAATATGAAAAGCTTAGTCACGGTGACTTTTCTACTTTTCAGCGTATCGC
>JGI24021J15306_10011433_pt1 | contig 11032 bp, 6 predicted proteins | sample Ectturendosymbi1_FD_15306 | JGI IMG/M metagenome (IMG submission 15306)
GCCATTGATAAACTTGTGAGCACCTTAGGCAAGATCCAGTCCAGCGTCCACCCAGGTGCGTAACGAGGTTAGATGGTGCCCGGGGCAAGAAGCAAGTTTACCGCCCCCATGTTCGAATCTGAGGTCTTTCGAAAGCAAATGTACTGTCACGAAGAAAATAATTGTGACATTATTGGGACTTTTCGGCGCCCCCGGCAGTGATTCGGCGACCGGGAAATTGTGCCCACCGACTGTGCAACTTCTCTAATGCGACAACTGTTGCACATGCGCACAGCAGAAATGAAAAGAACTAAGCGCAACATTTAATAGCACAGCGTACGCTACAATCAGTGCGAAAGCTGAGCCTGTTTGTTGTTATAAAGCATGTATTCGAGGCTCAATACACGATAATACACAGATCAAGTCATCTTCCCATTTAAGCCTCCTAGATTTTTAAAAAAATGATAACAAGGGCAGCCTGTTTGGCTCAAAAGGTATTCAGCAAATGCATATTGTGCACAGCGTGGTAAGCTACGTGGAAATTTCCATGCCGCAATAATTTCTCACACATGATGAAAGAGAGCGTATCATGACATTTGTAGCTCAAGAGCTACCTACACTTTCGATTAAATGGTTTAACTTGCAAAATGAAGTCAATTTCAATAATACCAGGCCGTGACCCATCAAAAATTCTTCCCTGGCCACGGGTGGAGAAACACTGATGTGGATTCTCGTATTTCTGCACGAAACAAAAAGAATGAAATACAAATACCAGCATTATATCTATCGGTAAGAACAATGTTGACAGAAAAAATTCGTTATCAACTTGAGGAATGTGGTCAGTTTCCTATTTGTCATAACTTCGTGATGATGACATCGTTTTCAAAGCTTCTATTCTCGTAGACACTGCAAACTGTTGACGTCGTTGCAGATAAGTCTGACACCCTGAAAAATATGCCATGAAGTCTTGTTGACGCTGAAACAAGCATGGTGATCCTGCTGACTAAGAGGCAAACCGTTACCTTCGTGATACGATCAGCATGTTTTAATACTTAATACCATTGTTTCTTCTTTGCTAACCAATAATTTTTATCTCATAAAAACTTTGGAAACTACCATTCGAGATGATTACTTCAAAAGCATGCAAAAAGTTACTTAATGTTTTAAAGAGTACGCGTAAAGCAAACATCTTGCCCGATACTTTCTTACTTTCTTCATACAGTATGTCTTTCTTGTTTTGTTTCGTAAAATTCGATCAATTAAACACAGAAGAGTTATTCATGTGCAATGACAGTTCAGATTTTTTTAACCTCAGTGGATACCTAAAGCTCCCCCCAACAAGGAATCAGCAAACTCACATATCTTTATTTTTCGAATATGGTTTTTGGAAACTTGGCAAAGTTAAGTTATATTTTTGGTCGTTGGGACTTTACCAGGACCATAAAAATGCAAGATTTACATTTTTGTCCCAAACGTTTAGACTTTCACAGTATAACGCGTTGTACTATTTGTTAGGTATAATTAGATCTTTGTTAAATAATTGATTTGAGAGACATTTGTTTTGACAAAGCAAACTTTTTGAAATACACTGTACACACACAGAGCGTATAAGCGGACTTACTGTCTCTTTTCTTGATAAAACCTCTTGCCTTTCGCATAAAATGCTTCGGCGTCTTCGATGCTCTCAATCATATCGATGCCTCGCGTTTCAGGAAAGAATAAAGATAGAAGCGCGCCGAGCAAGCATAGAACAGCGAATATGACATTGGGCAACCAAGTCTTATAGGATTGTGCCCCCAGCAAGAAGGGTGCTATGGCACTGCCTGCCTGAGAAGAAAAGGATCCAACAGCTACCCCGTTCGATCTAAAAAATAGTTTTAAGATTTATATAACGACAAATTTTGTAAAACAATTTTGGCGCAGAGTCCGAAATTTTGTTTCAACGCAACTCAGTTGAAAGCTTATGAAATCAGCAGATACATGGCTAACGCACTAAACCGTTTCGTGTGAGCAAGTACGACCACCAGATGAAAACATGTTTGTCGTATGTGTTTTGCTGTAACTTTTTTCAAACTACAGCGCTACGCAGCTTTATGCTACCGTGTTACACATCATGTGCAGCCAAAATGAATATAGGTGAACAGTAGGGCCCTTGAAAGGAAAAAATGTGCTTGTGCGAGACCTGTTTTGCCCCCCTTATAACTTATAGCTCACAACTGAGCTTCATTAGCTTTTCAATTTCACAGTGTAACTGGAAAGTGATATGGTTTGTTTACTATTTTACATTATTACCATTTGCCAATGTTATCAGTCAATTTTAAAATGTTTCAGGTTGATCTAAAAAAATGCACATAGCACAGTTGCTTTGCGAATTTCACAACTATACATCAAATTTAACATCAGTAGTACGCTATACTGTTGCAATTCGTACAGCAAAGCAAATTTAATATAATTCTATAACCGGGGCCGGATTAAATAAGCGTAAGGCCCTGAGAAAATTCGTGGCCGCGAGCCCCCTTAAACGCTTAGCGTAACTGAATAGCGTTTCACATATCCTCATTTCAACTTTGTAAAAACACCGGTCAAAAACGTCAAAACTGATACGATTTCGCAGCCTACACTTCAGAGAAAATTGGGGATGATCATGTACGGCGGTTCGTATGTGGTTCATTCACTTAATTTGTTCAAACATGCAATGATGAGACTGCAGTTCGCTCACGTCCGCGCTTTTGACTGCAGAGGAAAGTTGCGAAACTAGCTAGCGGATTTTTCTACTACGCGTCTTTTTTGCGCAACAATAACAAGGCAATAAATCTTCAAACGTTTACTTCAAGTTACGGTAGTAGGCGTTTTTCTGCAGCATGCAGGGCTCCCACTGCGGGGTTTTTCCACCCAGATCTGCTTTTTTTAGTCGACCTGGGTGTTAAGTTTAATTATGAAAAATCGCATTAAATCTGTGTTTTTTGAAGTGATAAACTCAGCAGGAACTTCAATGTGTTCAATAATATAAAGACAACTTTACATTATAGTGCTTACATGCGCACATCAGGTGAGAAAGAATGCATATCGGATGAAAAAGAACGTGTTCAGTCGGTTTCATTTTATAGTAATCACTAGGGCAACCAATTTTTTGACCTAAAAACTTAAAATTTTGACATTATAATTTATAAATTTTGACTTTATTTTGACCTATCAATTTCCTACGTTTTCAACTGAAATGCGAAATACAAAGCGTGTTCATATACAGGGTTAGAAAACAAACCGATAGGTTTGTTCTGTTGAAATTAAACAAAAAGTAGCTTATTTGCTAAATCTGGTATAGCATGCATGGCCTACTTAAGATATCTTAAGTAGGCCGTGTAGCATGCTTTAAAATTTTTCTGGCTACTTTCAGTTTCATGAAACGAACCTCATTGATGCTTTGCACTGCTGCGTTGTGCTTCCACCATAAACCTTTTGTCACTTTTCACTAAGCAGTCTCAGAATTTGCAAAATAATTCACCCTTAGATGTTGAGGTAAACTCAGAAGCATATTCAGGCAGTATACTTGGAACTTTTGAAGAATTTGGTTGTTGAACCTTAGACATGATATGCTGATAATTACATTAATAAATATAGTAGAACCAAATCTGAGAATATCGCAAAGTTGAAACACTATATATGCATACTCGACTGAGCATTTGCCAAAACCAAGTACTGCAAGACCATGTTTCTTGCATTGCCATGCCTAGTCTACTTAATATTCAATCGTATGGTAGTGGACTAAACAACTTTGTTACGTCAAAAGTCGCAACAAATCCATTACTATTTCAGATTTGCAACTAAACTTGTAAAATTATATCAAAATCTGTTGTTGTAACATTAATAAAATATCGATAACGAGAAAAAAACTCTGCTGCAAGAAAATTTTAACCTAACGATAAATTTTGACGTAATGATAAATTTTGACTTTTTTTGACCTAATAACTTTGGAGTGGCTCATGGTATCAGCGTGAAATTTGGTTTGCGGACGTTTCATAAGCTCTTAAGAAGGCAGACAAATTTTGACTTTATTGACTTTTGGTTGCCCTAGTAATAACTGGTTTCATGTCCTCATATAAGATCTTTGTCGGGTTTATATATATAATTTTATTGTCTGTACTGCCAATTGAAGAAACTGGATAAACAGGGGTTAGGACTGATTGTTTAAATTTCGATGTTCCCCTATCCATACATATTAAAAAAAAAAGTTCAATTAGAGGAAGAAGGCATTGGGAATATATTTTTGTGGGATTTTAGATCCCGTTGCAGTTCAAGATTGCACAAAGTTTCCTAGTGTAATAACAAATGTACTCCTAGAATTAGTGAAAGATATCATTAATATAGTATGTTACCAGCGTTATGAAAAACGTCTTGAGCAACAAAAAAGGTCTTCCAAATGTTAAATGTTTGCGTTACAGAAGAAAATCTGGAAGAGGAACCACAATTAAATCAGTATTCGATTATCGTTTCAAATCAAATAAGTACGTTCATATGTTTTTGTTCCTAAAAGAAATTTTCTGGGTTTTTATTTAGAACCGTAGCCAGGATTTCGCAGCAGGGGGGCTCAAAAACTACAAGGGGGCAACATTTTTTAAATACAATATTGGATGTATGCAGCAACTGGGGGCGAAACATGAAATGGGGACACAGATTTTAAATGAGGGGGAAGGGCACCACTTACCTCCCTCTGGCGACGGCTCTGTTTTTATTGTACGAATACGGGTTTAGTTTGGTGTGCAATCTGGGTTTATTTGAAGTCACTGAATGGGGGTCCTGCATGTGACTGTTGAACACAGACATCTTTGCAGGTAATGCAGCGAGACAGTGACAGTGCTGATAGCGGTAAGTCACGCATACCTTTATGCTGTGTGGAAAGACGCTTGAGCAAATCTGTAGTAGTGCTTCCGCAAGTTTAGAAAATCTATTGTTAGTGTGAGACTGCGATCAACGTGCCTGAATGAATAGCTCAACCAATCGACTCTTATGTAGGCTTCCTTTCACGCAGCATAAAAATACCTAGCTTACTATTAGAATATGTCTATGCAGAATTTTGGGAAACACATCCTTATCGTTAAGGTTTAGTTCTGACTTCTTAGTGAGCACTAAGTGCAAAGCTATATTCGCTGCCGCGAGTTTTCGTAATTCATCTGCTAAGGTTTTTTAAACCTGCGTGGTGTTCTAACTTTAGGCGGTTGTCCGATATAGTTTTGTCAACATATGTTTCTACTTCTCATTGCTTGAAACAGTTTTGTGAGAGTGTCTTTTCACCTCTCATGTTGTTCTGGCCCTTGATTATTCTTAAACTATGAATTATTTGTAGAAAGTGCTCGAAAAAATGGATATTAGGCAGTTTATGAAAAGAAAAGCATTTCTAATAGCCGAAGTGTAGAAAACATTTCAGACAAACGATTGAGAATTGAGGTTCAACCAGCACAGACGAATCGGGTAGAAAGGATAAAGCGTTTTGTGAATGTCCATTTGCGTGATGGCATCGTCAGCAACCTGTAAATGATAAGAAAAATTTCGACGTTGCCCCCACCCTGGAAATATTTCTGTGGACGTCAATGGATGCACTGACTTCGATCTAATTCTTGGGTCATAAAGCGTGGTGCTGTTTGGTTCAATCCTTTTAAGTCACTCAAAAACGATAAATGCCAAAGTTATCAGTTTCCCTGACCTATATGCGAAACGCAGTAATCAAAAACCTCTACAATTTTGACGCGTGCTGAACAGCCTAAAAATATGAAAAACCAGTAAGGGAGTGTTTTGATATCCAAGCGCGAGACCCCGGGCACTTGCCTGGTTTGTCCAATGGATAATCCGGTCCTGTCTATAACCCTAATACAGTAACAGAAGGACAAGTATTTACTAAAAACTCCCTGTTTTTTACTTCTTGGCTTAATAATGAACATAAAATGTACAAGCACTTTATATATGATAATGGAAAAAACTTAAAATCAAGGTTTTAGTAAGGCTAGGCCTACTTTTATACTAACCAATAGTAGCCATATGCACAAACGTACATCTTTAATCACAATTCACACTTAAATGCATGTCTAACCGGGCTGTTACAAAGTTTTTTTCCCAAATTAATGCCGTGTATGGGTATTCGCTTCACCACGAAATTAGAAACTAACGGTTGTATGCCCTTCTGTGATGTGCTTGTTGAACGTTGCGAACATGATATTGCTATTCGAACATGTTAAAGCCAACGCATGCAGTTCTGTAGAGCAACTTGTCCAGTTTTGTACCGTGGCATTATAAAATAAATCTTGTAAATTCGCTTTTTAAATGAGCCAACGCGATAGCCAGCACTTACAGAATTACGCACGAAGATTTCCAACGTATTAAAACATGCTTACGTGCAATCGTTTCTCCGCAATTTTTCTGGATGATTGTATGCGCAATTCTTTACACGGACTTTATACTCTGATAACCCGTTTCGTATAGGCTACAGTCTACAGAAAGCATACAAATAACAGTAAATGTAGTGAAAAAACGGATTTTATTGAAACAACCTTGCGCAGTGTTCTTTCTAAGAAAATTTTACACTGCGCAAATATTTGTTTTGGTGCGCATGCAATTGCGCAACCATGTAGACACAGCCAGTGAAACGTTTCAAGCGTTAAAAGGGCTATACGGTGTATGTACGATAATAAATTTGTAATGTTGCAAGAACGCGAGAATGAGATTTCACTGTGCAAATGGTCCGGTTGTGCTGCGCATTTGCGCACTTTACAGGGAACATTGGCCTTGCGTGCCTTTTTCCTGGCAGTGATTTATTTCCTGCACAAGGTCTTCACTGCTGTATGCAGAATACTTCTCAGCTAATTTAGCTGCTTTGCGTTTCAATTCTTCTTCTGGCATCTTATGGTAATTCCAAAGAAAGCTGAAGGTGTCAGGAATCTGTTTTAGCTGCACTGAAATGTACTGTAAGCCCTAGCTCCAATAACGTTATAGACGAAAGAAACCGGGCAAGATCGTGTTGGAATGCTCCTCCACCATTAGAAAATACCCTTTTCATATCTGAGTGACTTTTCTTTCAACTACGCCAGTGTATTTGTCTGAATTCATGATACCCTCAAATGGCACAAGTGAATCTACCCTAGGACTAAAACTGCCTCAAAATATCATCAGTTGTGGGTGTTTTACTACCTGATTGAAATGGGCAAGACTTAACTGCTCACCTTACCTGATCCTGACAAATTTGCTGTACTTCCCTTGAACGAAAAAGTGACTTTCATCTGAAAACAGCATTTTCTTCCAGTCTTCTATAATCCATATTTACATTTTCTGCGCATTATAATATTTCTTTTCTAATTTGTTGAGTAAGGAGCTGCTTTTTAGCTGTTTCTTAACCTTTCTATCAGCCTCCAGTAGGCGGCGTCGCACTGTACTTGAGCTTATGTGAATTCCGGTGTGTATCAAATCCTTCTGTAAATCAAAACTCGTCTTCTTTGCATACCTTTTGCAATTTGCAATGGCTTTTTGGGTATAGTCTCAGTGTTCCGAAAGCGTAACAATGAAACTTCGCTTCCTAGGTGTGTTATCTGAAAAACTACGTCCGGATTCTTTGGCTACCATTCCTTTTGGTGCACTTTTCAAAATTTTTTTGTGTTATTTTTCTGACGTAGGGTCAATTTTGTAAAGTCTAACATTAATGAGTAGTTTTTTAGGTTGTCAAGTCTGATGAACGTTTTTTTTAACCATGATCTGTAAAAAGTAAAATCATCGAAAAGTTGGGATATAGGGAATTTTTCTGATAGTGTGTGCGCCCAGGCTTTTTGAGGTTTGACCTTGTTGACCGTTTAGATATTTTGAGAGACCGCAAATATTTCGTCTGAATGCCGAGATGGTCATAAAGCGAGGTTTTAGTGTATGTTGGTGGTGATTATGCAGGGAGGTTCTACTGTATTTTGAGAGACCGTTGGAAGAATTTAGACCGTTTCGGTTTCTCGAAACGCCTTAAAAATCACTGTATGCGCCTACAAACCAAGCTTGGTCTGCAGACACTTGTAAAGAGTGCATTTAGCTTAGTGAGTGGATTGCTTGCTGTACGTTTATCAATTGTCTTTATCAACGATGGTTTCTTGATTGAGTCGAATAAAGAACCGGAGAGAATCGTCAGCAATGAAAAGATCAAAACTGTTTTTCTCAGGGTTTTATCCGCTTGAAAGTTGAATCAGGCTAGCAGCCAGGGAGGCAAGCCGGGAATTGTACCCTCGAAATTTTCATGCACCATTGTTGAACTTCCAAAGAAGGGTTACGTTGATCTATGTTTCAAGTGAAAACCCCCTGAAGAAACTGTTGACTACTTGCGTTGTAAATTGAACTCCTTGCTTCTGCACGGTTGAGTATATTCACATAAACAGCCTTGTTTAGAATTTGGTTTATATAACTCGCGTACAAAGAATGGTTATTTGTATATTGTAGAGCGAAATGACCAATCTCGAACCGGTTAAATGGTCCATTTGGTTGAGCATGCGCTATCAAACCTGGTAGATCCCCGGTGGCGTCATATCGAAGACTTGAAAAACAGTACATGCCGCCTGTCCAGCCTCGTGCTCAGCGTTGATGGATGGGTGCAAGTGAACAGTTCACGCGCGGTGCTGGCATTGACTCGCCACCAGTGCAACTACTGGCGTAACTGACGGGATCCTAAATTGTAAAAACCGGGACCTCACTTAGCTTGTATTTCGGTATTTAGTATTCTTTTGGTTTTCAGTAAATTGTTGTTTTCTTGCGTTTTTCGTAGTGTTTTCCGGTGATTTTGGGTTTTAATATAGACATCTACATTCGGATTCACTATCATTTCTCGACATTTTTCTGAGTGTAGACTTGAGGGTCCCCTGTGGTGGTCAGTGGACCTCCCTTCAGCTAAATTCCCCAACCTGACTCAAACACGCCACTGATTGCAGCATCAACTGCGAAAGCGGTCGCGTGGCCCATGGCGCAAGCAAACTCAAAAGAGCGCTGCAGACCACTCGTGGCATTCCGAAAGGAGCGCAGAAACCAAGTATAAAAGAAACTGAATTGACCAATCCCTGTGTTCTTAAAATTCCAGCTTTTGTAAGTGTAACCTGAGTGTTGAATGTTTTAACTTCAAAGGTGCGTGTAAAGCGGCCGCACCAGCTGTAAAAAATAACCCTCCTATCACCAAACTTCTTTTAATCCTATGTGAAAATTTTGTTGCGCTGTTTGTGTCTTCAATGCTTGTGGTACTGTTTCGTAATATCTGGAAAAAAATTGCAAAAATATCTGCAAAAATACTACAAGCGACTTACGATTAAAAACTGATGTGACAAAGCAGTGGCGCGGTCCGCGAAATAGCATTTCAGAGCCATGCTGCTCGGGAACTAACAGAAGTTGCTTTGACTCAATGCTTATGGGGTATGAAGGCAAACAAGGCACTCAAGTCACACGCTCATTTCAAGACTTACTTCGCATTTCGAAACACAATGTCATCTGTTGTAAACTTATTACGACATTGCCCAACTGTCCTGGTTTTAATCAACTAAAATTCATGTATCTACATAAAACAAAAACAAGAAAACACGCATAAAGAGACACCAAGGTCAAGCATTCTACTCAGACGTCTAGCCCAAACTGCGACTACGATAGGTGCGATGTGCTGTCCGTCCTACTGATCGCGTTTTGTCTAGCGAATGATCAATATGTCACCAGCGTCTTGTTAATTACATCCACGCGGAGGTGGCAATCACATAAGAATGTCGCCAAGAAACACGAAATCAAAGTCACTAGGCTCACCTAAGAAATTCCTCAGACAGGCAAACCACAAACTTACAACATCACCCATGCTCTGTTGACTGTGTCGTAACAAATTTTGATAAGCAGTGCATGTAACATCATACTCTGGATCAGTGTTTCGCAACCATTTTTTGTTCATTCCCCGCATACTGATCTTCAAAATCATGATGTCTCTTTAGCACATGCAAAGTTCATTTCTTATACAGTGAACTCTTCTTTATGCAGAGACCAAAGTTGCAGCACTTTTACTGCCCTCATTTAAACCTGTTACAAAAATCCGCCATTAACATTCATTTTGAAATTTCCCCCCGGCATCCAATTCCCTAACTGTGGGGCGTGTACCCTGTGTTGGGAAGCACTGCTGTAGATTTTCCGATTATGCTACTCTAACTGGGTGTACTATTTTTTTGAAAGCAGTTGAAAAGTGCGGCTTGTTAAAGTGGTTTAGATGCGACCGTGCGGCCTGGCGTTTCACTTTTAGAAATATTAATAGCATCAATACAAGTTCTATTGTCAGCTAATAGAATTCGGCATCGGCAAGGATAGTCACTCAACAAACCGTCCTGTTTATTGAACTACTACACAAAAATCAGATAGCAAGAACCGGAAATCCGCCAGATCAGATAAGAGATTTAAAAACATGATGTGAATAGCAATGAACGTGAAAAAAGTGACGGCAGACAATGTAAACCTGGAGCAGGGGTTCGCAACCAAGTGATCGCAGCTTACTTATGGTAGACCGCGGGCTGTTCTCAAGTTGAATGCGAGGGGTGGAGGAAAATTTTTTAAATAATTGTCTATTTACCTGTGCGGTTATTTGAAAAGTAAATAACCACCAAATGCACAACGTTAAACTGCCGTGAAATTGAAACTATTGCATCATTCACTTGTCCAAATTACATTATTTCAATAAGGCCGGAGCTGTGTTTGTCGATCTCACAGCGGCCTACGACCAGGCCCCACGAGAGGGGGGTGCAGCCGGGCCGCCGTCCCGGGGCCCACAAGAGTCTAAGGGGTCCATGTACCTCAAAGTTCAAAAATGCAATGGGCAATTATGCACAAAGTTTCATTGTTATAGTTTTGTTTATACAGCCTTGTGCATATTATTGACTGAAGTTGTTTTTTCAGTCGTTATATAATGTATCGCCATTTCGTTTGGTTTGTGTTTGGGAAAATCTCAATTGCTGCTGTTGCATTGCTAGCCCAATGCACTAAGTACAGCGTGACGTGTCGGAACAGTCGAAAATACGCTTTATGACGCCAC
>JGI24021J15306_10011434_pt1 | contig 11032 bp, 4 predicted proteins | sample Ectturendosymbi1_FD_15306 | JGI IMG/M metagenome (IMG submission 15306)
CTTCAAATGTCTGATGCTTTTTACAAATCTTCATTTTTCCTCAATTATTCAACGCTCCTGTATGGTGGAGACCAAATGCAGTTGTTGTCAAAAGTATGTGGACACTGTGTACACACCAGGCATAAAAAAATAAGAAGTGCTGGGAAAGTGTTTTGCTCCTCTCAAGGTTTGACACGTAGGCTACTAACACCAGTTGTGTGATGCGCTACTGTATGGTTATCCATTTTCTGTGCTCTTGCGAATGACGATACAGTTGTGGTGAGGATAAAGCGCTTTGCTCCTCTCAATGTTGGTCATGTGCAAACATCGTTTCTCTAATGTGTGCTGACGTATAGCTAACCACTTTTTGTGCTCCTGTGTTTGTGATGTGGACCATCAGTCCGCAATAAAATATTATTATTATTATTACAAAAAGTATAGAAAACCATTCTGAATATTCTGGATCCGTGAAAAGTTGCAATAAATTTGTTTGAAGTCAGTTTTCATAGACCATGAAATTTGCTATGATGCTGTTAACTTGAAAGGCACCCCAGACCCCGTTGCCCCCTTCATCGCAAAAGATAAGCTGAAAGGGCAGGGAGGAAAATGCATTCGTTGTCCAGCGGCCCTGCTTCCAACACGTTATGTAGCGCTACTTAAAACCAGCGTTCCTGTTTTGCCAGTCTGCTCTTATCATCTTCCAGAGAATGAACAATCTCTTCCAACTAATTGCATCGCCTGTCGCCTGCGAAAGAAAGCGCTCAAAGTCCATGGATCGAAATCTCATGAAAAAATAGCAAATATCTTTATATCAATTGTGTGGCAAGTGCTACACCACGAATATCTTGCCAAACAGGCTAAGTGTCTTTTCTGATCGCTTGGCTGTGGTTATCACTCAGTTGTTAAATTCTATGTGGTTCGTAGTATTTTTTGCAGATTTATTCAAACGTTTTTCAGATATTACGAAAAATTACGCATAAGCATTGAAGGTAGCCTACTAATAGGGAAAAAGAAGTTTCATATAGAAATAAAGTAAGACTTATGATAGAAGATTCTATACACAGGGCCACAAACAGATGATATTTTCGGGGAAGCAAAATGTAGTTTGGAGGCAAAATCAGTGTGCGGTATGCTAATTAATTGTTGCGTCTAACAATCAAACATGTTCAAAATTTCGAGGGCAATTTCCCGGTGCCCCATCCCCTGGTTGAAGTTTGTCTATACAAATAAAATTTTAGGACTGAGGATGCGTAGTTTTACGTAAAATCGATTTCCTATTAAATAATTTGCTCGATGGATCCGCTTGTTTGTTACCTTTGTGGAGACTAGATACTTGAATACAGATATGTGCAACCTTGAATCACCGCAAAAAGATGAAAGTAGTCAACTGATTCCTCGATAGGTTTTTACAGCAAACCGAAAGCTTTGAATTGTTGATGATGGGAGGGTTATTTTTACAGCTGGTGCGTGTCGCTAATGCGCATTGCACACCTTTCAAGCTAACGCATGCAGCACGCATACTGCACTTGCAAAAGCTGGAATGTTAAAAAGACCGTGGTTGGTCAATTCGCTCTCGAACTGCTGAATGACTATTATTTTCAGATCATGTTTTTTTTTTAAAAAAAGAGCATCCGACAAAATTGACAACTTTTTTCAATAAAAACATTTCGAGGTTGGGCATTTGAAAATAGACCCCACGTCAGTAAAACGACACCAAACAAGATTTTTAAAAGTGCACCAAAAGGAGCGGTAGCGATAGCTCGCTACTATTTTTATTCAGTAGCAGGAGCGGGAACGCCGCTGTTAAATTTAGCCGATAGCGATAGCGGGAGTTCATACACGCAGTGGCAATTCTAGAATGAAAAAGTGGGGAGGCCACTGCGGGGCCAAGTAAAAATGTAGGGGGACAACATAAATGTCTATATTGCATGGTGATTTTTCATTGTTTTGAAGATTAAGTTGCCATGAATAACCCTATCAAACTTGTGAATATCATTAAATATGAACTAGCGTTATTATTCACTAGAGACACCTAAATGCCACTGTGGATGCAACCACACACGTGTACTATGTCGAATATTTTGTGCTAACCATGCAACTTCCACAGCATTGCACATGTAAATCGAAACACATTTTCGTACACAATTGTGCCGGCCTCACATGAATGAAAGCAGCTTTAGAAAGTGAAAACAATTCACATGAAAGCGAACTTGTTCCAACCACGAATTCCATCTTGACACAGAGACAAGTAGGCTGTTGATAGTCAACTAGTTTCATCAAAATATAGTATTCTTACTACAGGGCACATAAAAATGAAACATCTTGCAATGGTTTGGTGACTACTGACATGACTAATCCGTTTTTGTGGTAGCTTATAGACATTTTGTGATTGTGGTGCAACCATACCAATGTTATGCAACTACTATTACGAGCGTGCAGCGTGGATAGGGTGAGGACTATTCAATGCAGTTAACAGCAGCGACTTTTCGGCACCAGTTGCATCTAAGTATCCTAGCAGCGCTGCAGAGAGGTGTGCATCGGTGTGTACCTGATAGCAAGATGTAACCGTGGACGTAAAACTTATTTTGCAGAATATCCCCAACAAAGTCGTTCATTTTAACATTCACACTGAATTTTCCTCTGACTGATTCTCAAAAGGTGACTGTTCAACCCTGCGTTGATTTATGACTGTCTTGCCATACGCGGAACACGCACTACCTCTAAGTCAAAAAAATTCAGACATATAGACAATGAGCCATATAATTCTCACACAGATTCCTGCACAGGCTACTTTCAAATTTTATATCATCGTCATCTCAACGTAACTTAATCCTTTGTTTGTCATGTCGACTGTCAAATTCATCAACGAAATCATCTACAGTAAATCTGTTTTTCAGCTAGTACCTTACAATTTAAAGTATATCAATGTTACCCAATCTTTCACTGGTAATGGAATTGCTGGAAAATGTTTTCACCAATTTCATTTTTGAAACATTTCTCTCGCATCAAGCACTGGTGACGGGAAGAGTTACAGCTACCAGCAATAATCAAACGCAGCTTTAGTAGCTATAAATTACAAAAATTGTTCTAGCGATATACGCAGCTTCGACTCTTTCCGAAGTAAATTCTTTGCCAAAGTTATTTCACGTTTTAAATCATTTTNACTAAATGAATATGATTTGTGGACTATTTCAAGTGTGTTTCTGATGGAAATGTTTGAACTCCGGAGCAAAGAGCTGAAATACACGAAAGAATTGCTTCTGAATCATTACAGAAAATCCTTACAAAATTCTATGAGGTTGTAGGACATGTGGGTAGAGTTAAAACTGTAGTCACGAACAACTTGCGTAAGATGTTTTGAAGTGGTATACACAAGGTAGCTGAATGCAGTACCACAGCCAGGATAAATTGAGATAAATTAACTGAAACCAGTTGCTAATGCTTTCACAAACCTTTTGCTACAGAGAAAAGCAACAATCTGCTGATAGTAATATAATCCAGCTCCATCTCACACTAAAATGCACGAAACATCAATCTTTCCACTTCTGTGACTATTTCTTAGTTTCGAAATGATTTTTTCAACACCAAGACCGCCCTCTGACTAAATTTCACGCAGGATCCGGGCAATCCCTGGTATGCGTCGTCATAAAGAACTCTAGCTACCCGACCGTCAAAAACAACAACACAACTCATCATGCATTCGGAAAACATTGAATGCAGGTTAGAGGGTTTCTAAATTGTCGTTTGAAATATTGCTGGCCGAAAGTTATCTACTGCGTGTGTCTAGGGTTGTCAGATGGCCGGTATTTCACCGGCCTTGCCGGTATTTTACTGCTAATTTAGCAGAGGCCGGGAAAAGGCCGGTATTTTGAAAACCAGTGTCTGAAGCCGGTATTGTGATAATAAATAATTTGCCGTAACTTCAAAAATAAGTAACGCAGAATTTCTCAAATTATAATGACTCTTGTAGTGAATCTTGTCAGGACAATTTCTTCAGCGAAGTTTATTTGCTGCTGTTGCCGCAATGCTTGGCGCGATAGCCACGTCACGCACACATCGAAATGTAACGAATCTGCCAAAATACGGTCAAATTATTAATTGTGACTTAACAATACTGATTGACTCTGTGCTTTCCCTGCGCCGTTTACGAATGATGACACAGCTTAGGTCTGGCGCTGTTGACAAAATGGCCGGTATTTTTACATAACGCATTTGGCAGCCCTACATATGTCAACCAAACGAACTTAAATAGGAAATTAAGAAAAAAACTGGGTGGACCAAACGGGTGGCCAAGCAAAAATCTGGGGGGGGCTATGGCCCACCCAGGCCCCCCCTTAGAATCGCCACTGCATACACGTTTTTGTGTGTTCCTTATCACTGCGATGTATGCTTATAACTTACGTGTTGCGTGTGGGAGTGAAGACGTTGTACACAATAGGCCAATTATCTCTCGCTTTAATAAAGTAGCGGTTGCACACTTCTGCCGGCCCTTATGCGGCCCAGTAGCAGGTTTTGCTCGGTCCAGTTAAGGTTTTCGCTGTAGTATAAGTACAAACTGACAACCTTTCCTTATTTTGATCATCTCAAATTTGACGTTTTTGATGCAGTTGTACTCATTGCAACTTTGTCACGTCTGCACTGCGTACTGGGGGATTTCCACGTGTGCACTAACACTTGGTGCAAAACTGATTTCTGCTTTAAGTGTTCCATTGGCACTTGGCAGTAAACTTACCTATATACTGCATGACATCACACTTACGGATTGGTTAGAGGTGCCAAATACCGCGTTTACATGGCACGTAATAATTGTGGCCTTTTCGATTGTGGCCGGCCTAAAATTTGTGGCTAAGTTCGGCCACAATCACCTGTGCGTTTACATGGCAGTTTTGATTTACAGGACCAGAGCACTATGCACAACGAAGTGAAAGTGCTAAATATCTTCGTTGGATTACTGCACCACATGTACTGCAGTTTGAACACGTCATGCCAGCATTCTGCAAAGCTGGAGAAATAAATTCGGGATTTTTGTTCTCAACACAACATTTTCAAAGTAGCAGTGGAAAGTGAAGCTTCAATAACCGCTGAAACATCAACGTTTTTAAGTTTGAGGATTGATTGTCACCAGCGCACAACTCAAAATGCACGCGCGTGCACGAACGCGAAATTTGAATTTTTTCATGTGCTTTGCGTAAAAACATCCCATTGCACATTGATGCATTTAAATCATCAGGTATGTTTGGTACATTTATATTTAAGTGAAGTGGTGTCTGATTTGCCATCAACGGCAAAAGCTCTGCTGAGACTATTTTGCCTCTGATAGCAAAATAGACACTGCCTTTAAGTGAACTGGAATCATTTGGTAATTCCAACAGCCTTTACCAAATTTGGGCCAATTAATAAAACTTCATTCACATTTTGGTCAAATTAGGAACATTTGGGTAAATTAGGAGCATTTGGGTACGGTCCAATACCTTCAATTAAATTTGGGTAAACAAGAAAAGCTTCATTGAAATTTGGTGAAATTAAAATATTTGCATAAATTGGAAACATCTGGGTGAAGTCCATCAGCTAAATAAAATTTTGGCATTTTGCAACAGCCAGAGGTGGGCAGTAGCGAGCTACTAAAATAGCGAGCTAATTTTCCAGTAGCGATAACGGGAGCGCCTACATAGCGAGCTACTTTTTCAGTAGCGATAGGGATGCGGTAGCGAGTTATCACCACTTCACCGCTATTTGCTGCTTTAGTGTAAGTGGTGGCCACTGGAAAAAGGAAATGATCGCAAGAGCTCTTACGACCCTACATCTTGGTAGGAACTGCTGTTCTGCGCTGATTTGGATTTACAAGTGTGAATCTGTTACTGTGAAGTATTCATGAACACAATTAACTAAGTAACTGCAGCTGCAATATGTTGTGTGATAGTACTGCAGCTGGAATTTCATACTGTTTAGGTTTCAATTTTTCCAATTGTTTCATGCAATGAATTTCACATGTTGCATCCTGCCAAATTTTAATGCTTCAGTTTGATGCTGTGAAGTGAAGTTTTGATGAACAGTAGCAACTTTAGTATCCATTCCACTGCATAAGTCACTTATGCTAATGCAATCCAGTGAAGCACTGCTATTTTTATAAAATATTCTCGTTGAGGTTATAAGTCGTTTGTCATTGGAATTTTGCACTTGTACACATTCCTTGGTAGTTGATCACATGGGTTGCAGTATCAATGTCTGAATAAGTGCCATACTGCTTTTTTGCTTAGCATGCTCTGTTCAATGCACATTTAACTGTCTAAACTGTAGCGGTTTTTCGTTTTCATAACGTGACTTTAGAAACAGTCAACGTTTAAGTAAGTTGTGGTATTTTACGTACAACACATTGAAGTGAAATTTGCCTAATGTGGAAGGCTAAGCCAAGTGCTATTTATTGCATTGCCTCCTTACTCTTCCTTACTTGAGACAAGTGGCGAAACCAGTCCAAAATTCTGAGGGGGCAAAATTATTGACTTTAGGCAAGCAACAGTATTTTGTTTGGGACACTGCTTCACAGATCACAAAATGACTAGATATGCTAAACATTTTTGGGGGACATGGAACCCCCTGATTACGCCTATGCTTGAGACTTGGTCTATTTGCGGCAATGCAAAGCCTTAGATGGCCACTTGATATTTTACTCCTTTTCATGATTGACTGCGATTTCAGCTAACACAAATGCACCCATTTATGTTAGATAAGAACATATCTTAACTTTTAGCATGATCGTGTTGGAAGAAGAAGTTGTATATAAAAAAATGTGCAAATGAAGACGCTGAAGAACACCTTCCACATGTGGCATGAGGAACAATTTTTTTTTTATTTTAGTGTAATTAGCTAACATTTTTCAGCACAATAATAAATACTACCATTGTCCACATATGGCTCTGCAGAATACTGATTGCTATTTGAGAGCACAAGGCTTTGATCCCCATAGTGACATGCATTATTTTCAGGATTGCATTTATTTACCTCGTCATTTGTATGATTTGGTAATGAACAGGTGTATAAACAATAGTAATTTCAAACGCAGGGCTAAGAAATCTGTCAGTTTGCCATTCAACGAGATGGAGATACCCACCCACATCAACGATTTGCATGGCAATACATTGCCACCTTCAATTTAATTTGTACATAAAGAATTGCAGGACACGACCCACGCATAAAGTGATTTGTTACTGATAATTGACGATTGGTAATTTAAGCATGCAGACACCTTGATTTTTTCACAATGGTACGATTTAGTCGTAACATTAAGACTTGCTGTTTATAGGTCATTTGGCAAAAACAAGATAAAATTTGGGCAAAACCTTTTGCATCCCCAAAGATATGCACACCCATACACCTATCAGCAGTTCTTATATGCTTTTCAAATGCATAGACACGGTTTAACTTCTACATTGGAACCAGTTTTTGCAGTTTACATGCAATGTTATTGATGGTGGGCAGGCCCGCAACCAGGGGTGGTCAACGGGGCAATTGTCCCCCCGAAATTTTCAAAACCATGTTTAGGTTGTTAGGTGCAACAACAAGTTACAATTATTTTACTCCCTCGAAAATATCAGCTGATTGCAGCCAGTCCTCTCGCCACGGGGGGTTTTGGTGGGCTAAACCACCCCACACAAAGCTCGAAGCCCCCAAATTGAAATATGAAATACTATAAGTCAGTGGAGTGTTATCGTTTTCACAATGTCAAGTCTCCTTGTGCAAACGTAACATCACCCTATTGAGGACTTTCTGGCGACGGTTCTGGTTGCGGCCCTGATGGTAGGTGATTTCAACATTCTTTGTGTGATCTTAGAAGATGATCTCAACCCAACAGTACATTTTAACTTGGAACGTGTGATTTTTCTGTGCACACAGGCCAAAAACCCTGTATGATGTCAATTAAAAGCAACAAAATCCTAATAAAATTTCAGCAGTTGCAACATTATGTTCATAGCTGATACCACCCTACATTTGTACAGTGCAGTTAATTGTATGCTTTTCTATAGCCGCCACATATCTATCTTCGCGTTCGTTCATGTATTTGTGGTTCCATGGTTACTGCCATGAATGCTTAGGTCTGTTGCGTTGCATGTGGGAGTGAAGACGTTATAAAATGCTATATACACAATTACAGTATAAAAAAGTATGCTTTAAAACAGGTTTTAAAAAGCTCCTGCCTCCTAGCCATACGCAGTGCCGGATTAACAATAGTAGCAAATGTAGCAATTGCGGCGGCCCCACGGTCTGCTGTAATAAATCCTATTTATTACATTAAATAGATCTTTTTCAGTCTAAGAAATCAGTATTTGTTAGATTTGCCATGAGTAGTAAGCGAACGTTTCCAACGGAAAGCTGTCTGTGTCCAGAAATTCTTGTTTGATTCTTTTTGTATAGTTACGTAACAAAATGCATAAGATTGCGGTCAACAGTGTTGCGATTTCAGTTGATTTGCTGCTAAATCTAGCAGGATTTTCTCACTGTTAGCTGCAAAATTTTCAATCTAGCAGTAAGCTCATTTTCTAGCAGGACTTTACCAACCGTTTGGCAGGTTTAGCAGATAACAAATTCCTGACCAAAACCTGTTTCAACAGTTTTTCAACATGAAAACTTTTACATTTTCATCAAAAAATATACTTTTCTTTATGACGGTTTGAAAATTGGGTAACACCAGGACAAAGCACAACCAGCTGCCAGCAATTACTTGGAATTTTTATTATGATGCAGCAACGAAGCTTCTTCAAGCAGATAATTGCATCATAATAACAAGTAATTAGATGCTTGATGAAGCCTAAATGATTTGCTTGTGTGCTTTGTGAGCGCGTTAGGTTAACAAACACCATTGGTAAAATAGGTTTTTATCCCACTGCACGATATTTCCAAGCGGTTCAGTTGCGCTAATAAGTAGTAAAGTCTGCTAAAAAAGTTCCTGGTGAACCAAAGCTGCCAAAAGTTTCGACATATGTGGTTGCAAGATTCAGAACTTAAAAGTTGACTCAGTGCCGACTGCCTATCCTGCTGATTGAAGAAAAGCCTTTTGCGAATTTGCAATAATGCAACAAAAGCGAAACATTGTGAGGCTAAGAGGCATAACTGGTAGCAAGAGCACGCAGATGAGACTAAAGAACTTTTTGCATGCTCCCTAATGCAACACAAAGTTTTATGTTACAAAGATCAGACTTAGAAAGTTGTAGGGGTGAGGCTATGTCCAGATTGTTTATCGCTGAGCCTTGTTCATCTCCTACTGTACAAAAACATGCAACCACTTGAAAGAGATCGTCAAGAACTGTGTGTCATTCGAAAAAAAACGATGTAAGCTGCAGTTACGTTGCTCAAACTGTTGACTGAAAGAAAAGTGTGGGCCGAAAAGTGTGTTGGCCAAGACCGGCACTTTCAGCCCATGCTTACTGAGAGCGAGCAAGACGAAAAATTAATATATTGTGTAACTTTATAGGTTTCTTTTAATCATGTCAAAAATAACATATTTTTAACGTAACTTCACTGCTTTTAGCAGATTTTAGCTGAAAATTTGTGACAAGACTCTTAGCAGAATCTCACAGTTTTTGTGACACCATTAGCAGGTTTAGGTCACAACCATCTGGCAACACTGGCGGTCAGCAAGATACACTCAGACTGTCATGTCACGATGCGAACTGAAGAGATCATCCAGAGAGAAAAGCTACATACTAACACGGATGCCTTGCCCACACACTTTCTGATTTAGCAGGTGTTGAGATGTTTTTTAAACTTAGGGCCCCGCGCTGTTGAAATGCTACGGGTCCCGCGCTACCTTAATCCGGCACTGGCCATACGGTACTAGAGTCCTGCGCGGACGGGTTAACCCGCNCTGGCTATGCGTGCCGGTGCGGGANGGGCNCGGGTTGAACTTGGTGCGGGTGCAGGGCGGGCACAGGATGAGAAATTCTTTGTACGGGTAGCTGAGTGTTGAGCCAAAGCAAATGAACTTAATCAACTCAAAAATCGCACAACACGTGGATGTGCTAAACGTGTTTTCCAGCATTGCTCTTAGGACAGTTAGGCCTGCAGCAATGATAACGTTATGATGTAACAACCCATTGTTGCGAAGCATTAGCTCAGACTCTTGCCATGTGGTGGGCAAGTGACCATTTTCCAATGCTACCGTCGTACCATGGATGGCGCAACATTTTCCAAAGTAGGAGGCACAAGTTCATATCAAACAAACTATAGAAATTTTTTGTGGTTGGAATCGGAAACCGTGACGTCACAAGCATTGAAAGATGACGACATTAACTTTTGTCAGCATGTTTAAGCATTTTTATGCAATGTTTTATAAGCCTCAACGAACCCTATCTATCTACGCTACACTGACTTGAGCACACAAATGCAATTAGTTGTTCTTACTTATTATGTTGCTCAAACTTATTTAGGAAAAATTCGAAATGTAAAAGTGGGGGGCCAGACCCCCAGAAAACAATGTGGGGGGCGTAGACCCACCGCATGGCTCTGTCAATGAATTCTTGCAAGCACGCAGTGTTGCCACCTCGGTTTCTTTAAAATAAACTAGATGAGCCTGAAAAAAAGACTACAACAAACCAAATTGAAGCAGAAATAAACCAAACACACACAAAAACAAAGCATGATGATAAAAGTATGCAAATGGCAACCTTATTCTGCAAAAACAGTCACAATTATCTACATTAACACAACTTTTAGAAATATAGTTTTCACTGCATACTAAACAAGTGCCAATAAAACTTCACATTGTCACTGCTTCTCAAAACTGTCATAATCATAACATGTTTTATAATATTTTCTCTTTTCAATCCAGTCCTGATATTCAAAATTGCATTTACCAGTTCTACACTCATTCTATTGTTCAATTTTAATTTTACCATGTTTATCTGGTCGAATACTTGGTCCATTTCTGCATTACAGTGTGTTATTGGCTACATAATATGCGTTGAGCAATACCAGCCAGTTTTCATATGGGTTTTCTCCGATGGCATCTCCATACAAGCATACTTCAGTCCAATATGCTACTGAGTCAGTAACATTTTGC
>JGI24021J15306_10011437_pt1 | contig 11030 bp, 7 predicted proteins | sample Ectturendosymbi1_FD_15306 | JGI IMG/M metagenome (IMG submission 15306)
CTTAAGGTTCTGAATTTCATGTCCTGGTTTCAGTAAAAACACTGCTTAAAAACAGAATATATCAAACATTCACTCCTTGCTTATCTATTGAAAAAGTAATTTTGTTTTATCTTTCTTTATTGTGTAACGTATAAAACTTTAAAGATGTCAAGTCAAAAATGTATTCTGTGTTTGTAATTGTAAACATCAATGTTCGAAAAAGACTTATTAATCATATACGTTTATTTTCAGTCCTGCAGATTGTTGTTTTGAAATGTGTGCAAAATGTTCAATTTTCTTTACGTTTTTCACATAATTTGTAACAAAAGTTATTCTTCCTTTGCGCCAGGAATAACTGAGGCTCCTTTTGCATTTTCGAGTTACGTACGCTGCTGAAAAGTAGCCTATGTGATGAATTATGGTTCATGATTTCTCTCTGAGTTGTATAAATTATCATGAAAAAAGCACAATTCTGTCATTTTCTCCAGAAATATTGGTCGTGATAATCTGGCTTGTGTATTTTGCTGCACTGCAATTTTGGATTTTGAACATTTTATAAATAAACTGACTTGGCCGTGTATTTGGCTGAGCACGTGCAACTACAGACGGTATGCTGGGCTGGGTTCCCGATTGGGTCATACCGAGACCTTGAAAAGCGGTACTTGCGTCCTGTCCACTTCGTGCACGACGTTAATATTTGGATGCAGGGAAAAGTTCACGCGCGGTGCAGCCATTGACTTGGCATCAATGCAGTAGGCCTATACATTTTACTAAGGAAAGAGCTGCATGATCTAGCTCAAGCAAACGGAGATGCTGGACACAGCAGACCGCTTGTTACATTCTCGGAGAGTACAAAACCAAGTATAAATGAAACTGAACTGATGTTTTCAACCGCTCACTGAACACGCAATGGATATCGTAGACTTGGTGCAAGCTCAGTGACTTTCTCCAACTGTACATACGTTCTTTGTTCTGGGAAACTTAAAATTAGACTGTAGAGCAGTATTTCCTATTTTATACCTCTGTGCTTCTGTATCCAGCATAGCGAGTGATTCTTGCATGTCAGCAGGTAGCCTACCCTTTAACGCCCGCGCCGGCCACTATCGTGGTCGGCAAACCAATGACCAACCATACCGTCTGAACGGAATGAGCTAGAAAGTCATCGACGGTATCACTGGATCCGTAANACATGCCTGCACACTTTGCAATAGGTCGCACNCACCTGTGATGTCATTTCCGGAGGAAAACCATTTTTCGCGTAGNCTAGAAAAGTTAGTTGTGTCCATTAAGTAGGCTACAGAGCCTAAACCAAACACGTTGGAAACAAACTTTTCAAATAAAAAATGTTTATGAAGACCTTACATTTGCAATGGTGATGAAAAAGGTTGACACTTCCTTTGTTGAGGCGTCCTAGGGAGCAAAAATCTCGGCATTCGGGGCTATTTTGAGGTTCAAGCAAACTTGTCTGCCAGTCGGTACTCACCAACCCCACCAAACTTGCCAGTTCAGCTCCTAGAACATTTTGAGCAACTCAGCGCCTCACTAACGCTAATGTGGTGTTGTAAAAGTAAACTAGAACTAAATTTTCTCCACCAACACTTTTTGACCCCAAATTTTCCCCCTGCTAAACAGCCCAAATGGAGTTTTTTCGAAAGGATCCTGTTTTCGAGAATTCCGGCGGTCGGCGAAGCGTCAAAAAACCGGATCGGAAAGGCTAGACGGGATGCGGAGTGGGTTATATTCACATTTACTCCTGATTTTGCTAAAATTTCAGTACGGCAATGCACAAATGTAGATTTTTCTCAAAAATTTCAAACGCAAAGGCATATTTTTGTCATTCACATGCGATTCCTTGCTGTCTCATAGATCCAGGGATGTTTTCACTGGGTTTCTAGCCCGATCCGTTCAGGAGTTATGGCTGATCAAAGGTTTACCAGCCACTACCGTGGCCGCATTAAAGGAGCACGTGTATAATATTGTTTGGAATTTCGAGGCTAGCTTTGAATAAATCTTGTGGGTGACATGGGTCCAATTTTTCATCTGTAGAACTCCTAACACTCACCCCTCAGCTCACCTCACAAAGAACTTCTGCCGAAATCCAGATGAATCATCCAAACCGTGGTGCTTTACAAAAAATCCTAATATTATTCGCCAAGCTTGTCACATACCTGTATGCGGTGAGTTGAATGCAGTTTTTCTTCAATAGCGTTGGTATATTTAAGCTGCTGTTAGGAAACATTTCTTCGATTCGTTTGCAAAATAATGACTCACAGAGGTTGTCGAAAGGAGAATGCCGTTGCGTTGTACATTTTTAGTTTGATTCGTTTGCAAACAACTTCACAATATTGGTCTGGGAAAATACTATTCTTGACACCTGACAATATACTAGCTTGCAACGTCTTTAGTTCACTTGGTCGACGACAAATTTGCGGCAGACTGAAGCCTGGATTTGGGATTTTGTCGAGGCGATTGAATAAACGCTGTATGGCCTAAAAGACGTTGTAGAGGTTTTTATCAGTAACTGTGGATTGACTTAATTTTTTGATTGACAGATGGAATACATCACTTTTAGAGTCAAGCGTCAAGCAGAGTATTCGCCAAACTCTTTACGCAATGTAGAGTTAAGGTTTCTTAGAACCATAAAGTAGTTTTTCAAAGTAATCGTGCTTCAGGATATTCCCTTGCAAGAAACGCAACGGATAGGGTAGATTTTATATCGTAGAAGAGAAAAAATTCTAAAGTGTCTGCGCAAGAGAATCGCTACATGTTTCGTCACTTGCAGCCCAATCGCGTTGGCCAGCAGTTTCCTTGCTGTGCAGTGCAGGCCACGGGTGGTCAAAAATTGCTAGCGTGACTCGCTCAAAACGGCTGCTTGAAATCAACTGTTCCACTACTAGCGCTAGTTGTAGTTCTTTAGCGCCGTGAAAACAGTATAATGGTCATAGTGCATGGAAACTACAGTGCCTTTTCTAGATCTTTCTTCAGTTTGTCATACTTCACCCATGAGCTTTGCTTGCGATTTACAGGACAGAAGATGTCCAACCCAAAAGCGATTTCCTAATAAAACACTTTACGGGCAGATTCTTTATGAATTAATCGCATTCTAGGAAATGTAGAACTCCTATGCCGAGATATCACTGATCGCATTTCAGCAATTTAGTTCGCTTACAGCGACGTTTTGATCTGTTGTGGGGAGATGGGTTTTTGTTAACCTATCAATGACCACTACCACAAATACAAATCATACTTTTCTGCTTTTTTAATATTCGTTTTATATACGCCCCGCATAAAAATTAGAACAAACATTTGTTTAACATTTTTGCGGTTGCTTAGTAACAACACATTCCAATAATGGAACAATAGTCCAATGTGGATCCACAGCTGCATCATTGCGCTCATTAACTTTTTCATTTCTTGTCTTCTGTGGCTACAGTCAGACAACTGTTTAGACGTGACTCTACGGTATTTCTTTATTTTCGCTACGAAGCTATGTACCAATAGACCCGTAACCATGTTTTGAGGTTTGGGGTGATAAAATTCATTTTTAGGATGGATAAAGCGTTGTTTTCATTATATATTTTAAACAAACTCCACCATAATAATTCAAAATTGTTACCAGTGCGGACGTTCTTTAGCACAATTAATTTTCTGACAATGAGTTTAGTTTTTTATGCAATATACAGTGGTGTTGCGAGTTGGCGTAACAATTAAATAAATTAAAACCGAGCATTTACGAAACTACTTAGTTTTGTGGAGTTTGAATCACATGTATATCCACACAAATATGATAAGAAATTTTCTGGGTACAACAAAATTTGGGTGGGCTGTGACACCGAATGCCCCACACGGCTAGGGCGTTTATGCCAATTGGGCAGTGGAACGATAATGAGGTTTTTTACATAGGTTCCAATCATATCAACGTAGAATTAAAACATAACGGTAAAACGGTTCCATCAACAAAAAATGAAAAAATTGATGCCATTCAACTACTTTGTTTTTTGTATGACCAGGGAATGGGAGGTGTGGATTTACTCAGAAGATTTGCTAGTCAACGTAGACCGCAATTAAAACTTGGTACTAGCCCTTATTTTTGAACTTTGATAAAAATTCCAGTTTGGAGATTGCATGCAACGGCTGAATGCAGCCTGAAGTAGGATCTGCCTGAGTTTACAAGGTCAGTTGTAGTTTGACTACTGAAAACATCCACATTTTTTCTGTCGGCCATCAATCCCAAACCTGAAACACATCACCCTGTGTTAGCAGAAAAGCAATTTTTGAAAACATTTTATGGCAGGCTTGCCTGTATAAAGTGAACTATCACAGAAACCAAAACTGAGATGATACTATAAAGCGGAAACGAGCGTTGACCCTGTAAAGGTCATTTTCCAAAAATACAACAACGGTCAATCAATTGACCCTGATATGGAAAAAAAGCACAGTTCCAAGAATATTTTCAAATTTTTTAGCTCTAATAAAAGCTAATTTGTTGGGTTTCAACGACAGTAACCGCGGTAATAATTTATTTAGCGATCACTGAACCAAGTGCTTATGAAGCACAAGGACTTTTTGTGAAAAGTTTTTTATTTGTTCTCTGTACGTTATGTATTTTTTTCAGGAAAACAAAAAAATTGTAGTCAAATCAAATGTCCCCATCGAAGGGATGTTTGTCAAGACACGCCAAACGGACACAAATGTCTAAGTATGTTTAACTTTCTGTACAATTTGTGGAGCTATGGTAATTGAAATTTCAGATAAACGATATTTACTGTGTGCGAAAATGTCGTACGGTGGTATATACGGCAATGATGCAAAAATTTCATTTTTGTTTCTTCTTGATTGGCTGGACAAACTTTGCTCTCACTGTCGCCGCTAATTGTACATTCATTCTTATGAGAAATAGAGTGTTGTACAGAAATAAATTCGTTGCTAAAATTATTTTTTCTCAACATATTTTTAAATAAGACATTTATGGCTCCTGCAAGTGTGAAAAAGAAAATAATCTGCTTTTTACTGAAATGTACCTTTTGTATTACCGTGATTCCAGTTTCATGTTAGTTATGCAAAACTTTACCGAAGTTTGTCAAAATTCTTGGTTCATTTTTTGCAAAAGTTGACATCAGTTAATTATAGACTGATCGTAACAAACATAGCCAAATACATTTTATTAACCACATGATAAGACATTTTTACGAAAGTCAAGAGCTACTTGTTACTTCGACGTCTTACGCAGACGACCAGGCTAAGTAACGCAAAACCCTGCATCATGAAGCCTGAGAAATTTCACATTGACCACAATTTACATCCAAAACCTATTCTTATCAGGTTACCCAGCACAATTCGGGCATCACATTGTATATTGTATTGTGTAACGTCTTCACGCCCACATGCAAAACCCTAGACTTTAAACATGCATCGAAGTAAAGAGAAAAACACAAATACACGAAAGAAGACGAGGATATATACCTTGCGGTAGTATAGAGTATACGCTTGATGGCGCAAATGCATTTCCTTTACTTTGATGAAATACAAGCTTTTAAGACAGACGCATGAATGTCGCCATCATAATTATTATAGTGAAGAACTGCAATGACTTCCAAGTACATCGATGTATAGAATACATGAGGGAGTTGGAGGCTGCAAAGCACCAAGGGTCATCTAGCCTGCAGACCTCCCAACGCGCGGAATCTGTTTTTTTCTGTAGTGCCTGAGCACAGGCGCCTGTGCCCTTGGCGTGATTCATATTCAACTTGTGTTTTTGATGCCTGGATTCGGAATATGTCAAGACGCTGCTAGTTGACAACGCAGTAATTGCGCTTGAAAGGGAGTCGACCTGAATTTGCATTGGTCAGTTTGTGCAGTTCGATTATTCAGAAATCACCTGTATACTACATAGTTCTTAGGAAGCATCTTAACATTTTGTAACATTACAGAGCATGGCATTTGGCCCACTGTCCCTGTAATTGCGTTTCATAAGAGAGGTGATAAAATTCTTTTAAATCTAGGTCTCAAAATTCTCAAGTGCTTTACGCCCGAATAAGCGTTGCCTCTGATAAATGCAATAAATCGCCTTGTTTCAATTTGCATGTGATAGGTAGTGTGCCGAAATCTAATTTAATACCGAAGTTGCTGAAACGTATTTGTCCATTTTGGACCTAGCTTTATGTGCCTGCTAATACCAAAAATATCCCTGCAGCTAACATATTTTCAAGTTTCAACCGGATTCATTCTGTTGAATGTAGACTCTCAAACTTCAAGCGGAATACGATTTTGATCTTCAAAATCGACAAAATTTTGCATTAATCTTGCTGGCAAAATTTTCAACTACTGGCAATTTTTTTGCATTTATCTTGCTGTTTTGGTGTCTTAACTATTGATATCCCAGCATTCTCGGTGTGTAATAATTACAGCAAATTTGTTGTGTATGTTTTATAAAAACACGTAATTTTCGAAATTCAGTAACTTCGAGCTTTCAGGTCAGATGACCTTGGGAACAGTTGCAGAGTTGTTAAAAAATCTGCCTTTGCGAAATCTTCTCAGACAAGAAAAAAAATTTCGGGAAAATGTGTTCCCATTTTGGAGACGGATACCAATGGTGCAGGTGCTTAAAAGCGTCTTATTTGGAACCGTTTACGTCAATAACGTGGACAGATTTTGCTTCTTTTCAAGACACGCAAGCAAATTTGAAACGATCCGTTAGTATTACAATAAAACAGGAAGACAAAATGGGAATGAAAGCTGTCTTGCATCGCCGCATTTGGATACATTATCCAACCATGTAGCTTGCTTTTGAAACTTCACCATGGGTAACAAAGCTCTATGACGGACTCTTGCAAAATAGTGCCCAAATTTATTTGCCGCTGAAACCGTTCACAAATTTGTTTTCTGGTAAGCGAAACCATGGCTTATTTACATAGTATGTTGCTCTTTTTCTTTGCGCAAGTGTTTACGCATAGATTGGAGTAGATGTTTTGTATTTTTGTCCTTAAGACAACTTAACTTTACTGGAATTTCAACGAGAAATGGATTTTAAGCAAAACCTCCTGCTACATTGACTTCAAAATCCTTGAAGGTTTTACCGCAAGAACTGATTAATTAATTTACATAGCTGTTCTCTGCCAAAGTTACTGTCACAACGAAAGCTATAACGCATGGACATAAAACACTTCGTCGTTGTTTTTGTTTCACAATTTAAGAGCACAGTACACTGAAAATCTGCTGGTTTTCTTTCAAACATCTGGCGGGTTTGCAGGAATCACAAAGAAAACTATTGTTGAAAACGTGCTATTATGTTTTAACGACATAAACCTGGGAAACTACAGTGGGTCACTTTTATAGAGTTGGAACAAGCTGTAGACGATTGTAACTGAGTGCAAATTGTGACAACTTTAAAAACGCTGTTTAAGCTCATACAATGTAACGCAGTGCAGTTTCGCAAAGCATGAAATATACAAACTCTCACGAAGTGCTTCTGCTGTGTCCACGTGAAAGACAATATTCAAACAGACCTGAACGCTATATCCAAATTTTCGATGGCAAGCAGAGAAACAACTCAAGACGAAGCAGGGGAAAAAACTCAAGAAGAGAATTTCAAGAAAAAGTGGAATTGGAAACTTTCAAAGCGAAAAAGAAACTTAAAAATTGCTGTAACACTATATCCATAGGCTAGGGCAACCAAAAGTCATTAAAGTCAAGATTTTTCTGCCTTTTCTAAAGTTAATGAAACTCCCACAAACCACATTTCACTCTCATACCATGAGGGAATCCCAAGTTATTAGGTCAAAAAAAAGGTCAAAATTGGTCATTAGGACAAAATTTTTCTTGGGTCAAACTATTTTTGCAGCACAGATTTTTCTCTGTAATATTGATATTTTATTGAAACTACAACAACAGACATTGATATGCCTTTGCAAGTTTAGTTCCAATTCTGTAATAATAACTGGGTTTATAGCGATTTCTGACATAATAATGTTGTTTTGCCCACCTGGGCGGGCCCTAGCAGGTGCGGGGCCCAATGCACGTCTTAGGCGCGGGGCCCAATGCAAGACCTAGAGGATGGGCCCCTCTGAGCAGTGATTCTATGACATCATCGTGTTCAATCAACCGTGCTATACGACCATGATAGAACGCAGAACTAATGCCTTAGCATGAGAATTGAGCACATTTGCTAATGTTTGATAATAGAGGAAATTCATCGCTAGTTCCAACAAGAGCGTTGTTAGTTAGCAGTGAGATTTATAAGCCGCTTCTACTGAATTCTTGTGCGCAAGGCGTATCTGGCAAAAATAAACAAACTACCTGAAAACCATGGTGTGGGGACCCCAGAAGCGTGGAGTCCAATGCAGTTGCATTGGCTTAAGGCCGGCCCTGTTGCCCACTATTGGACCACTGAATATTATGTAGGATAGGCATGGTAGTCGAGAAATGTGGTTTTACGGTACTTGTTTTGGTAAATGCTCAATCCATCATGCATACAGTATTTCAGCTTTATGATGTTCTCAGGTTTGACTCTACTGTAGTTACTAATGCACTTATCAATATATCATCCCCGAAGTTAAACAACCAAATTTTTTGTGATTTCTAAAGCCTAGAGTGTATGAATACGTTTCTGAATTAACCTCGGCACCTAAGGCTGAATTATTTTGCAGTTGCAAACGCAGAAAATTTGTAGGTCAAAATGAAGTCAAAATGTGTAATTTATAAAGTCAAAATTTGAAGTTTTTAGGTCAATAAATTGGTTGCCCTACTAATGGCACATCAGCGTAGAGAAACATTATCTTGATTGCGAAATCATAATATCTGGACATAAACGTATGACGTCGATCAAAGCAAATCACATAAAAGTCACTAAGAGCTGTTGGTTTATATTGATGTATCAATTAGGAATTAATCCAAACTAGCGGCAGAAAATTATATAAATGCACGATCACTTGCATTTTCAGTGAGCCTGTTTTCCTAAAGCATTATTTGCTCTGCGCAAAATTTGATTCCGTCCTTTTTATCATGAAATGTTGTTCAATGGCATGCAATTCTTACTTTTTATGTTCTTTGCAGGGTCCTGTCTCCCTGGCAAAAGGCATAGAGGTGGGAACTATAATGGAACGATTTCTGTGACAGAGACTGGAAAATTTTGTCAACTTTGGTCGTCGCAAATTGCTCGTAAACATAACGTGTAAGATTTTCAGACAGCGTCAAATGTGTTGTTCTTCCTTTTGTAGCATAACGAAACACTCTTAAATTATCGGGTGCTTTTAGAAAATGTAATGTCTATTTTTTGCATCTGAAAGGGGATTTCACTGTTAGTAGTCTCATTGAAATAGCAGTGGAATAATTCTTTCGTTTATTTCCTCGTAATAACACAAATAGCTTTTGGTTGCTTTACTTGCATTAAGGAAACTAAAATCAACGTTGAAAATTTTCTTTTAGTTTCTGAACCTTAGAAGACAAGAAAAACTACCATAGAACTATTTTTGGTCAACAGCACACCAGACATCTACCCTTATGCCAACTTGGATGGGAATTACTGCAGAAACCCAACCAATGATTCTAAGCCTTACTGTTTCACTAACGACCAGCAGCGACCAAAAGAATTTTGCTATATCCCCTTTTGCGGTAAGAGGATTTTCTTCAAATCTTCATGCCAACACCTTACGTATAACCATAAACGTCTTGTACATATGTTCTTAAGAGTATGTTTGCATTGTTGGCATATCCCTAATATTATTTGTCAACGTGCTGATGTATAGTAGCAGTTGAGACAGGGCAGCGGTTTCATTGAAACAGAGACAAAAGCAAGGTTGCTGCACTGCCTCTCTGGTAAGCTTCGTACACTTTCACCGTTAGTAAAAGTTATCCAAAGTGGTCACAATGTGTTTAATACCGGAAAGGGCTAACTACGAAGATTTGGGCGCAAAGGCACGTTTTCAGAAAATCAGCAATTATTGTCAAGCTTATCTGACGCAAAAAAACAAACTTGTTGCATATCAAAACATTTTCATTTTGCCGAAAACAAACGCCATTTCCGGAAAGAAAGTGTGGGAGGTACGCGTGCTAAACACAATCTAAAAACATGTATTAAGCAAAAATATCTGCCAATCTTCTCAAAGTTTGGGGTTCTACATGCAACCGAAGAAAATTAGGTGGAGACATAAACAAATGTTAATTTCAAGACATTCTTGCTATTTTCAAGCATAAAAGATAACCTCTGGCCAAATGATTCACGACAATCTTTGTCTATCAATTTGGTTGAGGCTTAATATCAATAACAAACAAGTTGATAAACTAACCCTTCATTTATTAATGCTCGTGTGATAGGGGTGATAAAAGGCATGATGTTTTTACATCAGAAAAATCGATTTTTTAACGAAATCAACAGAATTTTTTCATTTCAACCAGTTTTTTGAGTTATGATTTTTTAATGTGCAAGGGGTGGTCACCTAACACTGACAAGTTTAAAGTTTAAATAAGCAAATAATTTTTACAAAATAACTGTTTTGTGCTTTGTTAACTTCAAGTACAGCAGCTAGCAACAGCTGAACTTTCATTCATAGTTTCTTTGCGCTCATGTAATATCCCTTAATGAAAATCAATTCATAATATCAGTGCCAGTATAAAAATGAAATATGTACTGAAATGACAATACTCACACCATCAGTTTGCCAAGTTTATTGACACTGATGGCATGCTGAAAAGCCTGTACATAAATACAAACATGCCAGCTTTTTCAGTGCCAAGTCGATTGCGGATGTTTGAATGGAAAAGTATAAAAATTGAAAATACGTACTCTCTATCAGCCTTTAATTACTTTTAACTAGACTTATCATAAGACCTCTCTGCCTTTTATACTAATATAAGTGAAAACCTATTAGAATGCTAATTAAATGCGTCATAGAAATCGCCCAAAGATTTAACAATTCATATGATCTTTTGCTAGATTTTTTTCATCTACGTGCAAGCGTTTACTGACAAATCGAATTTCACAAACTGGTCAGCACAAAATCAGGTCGACTCCCTTTGCAAATGCAATTGCCATGCTGTTAAGCAGTAAAGTCGTG
>JGI24021J15306_10011438_pt1 | contig 11030 bp, 9 predicted proteins | sample Ectturendosymbi1_FD_15306 | JGI IMG/M metagenome (IMG submission 15306)
ATCCAAAGTATCAAAAGACTCGGATTGTAGCCTAGTTTCCAGTAAAAACTTCAGCGAAATACTGCCACCTAACGGTTGGCGCCCAGGGCCAGGTAAAATGGGCCAAGGTAGCCAAAATGTCCTCCACTTATGACGTCATTAAAAAAAAAACTCACCCCCCAAGCAAAAAAATTTTTTCGAGTGCAATCTACTATACTGGCCGATCCGTTTGAGCCGCTGAACAGCTCTCTAGCGCAATGGGCACAGGAGCTAGGACGTTGGTAAGGCAACCGAAAACTGCTGCTTTTTTTGTGAAAATCGCCGAAACCAGGCGGCTCTCAAAGTGTTTACACTTCGAGAACTGCCATACGATATATTCGTACTTCGATTTCGGCTTAAAAAACAGCAGCTTTTGGTTGCCTTACCAATGCCCTAGCTCATCCGCCGATTGCACTAGAGAGCTGTTCAAGGGCTCAAATGGATCGGCCAGTCTAGTAGATTGCACTCAAAAGATTTTTTGGTTGGGGGTTGCGAATTTTTTGTGACTGACGTCATAAGTGAAGTAGGTTTCTGAAAGACAAATATGACCCACGAGCCAAAAAGTTTGAGCACCCAGCAGGTCATCCAAAGTATCAAAAGACTCAGATTGTAGCATAGTTTCCAGTAAAAACTTCAGCAAAATACTACCATCTAACAGTTTGCATCCAGGGCCAGGTGAAGTGGGCCGCAACCCCCAAGCAAAAAAAAATTTTCTAATGCAGACTAGATGACTTGCTGTGTTTTTTAAGCCTTTGAACAGCTCTCTACCACTTTTGACGCCCGAGTTACGCACGTGCAAAGCCATGTGCGGTCCGGTTGTTTTGGCGTGAGAATCCTCAAAAGTGGCTGGATGCCAAAGTGTTAATTAATTATCTAATTAACTAACCCCAACCAAAAATTATTTTCGAGTGCAAAATAACGACTTGCCGAATCTTTTGAGCTTTTGACAGAGTCTGTAGCGCTTACCACACTGGAGAAATTCCAATGCAAAGCCAGATGTGATCCAGCTGTTTTCGTGCGAAGCACTTGAATTAACTCGGACGCGAAAGTGGTAAGCTATGCTAAACACTGTTCTTGAAGAAGCTTGAGCACACCTCCCAGAAATCTACCCCTTTGTATGGGACTGCTGTTCTTCAAAAACATCCTCTTTTCTCAGAAATTTCAGCCTAAATTCAGTGGCTAGTGTGTAACATGGTGTCCCCTCTCTTCGCTCTTGCCATCCATGAAGTAACATCCAAGGTCAAAGCTGACCTAAATGTTTGGTACATCTTAATAATGGATGTATTGGTGGAGAGGAAATACACTGGCTGTGTTCAGCAATGCCTCTGCAGTTAGGAATGTACTATTTTCAATTTGCCTGGAGATCAATAATTCTAAATACGAGCTATTCCTTATCAAACACAAACAAGAAACAACAAACCCAAACAAGCAACTCTTCCAGGATCAATTCCCATCCCTCTCAATCCCTGACCCTAATCATTGGCACTTACTAGGATCCCCTGTATCAGGAACCTGTCCCACTATTGGAGGCAAAACAAACGTGCTGGACAGCATCACTGAAAATCTCAAGCTAATTGAAACGTATCAAGCACTTTTCATTTTTAAAAATTACCTTTCAATCCCTAAACTGATATTTGCTGCATATTGCCTCGTGCTTCAAGTGCAAAGAGGAACTGGATGCATTTGATATTGCAATAAAAATCAACACGAAAGAAATATGCAACATGACTTTTGGAAAAAAAACTGGTAACAAGCATCCCTACAAATCTAACAACGGAGGCCTGGGCCTCCATTCCACCACAGACTCGTCTCTGCCACTGTTTTTTTCGCTGTAACATTTTGGGCATTTTTTTGCTGAGACATTTTGGTCTCACAGTTGTATTAAAACATGCCATAGCAGTGGTTTTTAGCTTATACTTTAAAACATTCTCACTGAAATGACTTAATTTTTTTTGGTCATTTCAAAAAGTTTTGGTCTATGACCGAAAAAAAACAGCTCTGCCATCTTTCCTGTCATCATCTCATACCTGAAAGGGGCTCATCAACAGATTGCTTCTCAAAACCACGTCATGGGGAAGTAAACAATGCAACTGATGTTGGGTCTGCACTCCATGATTTATCGCCATTACAAAAGAAAATACAATCAGCCTGGGATGACCTCGTCTATAGAGTATCAATGCCACTTGACCCCCCAGTCCTTGGGACAGATGCCTGCTATTCACTGCATAGGAGAGCCATACTGCTGCCTGGCCAAAAGACTTACCAATTGCTAGTGTTGGAAACTTGATGAGCTCCAGACTGCAATAACCCTCTAAAGTGGTGCCAAAATTTTTTAAAGTACAGAATGCCACTGTGGTTAATTTGTTGATAGACTAGGGCTCCACAGATTCACATGCATTAAGAACACAGGCCGCATTCCCAGACATTCAGCCATCAATTCTATTCTCAAAAGCTAAGTAATCTGCATTAATCTCCCATCTGCCTTGGAGCCTGTCGACTTGACAAAGGATAGAGAGAGGCCTAGAGTGAATTAACTTTGATCCCCTGGTACAGATGCCTAAGCCTCATGGGAGGCAACAGTAGTGGACACTTTTGCTCAAAGCCACTATGTAGTCAGCACTACTAAAGTAAGCATTGCAGCAACGGATGCCAATGTTGCAAAATACCAAATAAAATGACCTGGACAATTCCTGCTTTCAACTAGTTGCAGTTGAAGCCAGTGGTGTATATGGCAAGTCCACAGTCCACACTGCCTCTATTTTGAGCTGCATTGCAAAGAAACTTGTTATGTTAGGTAACCCCTTGCAGCGATGGTGGTTCCACCAGCACCTGTCCCTGGCTGTGGTCAGAGGGAACGCTGCCAGTATATTGGCCTATGTGTAAGTTGATATGATTTTAGCTATCCCCATTGTATTAACCAGTGTTGCTACCCGCCACTTGCCTTTTTTCAATGAATAGCTATTGCCTTCTGAAAGTTTGCACTTCCTTTAAATTTTGTTGCGTTCTTAATGTTTGCAATTTCTGTAAGTCGCCTTGTGCAGTATCATTTCGCTCCCCTTTTTAGCTATCCTGACTGCCACATGGCCTATGATGAAACCACAGCATTGTGACATATTTTACATGTGAGATGAAGGTTCACATTGCTGAACAAGCTATTCAGATTGTTTCTAAACAGGCCATAAAAATCCTGACCTGACATAGTGGTTAACTTGGTGCTAGTGAACACTTACATTTCTGGTTATGTAATGCATGCCCTAAGTGGTGCGCATTATTCTAGACCAGGAGGCAACTTATAGGTGTTTCATACTAGTCTGTCAGGTCTAGTGACAAATATCACCTGCCAGATATTGAGAAAAGCGATATCACTGGTGATGCCACAGTGACATGGTTAGTTGATGACGTCACATGCCAAATTTCGTGATGATAGCATCACAGCAAAAGAAGATATTGACATCAGAAAATTGATGGAAACGAACATTCTGCAATGCCATACTGCACTCCAATTGTTTTTTTGCCCGCGTAGGAAAAACACACATTTAAAGTGCAAAAATGCATAAAATGGAAACATTTTGAAAAAAACTGCGAAAAGATTTAGTTTCATGATGCTTGTGTTGTAAACAGACAAACAGTATACTCCGCAGAATATTTCAGTTTGTCCACATAATAATACAACTGAAAACAAAACAGAGCTAGACCCGTATTTGCTCCACAATTGGCAAGCATGCATTTACATGCAATAAGCACTGAATAGGGTGTTTTTGCTGCAGTTAGCACTTAGCAAAAGTGCCTCTGAGCTTGTTTGCTACACGTGCATAGTACAGTGATTTCACTTGTCTTTGGTTGTCATCGTCATCTTTCAGTCAGGCATAAATTATACACCAAGAAAATTGACTGGTTCTAAGAAAACTGCCAACTAAGACAATTTGCCAACTTGAACAACTGCCAACCAGGACAACTGTCCTCAATGTATTTGATTTCTTTATGACTGTCTTTCATACTGCCAAATTAAGGTCCACTTTTGGGTTTATGATTGTGCATCCAGTATAAATACGCATGTTGGGTAACCTCATGCTTTTCTCCCACATCCTTGTTCCACCCAGGGACATGTTTATGTGGTGTTCTATGGCTTTATCTGCTGCCGATTTAAGTGCCACATTGCTGTATAATTGTTCAAACATGCCACATGTGTTGTTGGTTTTTGCATGTAGAGTTGTCTCATTTTAAGCTAAGTTCTTCAAATAGGGTGTTTGTGAGAGCCAGCTTTGCTAACCTGTTGAATATTTCAGTTATTGTTGCTGTGTTAATTTCTTCCAGTTCACTTCTTTCTCATGTTTTGGCATGTCATCAGATGCCAGGCTTTGTGACAGTTGTGTGGTTGTGATGGTTGCAGGTATTACTACTGGCCTGTAATCAGAAACAGTGAATTGGTGTAGTATTTCAACCAACTGCATGATCCATGAGTATCACTAACATAAGTGAAAGAATCAGCTGCAAGAATGAACTCATCTGATTGTCTCATGTCATTTTCTGAGCAAAATTAGGATAGCAATTGACCAAAGTTGTTTTTGGGACAAGCATTGAGGCCTTCCACTCCTACTATCTAAACATTTGGGCTATCAATCTCGTTACACAGTGTTATAGTTTTGCTCAGGCAATTCATGTAGCCATCATAGTTAGATTTGCAACAATAAGGCATGGACACATTCAAATAGTTCAGAGATCTTGTATTTAAACATATCTCCAATCTAATGATACTTTTGTCTTGATTGATAATTGTCTTTGGATTTAGTTCTTAAAGAATTTATTGTCAGCTGATGGTTATTGTCAGCATTCGTTCAGCAATGCTGAAAATTTGTTTGTTAGTAATTTCAAAATTGTTGACTATTCTGACTGTGGGTTACAATCGTCTGCAATCCAGCATAGCACTGTGCTGCTTTTAATTTGAAATGAAATGAACAGTGATGCCAATATAGCTAGACATCTGTCTATTATCCAACAGTTTTTTTTCACCAGTATCTGGTGGATAACAGTTGACATGCTAGTTATCAATGTTGTGGAAAAGTACTTTCGACTTGGATTAAAGTACCTTATTCCTCTGAGAGAAAGTTGATTTACTGTATATAAATTACTGCACTAATTATATACATAACCTGCTCTAGTACTTACATGAATCATAAGTTCACTCTGAATTATACATAAATGAAATGAAAGGAACACTTCTGCTTGTACTGTCCTGCTATTCTGTTGCCGAAGTGTGAACTCGTTTTGAAGAAGAGCCCCAATTTTTCTTACTACGTCTCACTAGAATAGACTGACTATGTTACTTCAGGCGGCCAACAGGAAAGCTAGCTGGAAGGAAGCGAGAATTAGCTAGAAATGCTGTGCTTGCCCCTGGACTGTCTGGATTTAAACCAGAGAGATGGGCAAATGTCCTCTGCTGAAACATAACCATAACAAAGAATGATAAAGGAAGAAACCCAGTCACCATCACCATGGTTCATCGCACAGTGATGTAGCATGGAAAATTCTATGTTTAATTGTGAAACGATTAAATTGGCAATGTAATCGCAATTTCATTTTTGGTCTGTTCAATTCGATTACGATTATTCAAAAAACTGTAATCAATTGCAATTGATGATTACAACTATACCATATCTGCTGGAGAGTTGTTCAAACTCTCAAAAAATGTGGCAAGTCTTTTAGTTTGGATTTTAACAATATTTGCAAGGTTTGGGTTTCGTTTTTTTTGTGGGTGACCTCATAAGTGGGTAAGTTCAGGCATTTTTGGCCAAGATCATCAAGTTATGGGGACAAATTGCTAGATCGTCTTTTTGACTCAAGTTTTTAGTGGTAACTTGGCTATAATCCAAGTCTTATGAGCCTTTAATTAGGTTTCTAGCATTTCTGGTTCAAAAGTTATGGCAATTTGAGAAAATATAATTTTGATCAAATTATCAATTTTATGGATTTTTGCTCATAACTTTTGAACCAGAAATGCTGACAAGCCTATTTTCTAATAAAAACTTTCGGGAAAGAGTCAGAAAATTAACCTTTGGAGAGCCCAGTAACCTGAGCCAAAATAGCCTAAAACATACCCCACTTATGACATCACCCACAACAAAAACAAGATCCAAAACTTAACAATTTTTTATAAAATTCAAACCAGAAGACTTGTTGCATCTATTGAGGGTTTGAAACGCTCTCTAAATCAATCGCCTGGTGAGTTATGGAGCTGCAAAATGGTGTGAAAATGTGGCTAATGAGAGATTTCAAAGTATTTTGAAATATATCATATCTACGAATATATATTGAAATATCTACGAATACATCATACACTGGCAGCCAGTGTGTTACAGGGTTAAATTAGTAAATGATATTGGTTGAAAAGTCCCAGAGTAACTCTCAAAATGTACCTTTTATAGGTGACTCACAGTTATTTCATAACTCACAATTTTTTCAAAACTTTAGAACACATTCACAACACAGTAAAAAGGAATCATGAAAAACTGAAAAAACAAAATTACCTGAAAGTTTTTGTGTGAACTCCAGCCATATCAAACCAAACATCCATCAGTCTTTCAATATTAAGTTTGTTGCTCACGGTGAGATAAACGTATATTTAGTTTAAAGCAGCAAGAATTAAACTTATGGTGAATGGTGGTTGATGGGAAATAATTTTTATTGTAATGGAGTGCACTCATGGTGTGCTCAGTGTCATGGGCAGTACAGTGCAATGTGAAATACATGTGTAGCAAACATGTTAAACTTGGAAATAAATTATCTGAAGTTCAGTTATACATAAAATTATGAGAAAAAGTTTTCAAAAGTGTTTGGAGTGGATTCTTTAAATCTTTGCTTGTCAAAAATTTCTCTATTTCACTGTGCAGCTCTTGCTTATATACATCATCTTTTCAAAAGTCGCATACAAAAACATAAAAAATTAGTAGGAGTACCATATTCTTGGTCACAATTGCAAGTGTGTAAAACACACCCACACAACCATACTTGGTGCCTATGCATACAGATATAGATATTCAACGTGATGTAATCAATGTTGTCATAAATTAAGTTTGTAACAAATAGGTGATTGATATATGGCATGTATTTCATGTACTTTACTGGACTATTACAAATGCATACAAAACGCAAATATGGAAAGGTTTATATTTAGAAAACCACAGGCACATAGTCCACTCAAAATATTTCTGTGACCTGCTGATAATTTTTTCCTGGCCCACAGTTTGAAAAAGTGCAGTCTAGCAAATGGTGAATATGCCATTTTCTATATAATTTTGAGTATGCAAGAATCTTTTTTCTTTTGTGCAATGCATCTCATTAGGAAGTACTTCATTAGGAAGTATCTCATTAGGAAGAATACCTTTTTTGATTAAAGCTTATAGTGAATCAGATATTGACTTTTTACAGATTATTTCTTACATTAAACTTATCATTGAAATATGTATGAATACTGCATAAGTTGAGTAGAGATAGACCGATATATCGGGCCGATGTTTGGGTATTAGTGATATATCGGTATCGGGAAAAACAGCTGATTTTATCGGCCTCAGTAGGTGTTTACAAAACATAGACACCTTGTGCAAGAAAGCACAACCAACCAAGTCAAGACAGGCATTGCAGCAACGCCAAGAGGTGCGTTTTCATAAACAAGCAGACAAGATGAACCATGAAGCGTGTGTTGGCTGTCGCAGCTGAAACAGAAGTATCATCATCAATCAGAGCAATTAAAAATCATAGCAAAATATTGGAATTGCTGCAATTTGAAAAATTTTAGGTCATAGATCTCGATTTTTGAAGTTTTTCAAAAAAACGTAAGGCATAGAATGCATTATATTTTTGATAATGAAGCCTAAAACAAGATTTAGAAATTTTAGAAATATTGGTATCGGCCCCAAAAATGCCATATCGGTCAATCTCTAAAATTGAGTTGCTTTTGTTTGGCTACAATAATTTTAATTTAATTTGTTTGTTTTTGACCAGACGCGAAGTCCATAGTATAAACACAGACACTCTGCAGAACGCAAGTAAATGAAATCAGACAAAACAGCATTTTACCAGGCATTGGAGCCAGCAGAATCATAGAGTTACAGACACTTTTTGCTACTGCGTTGAAGACAGAACCATAGGGTTATAGACACATTGTTCACACTAATGTTAGCTAACATGTACCACTTGTTACAACACTACTGCAGAGTGGGTGCCAATTCCTAAACTGATTGAGTCTTGGTAAAATGCGAATGCATTGTGACATGACACGCCATCAATCAAACAGACACTGCAAAGTTTGATCACTCATTCACAGAGTAAAATGCAATTGTAGTATTCAAAGAATAGGGAGGAATACAAACAGTCTGACTGCATCAAAGCACGTAACCAAATGTTATTTGATTTTCTGCATCTTTCGAGAAACAGGTACGTGTTTTTTCATTGCAGAGCCTCAAAGGTAGGAATGTTACATTTAACCTGGTGGCTACTAACACTTGCTCTCCAGGGCAGGTTGTACAAATGTTCCAGCAGGAAAAACAAATTAGTGCAAGGACGCCAGGGCATTGATGAAACTGGAAGGTTATTGACTTGATTCATAACTTTTGAAGAAAGGTCAACAAAAATTAACCACAATTCTACAAATTGGTACTAATGTATAACATGTATATGAGCTAAAAATTTTAGGTGTGTAGAACGGATTTGTGAGGATAAAGATTTGTTGGAAAATTTATTAAATTAAAAGTTTTCAGATAGTATGTCAAGATTTATGCTGCAAGCCATGGTGTAATATTCCTAAAATCTCAAAACCTTGAATTGAATTATTTGGCTGACTTGGGTGTGCCAATTGTCCTGGTGTTCAGGAGGGCACAAAAAGGAAACAGGAGTAAATGTATTGACTACCAGGGAATCTTTCTTGTTAGCTTCCCTGGAAAGTGTATGCCAAGTGCCTGGAAAAAAGAGCCATGATATAATTATAATTGAACAAAAGGTAGAGGACGCCAGTGTGGTTTTTGTCTGGACTGTAGCACTGTAGACCAAATTTGCACTCAAGCAACTTTTTATAAATCTTGGATGTATGTCAATGACATCTGTAATGCATGTTTTGTCGACCTTGAGTGCTACTGCCCATGAAGCCACTGTATTCCTGTTCAGAAGTTTGTGTCATTGTTGTTGGAATTAAATCACAACCGTTCACCATGGGTCTATCGAAAGGAATTCTTTCCCAACTTGACTTGGAGGGTGTATATTGTCACTACTGCTCGTCATAGCTATATCAAGGGTGCTCACACTTTCAGCATGCGAGCTACATATAACATGAACAAGTCAAAATGAACTGAACTATTTCCTTTGACAGAAATACAAAACACACATTTATTAACACACTGGCAAGTTATCTTTAAAAGGTATAATTTGCCCACAAGTCTTTGCAACTCCACAACTCACTAGTTGATTGTGCTAGAGAGCTGTTCAAACCCTCAAAAGACTTCTTGAGTCTTCTAGTTTGCAATTAAAAAAATATTTTAGGTTTTGGGTTTCGGGTTTTTTTGTAGGTGACGTCGTAAGTGGGATAGGTACAGGCCAGGGATGGGCAATTGGCAGGCCACATGGCCTGCCACAAAGTTGTCAGTGGCCTGCGGAAGCATTCAGGAAAAATCTTCAAATCTGCAATTTGTTACTAATTGTGTGAGGTTTCCTTTGTTTTGTGGAATTACTTGTGCCACATAAAAGTGCATTTGCACTAAAACAATTATATAAAACCTGTACCATCATTGTTTTTATTTATTTTACCATTTTACGATCAAATTAAAAGGTATGGCCCCCGAGCCAATTATTAATTGTCCACCCCTGGTTTAGGCCATTGGGCCCAGGGTCCCAATCGCAAGAGGGAAGTATTTCGCTCAAATTTTTAGTGGAAACTAGGCTCAAATCTGAGTTCTTTGAACCTTTCATTGGCTTTCTAGCATTTGTTGTTCAAAAGTTAATGGCTAAAAATTTTTTTGGATAACTCAAAAAGTTTTTTTACCCAAATTTTGGTTATTTTGCCAAGTTTTTCAGAGGAATAAAGTAATTTAACCCAATATAAAGTAAAAAACATCTTTCCACAATGTTGATAACTAGCATGTCAACAGAGATCATCCACCAGATACTGGTAAAGAAATCAATGAAAGCAGTGAGCTTTTTCGACTGTTGACATTTGCACCAATAGACGGATGTGCAGCTATATCGGCATCACTGTTCATTTCATTTCAAATTACAGTAGAGTTTGCCTAATTGGTCACCTCATGGGGATTACATAAAAGTGATGATTTGGGTGAAGCGACGAAATATGCAAACAGGTGAAAACTCTGTCATGGACGCTCGTATACTTTATCATAGTAACTCATCATAGTGCTTGTATTTGCAGTAAAATACAAGTTTTTAACGTTTGGTTGAATACAACAATTAGTTCCTCTTCTCTATCTAGGCTCCTCCGTTTCATCTAACACCTTTTAAATCTTTAACAAACTTCAAAGACTTTCTGCATTCTCTCAATAGGGAGTCAGGTCACACTTCGCACCTCGTGTATAAATTCGATAAACAAATTGCGAGGTGCAACAACTCTCAGATAAAGATCCTTAATTTGTTTGAATTCCCACACATACTAGCTGCTTGTAGATGATCCAAAGGTCATCACACAGATGAAAACATAACCCAGGTTGAAGAAATAGTCAGCAATTTTGAAATAACTACCAAACGACTTTTCAGCATTGCTGAATGAGTATTCATGCATGATAGATGTTGTTTCACTGATAAAAGATTGGAAATGTTGATGTTGATCAACTGCAACAAACATCTTAACACTTTGAGAGCCGGCATACGATATATTCGTACTTCGATTTCGGCCTAAAAATCAGCAGTTTGCGGTTACCTTACCAACGCCCTAGCTCCTCCGCCGATTGCGCTAGAGAGCTGTTCAAGGGCTCAAACGGATCGGCCAGTCTAGTAGATTGCACTCGAAAAAATTTTTT
>JGI24021J15306_10011440_pt1 | contig 11029 bp, 8 predicted proteins | sample Ectturendosymbi1_FD_15306 | JGI IMG/M metagenome (IMG submission 15306)
ACCACAAAGAATTTATTTAACAACTGAGAAAATCAAAGCCAAGCGGTCAGAAAGCAGTTCTTTTTCTAATGCGAAGTTGTAGCATCCAAAGTTTGGTGTTACATTCGGACAACAATCACATGCAAAAATCGACATGTGATTTGCGATTCAGCACATGGAGATGATCAAAATTTTAGCAAGATCGTGATGATAAAAGAAATCAATCACTTGACATTGTGTGGCTGTGTCAGGTAAGAATGTTAATCAAAGAAAATGTTTTTCAACACAAACTCTGCTTGTTTAGCCCAGGCGATGGCCACTTGCAAATATATGACGTTATGCAATTTTTACCTAAACACATGGAGGAAAATAAACTTTCAGCGAAATTGCAATGACAAACAAGCCCAACTACGTGACGTTTGGTAGGGCTGTGTCAGGTTTAACCCTATCAGTCCCGCGTGCGCCACTTTTCTTGCAGAGCTTTGCAATCCTATAACTCCCCAGGCGATGGAGCTAGAGAGCTGTTCAAACCCACTATGCATTCAGCAAGTCTTGTAGTCAAAATTGAAAAAAAATTATTTGTTTTGGATTTGAGCTTTTCCGGGAAGAACGTCACAAGTAGGGGTGTTTTTGCGTTATTTTTGCCATCCTTGCCTGGCCCTGGGAGCCGTCCCAATGGGCCATTTTTTGGACTCAAAGTTTAGTTGAAAACTAGGTCAAAATCCGCATCTACAGAGCCTTTGATTGACTTTCTAACAAATGGGGAGCGAAAATTATGGTTCATAAACCAAAAATTGACCAAAATTTTTCTCCCTCAAAAGTCACTCCTGGATGCATTTCACCGCAGGCAATAACTCGCCGTCAGGTTGAGCTAGAGAGGTGTTCAAACCCTCTAAAGAATCGTGAAAGTATGTAGTTTGCAATAAAAAAGAAAACGTTTCAGTTTAGGTTGTCGTTTTTTTTGTATGCTTATATGATGATAGGATGTTTATGCTATTTTTGCCGACGTCAGCATTTTTGCCCGACCTCCCTTTAAGACCCGCAGGAGCCATTTAAATGACAATTTTTTTTAGTTTAGCTGTTTTTTGGTTGCTGTTCGGGACTTTGAAGGGTCCGAACGGGTTTTTATCGTTCCTGGTTCCAAGATTAGGGCCAAAAAACCTTAAAATTAATTTGGGAATTCCCCCAAAAGTATTGAGAAAAGCCCCTTAACAATTAGCTGTTTTTTGACCTAACTTTTGAACCAGAAACCCTAGAAACTCAATCAAGGGCTCTAAAAACTTTTTTTCTGCCCTAGAATCCAAAAGTACTGCGAGCCAAAATATTGGCGCGTGGGATCGGATGATGACGTCATATAATTAACCAAAAAACATGCCCCTGTCGTGATCCCATTGGCCCAAAACCTCCCAGCCAAATTAAAAAATGCCACTAGTCAGTACAGGGTTTGAACAGATCTCTAGCTCAATCTGCTGCCGAGTTATGGCTGGCCAAAGTTTGCCCTGAAAGGGCAAATTATGCCTTTTCTAAAAAGTTTTGAATTAGGCCAAAAACTGGATTTTTGACCCATAATTTTGGCTACAGATATGCTAGCAAGTCAATCCAAGGGCTCTATAGCGGATTTTGACCTAGTTTTCAACAAAACTTTGAGCCAAAAGAGTGGGTCAATGGGTTGTAGCTCAGGGCCGGCCAAAGGGGGCTAAAATTTCCAAAACATGCCTTCTTTGTGATGTTACCTCCAGAAATCCCCCACCGAAAACGAAAAACGTTTTTTTTTTCGATTTTGACTACAAGACTTGCTGAATCCGTGGATAGTTTGGATCAAAGTTGCTGCAAAGACAAGTTGTGAAACCACTCATGCATGGACGCCATTAATGGTCCCAAATATTTTTCTTCATTTCGATTCATCGAGAAATAGACCAAAAATTAAGATTAAGCACCGATTTCCCATGCATTTAGATAAGCGGAACGCTCAACTTGGGACCAAACATGGAGTCCATTGTCGCTTGACAATGGGACTTCTGATCGGCACAACTTGTCTTTATAGTAACTTTGGTTTGGATAGCTGTCTAGCTCAATGGCCTGGCGAGTTATCGGATTGCAAAGCTCTACAAGATTTGGGCTTTCGCGGACTGTAAGGGTTAAGCACTGACTTGGCATGATAGGTCAGCACTAGCCACGGCAATCTATCGCTGACATATCAAGGGGAGGGCTTCTTGTGCATGGTTTTGGAACGTTTTTTGGTTTTGAAGATGATGTGGTTGAGAATCTCTTCATTGTTTTACAGTAGCATTGTGATAGGATTGAATGTGAAATTAGTAGTAAAATATTGCATTGAATTGATTAGTGTGAAAAGAAAACTCACTGTGAGACCTTGAATGTATCATGTACATGTTTCAATTTGTGCATTTATGTGAAGGTAAAAGAAAACATTTAAACGATTTTCAGAAAAGATCTTTAAACTAACTTTTTATGTCACTGCACACATTTGATTTGGTGCTAGCCTACTTGTAAATGAGTATTTTTCATGTAAAACACAACACATAGAAAAACACGATAAAATTATACAGACCATGATGGAGTACCGCCATTGTGTGTGTGTTCGACTAGGCACATAGCACCCCAAATGGGGTTGAAGAGACAGGTAAAGACAGATTACAAAAAGGTTTAATAGCAAACAGTAATGCAGTAGTGTTAGGTTCATGAAAAATAAACAGTTAGTCAGGATAGCTGAAAAGGGGAGCAAAACAATACTGCACAGAGGCTTTACAGAAAGCATAAAAAACATATTGAAGACACTAAAGCTCACAGAAAACACAGACATTTGGAAGGTGATGGCTATTCATTGAAGAAAGGCAAGTGACGGGCAGGAACACTGGTTACTGAAATAAGGGTGGCTAAAATCAGATCAAACTTGCACACAGGCCAATATGCTGCCAGTGTTCTCTCTGACCACGGCCAGAGACAGGCGCTGGTAGAGCCACTGTCGCTTCCTGGGGTCGCCTGAAATGTCAACGAGTTTCTTTGCAAGACAGCTCAAGAAGGGGGCAGTGGACTTGCCATACACGCCAGTGGTTTCAGTTGCAACTAGTAACACAGGCAGGTAGCAATAACAGGATATCAACATGAAGAGTATATTTGGTTGCATGCGACATCAACCGTATGAATGAAATACAAAGAAATGTAACATACATATCACAAAAATAGAAAAAATACAAAATAAAAAAGAACACAATAAATATCAACATAACACAGATGATGGTGGGCAAACAATATGGGTGAAGAGATGACACATGTACAGATGAGCAGGTGAAGCAAGCATACAGGTGAAGGAAGCGAGCATTAGTAATGGTTATGGGGCAGAGAGCAGGGCATTTTAATACAACATTTCATAGCAAACACAAGTGGCAAGGGCAGAAAAAAATGTTTATAAATACAATTCGTGAAGAAATGTAGGTTTACCCACAGACCATAGTGGGGTGTGTTGCATGGATGAGTAGTTCCCAACCAGATACATGGTGTCACCGAATGAAGTTGCAGAGTAATGTATGTGAACATGTTACAGTATTATTAGCAGCAATCATTATTTATTCCAATAAGTGTTAGGTACATGAAAAACAAAAGACGTTTATTAGGTTAGAGAATCATTTAGTTCTAAGACATAGTTACACAACAAGTCATAACTTGTCTATGTAAACTATCCATTTCTTTCACAAATGTACATGGTGTCATGTCATTGACACCGATGTTCAGCTTTATATGACTGTGGGCCTAGAAATTAGGCTGAAGTCAATATCATGAGGTCTTGGAGGTGGACATCACTTCCTTTGCCTCGAAATTCTCATATTGCAGCAAAGGTTCTCCTCAAATTGCAACTGGTTGAAAGTAATAATTGTCAAGAATGTCATTGTATTTCGGGCATTGGTCAGTCTCAGCATCAGTTGCTACACTGCCTGGTATAGAGGCACTGACTATGTAGTGACTTTCTGCAAAGGTGTCCACGACTGTCGCGTCCCATACAAGATGGATAGATAGATAGACTACAAGGCTCTGAATTATCAGGTCATTTTTCACTTGGAAATACAAGGCTCTGAATTATCAGGTCATTTTTCACTTGGAAACAAAAGCTAATATATTAGTATACAAGTGTTTATATACCCAAAAAAGCCTTTCGCTATAACTCCAAAAGTTGATGTGCCACAAGAAAATGAATGTCAAATTTGGAATCAGCACCCAAAAGTTGTCTAAAAAAGTTATGTCGTATTCTCATTTAATACAAAAAGTCTTTATTTGTTCACCTGTGTTATTGTTGCATTGGCCATACATTTACAATAAGGTGAATGGGCATGCAGTAATTGATGGCAGGGGTAAACAAAACTACAAAAGGTTACAAAGCACTGCTTTGTACATTTTCACTTTTCAAACGCTTTAACGCCCACAAAAGCCACAAGACCATGCCAGCCACATTTCTGGCTATAATTCCCCAGCTGCTAGAGCAGGGGTTCCCAACCTTTCTCTTACCATGTACCCCTTCAGCATTTTGACAGATGAACATGTACCCCTAAAATTTCTTATGACAAAATATTTTATGATTATTCATAGATATATTTAACAGGAAGCGTATAAAGATTGATTTTTGAAAATATTATTCACTGATATATGTATAGCTACTTGGAAATAAATGATATGTAAAATATTTTTCTCTTCTATTACTAACCTTAAATGTACCCCTTTGGATCTACCCTTTCGGATAGGTAAATCTATCCTTGGGGATACATGTACCCCAGGTTTAGAACCCCTGTGCTAGAGCTAGAGAGCTGTTCAAACCCTCTGAGGATCCTGAAATCCTCTGGTTTCGACTGAAAATTAGAAAATTGTGGATTTTGTTTTTTTTTGGCGATTATGTCATAAAGGGAAAAGGTTTTTGTATTTTTGGATGACATCACCGGCCTCCGGGTGCCAACCCAATGAACCAATTTTGTGGCTCAAGTTTCATTTGGAATCTAGGCTATAATCTGAGTCTTTAGAGCCCTTGATTGGCTTTCTAGCATTTCTGGTTTCAAATTATGGCTCAAAAACTGATTTTGGATAAAAATTATTTTCTTTTTGTGCCCAAATTTGGCTTAAGTAGTGGAGCAAAACATTTGATTTCACACTATAATATTTTGTTGTGAGCTTTATGATACTTGGTATTATTTGTTTGGTGTAGCATCAGAGGTGAAGATTGATCAGTGAAATATAACTACACTATATTTTATGTGTGTTTCTAATCTAGTGGCTAATGTATATGGTGTAAATTGACAAAAATGTTTTGGTAAAGTGCCTCATTCTTATTTGGTTTCATGGTATGAGCATGTCTGGCTCAAGCCACCCATCCAGGCAAGTCTTATCACACACAACAAAGAATCTTCTTGATTCATATAATAGAAGGCTTCGTGATGATGTTAAGGCAATGACAGACAACTTTTCAGAAATTGTGAAATCTGCAAAAGTGGAAGAAACTCAACAAATTGATCGTGTTACACAAAACTATTATGATGTTTACCAAATGCGTGTCCGTGCAGCCAATATTGTCAGAGCTGGGGAATCGTTGCTGCGACTTACTTCTGAGATAAAAACATTTGTAATACTTAATGATTTCCCTAGTGTGAACAAGCATGTAGAAGAGAGAAACAAATCTTTGAAAGATGTTACGATCAAGTGGAAGGAACAGCTCATTAAACTCCAAGATGACTTTGCTGCTTCACTTTATGACCTTGAGAATGAGTACTATTGTTCTATTGATCCGAATGGCATTTCAAACTGAACTGCACAAGACATCTTATATTCTGTAGTTCAGCAACCGATTACATGTGCAGTGCAGCTGTTGCAGTCAACAATCTTTGAAAAAAGTGGTTGAACATTTTTCAACAACCATCCTTCCCAGATGATTCATGATACTATTTGTTGATTGGTTATATATTGGTCTTTATATAAATATTGAGCTACATTGATTTGAGCATTTACCAAACAATGTGACCTGAAATATTGGTCTTATAGAGGTTTTGTTTTAGCATTATTAGCAATCATCTAGGTTATATGTTACTCGTAAAACTGCTTTTGAAAAGAACGCCAAGAGTGTTCTATTTATTGGATGTTGGTTTTCATCAAATACAGTTAAGGACATAGGGTAGAATATTTAGAAGTTATTGATCGGGTGTAATGATTAATGGCTATCTTGCAAATGCTAACTGTGGACAAGTGATATCAATGGGCAGGCAGTATCCATTTCTATGATTTGTCTGCAATATGACATTCGAGGAACATACTCCAACCACATGTTCTTGTTGAAGTTATTGCAATGCTTAAAATCATAATTTTATAGATGATGATCTTAGAGTTTAAGAGTGCTATTCAAAATTGCTGAACCTGATAGCAAACTTTGCTTTTGTATTTCTATATCTCACATCCATCTTCATTGGGTTTGCTGTTAACCATGATTTCATTTGCGTTTTGATGCTAGGTACTGTGTTGTTAGCCACTTTATCTTCCAAGTTACTCAATAATGGGTGATATGTGACCTGCAGTTATTTGTGAACAACAAAGCAACAAAGGCAAAAGTGATGGTCCAGAAAAGTTTCTGGAAAACACCTTCTACTTGGAAAGTGGCATGTGAAGTCAAAATGTGTTGGCCATTGAAGGTTTTCTGAAAATGCCCCATGGAATTAAAAAAATAAAGCAAGACTTGGTAATATAGAGCAAAACCTGGTAGCTAAGCACTGAATGCTTTTTTGGTGTTGGTGTCCAAACAAGAAAAAAAGGTTAAAAAAATCAGGTATGTGGGGTGCTAAGGCCTGTCAGCAATCAACACAGTCTCAAGCCATGAAAATGGTCTACGAATGTAGTAAGACAGCCTTTCTGTCTCTGATAATGCAACACATGTGTAATTAGTAATCCAGCAGAAGGTATTAGTAAAATACATGGTTCTTCCGTATGTTTAATGTCTTATTTGCTGCTGGTAGTTGTTTTTGCATTTAAAATGACAGCAAAACGTTACATGCATGTATTGCCATAATGTATTTTTCTTTGTCTAAAAAGATTACAGTTGACTTCTCCAAAAATACCTTTATTATAGGCCTGCTTGTTGCAAGAATACTGTTGAGGTACTCACATAAACACCATCTTGTAGATATTGATGGTAAGCACAAGGATATGGCATTTATTAAACAAAAAAGGCAGCAGATGATTTTATATAAAATCAAAAAGTTCTACTGCAGTAAAAGTTGGTTCTCCATAAAAGCTNTGAAAGTTAGATTTTCACTAAAAAGCAAGTGTTTTGTGACTGTTAAAATGTGCAAAACCTCACCTTACAAGGCATAGCTCAACAGAGATTTTGAACGTCAGAAAGGTATGTAAACAGAAATTTGTGTTGATGGAAAATTTGCAACAAGTTATTGTTTCTTGAAAGTTTGCAGTAACTTTGTTAGTAGAAAATTTGTTGTCCATAACAGGGGTTCTCACAAAACATCAAGACTATGTAAATCATGATATGTTTTTTTAACGCAAATCTGAAATACGTTTTTAATAGTCAGGTTGGGACTACATTGCCAAACAAAATAAAATCGTTTTTTATTGGCCAACTTTTTGGACTTTTGTAGACATTTTTGTAGTGTTGAGTATTTCGAAGTTTGCAATGGTGTTTTCATTTTCACTAGCTTGCTGTTTACTTTAAGGTATGCTGCAAAAAGTTGAATGATTATAGTTGTTGCATTCCAGGGCATATTCTTGAAAAAGTATTAGAAGACTAACTGGTGTTGAACTGTTTGCTCAAACATTTGTGAACATGGGTAAAAAAGGAAAGAAAGAAAAAGGCAGAAGTAGTGAAAAAGCTGCTCAAAAGCTAGCGAAGAAAGACATGAAAAATGAAAACATGGAAGATCTTGAAAGTTTGATTGCTGAATTTCAGGAAATGGACAAGAAAAGAACTACATTTTATGAAGAAAAGTGCGATCATCCATCACCTAGAAGCAGCTTGTCTGTAGTAAGTCATCCTGATAAAGATGAACTTATTTTATTTGGTGGAGAGTATTTCAATGGCACCAAAACTCATGTGTACAATGATTTATATGTGTATAACACAAAAAAGAATGAATGGGTCAAACAAATGATTCCGAATATGCCTCCACCAAGATGTGGCCATCAAGCTGTTGCTGTATCAAAGGATGGAGGTCAAATGTGGATATTTGGTGGCGAGTTTGCATCTCCAACCAGCAGTCAGTTTTATCACTACAAAGATTTGTGGGTGCTTTATTTGAAGGAGCATAGGTGGGAAGAAATAAGAGTTTCAGGTGGCCCATCTCCAAGAAGTGGCCATAGAATGGTGATTTATAAAAATAACATTTTTCTGTTCGGTGGTTTTCATGAAAGTTACAAAAATTTTATGTATTTTAATGACTGCTACCTTTTCAGTCTCCTGGATTACAAGTGGACAAAACTTGCACCTTCTGGTACTGGACCCAGTCCCCGGTCTGCTTGCCAAATGTGTGTTGCACCCAAAGGCATTTTCATAATTGGAGGTTATTCCAAGATCAAAGTAAAGAAAGACGTTGAGAAAGGCAATGCTCACACTGATATGTTCTTACTCCGGGACGATTCATCAAAGTGGAAGTGGGAAAATGTCAAAGATACTGGCAACAAACCTTGGCCACGATCCAACTTTTCGTATGTGCAGGTTTCGCCGACTAGAGCGTTGTTATTTGGTGGTGTATCTGATGAAGAATGTGAAGAAGATCTCGAAAGCTTCTTTCACAATTCATTGTTTTGCGTAGACTTAGTTTCCTTCCGTTGGTTTTCTATGGAGTTACGAATGAAAACGGGAGCAAAGAAAGGTAAAAAACATCCAGATCATGAAAGCGTTGACGTTGCCTCTTCATCTGGTGACGCCGAAACTGCGGCAATAGAAATACCAGGAACCTATGTACTGCCGTGCGGCAGAATGAACGCTTGTGCTATGGTAAAACGAAACATTCTTTACATATATGGTGGAATGTTCGAGGAAGGTGAAAGAGAAGTGACTTTGAACGACCTTTGGAGCATTGATCATAAGAAAATGGATGAGTGGAAACAATTAGTGGCGGCTGATGACACCAGCACTGACTGGATCGAAGAAGGTGATGACGAAGGTGATGAGTCATCAGCTGATGAAGATGAAAGTCAATCTCTCAGCGCTGCTGAAGAAAAATGCGAGGACAAACCGCAGACTTCATCCGAAACTGTTATGGAAGACTTTAATCGCAGGAATTCAGATGATGTCGACAGTCACAGCGTTCATGAAAACGAAGCATTTTCAGTTTATTGGACACGAACGAAAGAGTACTGGCTTGAACTTGCTTGTAAAAACTTGGAGGAGGATACAAAAGCCAATGTGGTCAGAAATGATGCAGAAGCAGCCGCACAAAAGTTTTTTGACAGGCAAACTTGTGCGTCAGGTACTGAAGACCACAGGTCATTGGCTGGACCCCCTATATAAGTAACGACATTCCTTAGTTGTGTGGATCAATGCCGGCCACTTGTGTTTGCATAGAGCGACGGGTGAAGTCAAGGGATTTTCTATGTTCCGAAAGAGTAGAACCAGTATTCTCCTCAGCACATTCCGCTGATCAGCGAAGTGTTTACGGAAATTTCCACAAACTTTTTCCCTTTTTGATTGCGCAATATTTGATTTTAAACGTATATGTTGAAGGCACTCGTCCGTTGTTTTCAGCTCTCAAAGCTCGTCATTATAAACAGGGTTGCAAAGTAGGGGGTAAAATATCCGGCCTTTCCAAAATTTCCGACTCCTTAACATAGAGGGAATGAAGTTTGGCTGTTAACATATTTTTAGCAACGAGCAATCTATGGAAATCGTGGTACACAGCAACAAATCTATTTTACCAAAAGTTTCAAAAGAAATTGAACCATTTCAACAGGAATTCCCAACTTAGGAGTGTGTTGTAAAAAATCATCCAATTGAACTTCCGGAGTCGGACAAAAAATCCGACACTGATTCCGACTCCTGGTGTTGCTAGGAATGCGACTCCACCCAAAAACCTCCGACTCCGCAACCCTGATTATGAATACACTCTGGATCGACAAACAAGCGTTGCTTGCCACGAGAACCAGAAATGCCGATAGAAATCACCTCCACCCATTGTGCTGTGGACAAGGTGGGGTCGCGTTCCGAAGTGGGACGCCTAAATATTTACTTGGGGTGGCCTCTTTTTGTAAGAGTATAAAGTCACTGATTTTTAGGGAGTGACTTTTCTTTACAGAGCACTGGTGTATTGAGCAAGCTGCTTGCCAGGAGTGTTGGCTGAAACAGACAACGATTTTTCCACAATAAATTTCCCGCATACTAGAACAAGTTGGCGCGTGACAACACCGGATTGTAGCAGCAGGGTCGGCCGTACCAGGTGCGGGACCCCTCTAAGCAGTGGTGTTTTGATTGAAGATGTTTTAGCAAAATTGTGGCCCGTCACAGCGTTTTCAATGACCCGCGGAAGCATTCAGAAAAAATATTCAAATCTGAATTTTTAAAAAAATTGTGTGGGGTAAATTTGTCACATTGAATTGCTAGCGTTGGGTAAAGTGTATTTGCATAAGAAAATCTTTTCTGTCTGCCATATTGTTTTTGATTTATTTATTTTATGATCACGAGGGCACGGCCCTCCCTAAACTCAGCTTTCTCAAAATGGCCCCGGAACCAAATTCATTACCCAACCCTGGCCTATATGCATATTAAAGATGACGGCAAATTATGGAGTTGATCTGTATGTACATGATTACCGTATTTTAATTGGAGGGACGTGGGCACAGCTCATGTAGTCAGAGGCGTAACGAGGTTAAACGGCGGCCGGGCAAGAAGCAAGATTGGCGCCCCAATTTATGGACCTGAGGTCTTTCGGAAGGAAATTTACTGTATTGAAGAAAGTACTTGTGAAATTGTTGCGACTTTTCGGTGCCCCCATAATGATCCAGCGCCCGGAGAATTGTTCCCACCTTGCCCCCCCCGTTACGCCCCTAGCCAATGCCATAG
>JGI24021J15306_10011442_pt1 | contig 11027 bp, 7 predicted proteins | sample Ectturendosymbi1_FD_15306 | JGI IMG/M metagenome (IMG submission 15306)
TTGGCCACAATGGCAATCAATCTGGAAAAGGAGTAAAATATCGGGTTACGATCTAAAGTATTACATTGCCGCAAATAGGTCAAGTCTCAAGTAATGAGAGGGAAAGTAGGCAATTTAATACAAAGCATATAGCTTAACCTTCCACATTGGGCAATCTACATTGCAACATGTTGTACGTATAATGCTACAACTTAAACGCTTACAGCTTCTAAAGTCCCTTTATGAAAACCAAAAATCCACTCCAGATAACACAGTTAAATGTGCATTGTACACAGCATGCTAAGAAAAACTAGCATTATGTGACTGTTACATGCAAATACTGCAGCCTATATGATCAACTGCTAAGGAATGTGTACAAATGCACATTTCCAATAACAAATCATTTATGACCTCAACAAGAACATTATATAAAAATGGCAGTGGTTCACTGCATTAGCATGAGTGAATTATGCAGTACTGTTCGTGAAAACTTCACTGCACAGAATTAAATTGAAGCAATAAAATTTGGCAGGATGGAGCGTATGCAATTCATTGCATGAAACAAACGGAAAATATGAAAACCTAAACAGTATAAAATTACAGCTACATTTCCACCACGCAACATATTACAGTTGCATTTACGTAGTTAATTTTATTCATGAATACTTCATGGAAACAGATTTGCATATGCAAACCTCACAACATCAAGCAAGTTTGAAACCCGAAATCCACACACTATCATACCACAGCTACACCACATTAGTACCGCAAAATATTTTGCAGCTACAGGTATATTTTAGATGTACACTTTACAGCATCAACAATTTGAAGTTTACAAAAATAAGGGTTAGTTGGAATGATGTTCCTAATTACAAAATGTTTCCAACTCTACCCAAAATTGAATGAGTTTGTTTCAGTTGGCTCAATTTCGATTTGGGCTGTTGTAATTTGCTTAAATATTTATAATATATGCAAATCTGAATGACACTCTTCCAATTTGACCAGATGTTTCTAACTGTACCCAAATTTGAATGAAGCTATTTCAATTACCCAAATATGATTAAGGCTGTTGGAATTCGCCCAAATGTTTCTAAATGTATGCAAATTTAAATGAAGTGGTTGCATATTATTCGAATTGTAATGAAGCTGTTTAAAGTTCCCTAAAATTGAAAAAGCTGTTTGAAGCTCCCCAAAAATGAATAAAGCTGTTTGAAGTTACCCGAAATTGAACAAAGATGTTCCAGTTGGCCCGAATTTGAATGGAGCTATTGTTGTTTGGCCAGAGTTGATTTAGCCTGTTGGAATTTATCCCAATTTTTCCAATTTATGTAAACATTTGTAACTTCACTCATATTTGAATTAAGTACTCCCAATTTGCTCAAATTTCATTAAGGTTGTTAAAATATATTCAAATGATTTTGATTTTATCCAAATTTGAATAAAACTTTTATAATTCAACCAGCAATTTCTAAACGTACTAAAATTTTAATGGAGCTTTTCTATAAAGCCAATCTTTGAACAAGACTGTTTGAAGTTGCCCACAATTGAATGAAGCTGTTGCAAATTGGCAAAATATTGTTTGACTGATGGACTTCACCCAAGTGCTTCCAATTAATCTAAATGTTTTTGTTTTCACCCAAGTTTCATTGAAGCTTTTCTCATTTGCCCAGATTCAATTGAGACTGTTGGAACTTACCTAAATGCTCCTATTTTACTCAAATGTTTCTAATTTTAGCCAAAACGTTATTACAGTTTTTTAGATGGCCCAAATTTGATGAAGGCTGCTGGAATTCCCACATGATTCCAGTTCACTCAAAGGGCAGTGTTTATTTTGCCATCAGGGACAAAAAAGATCAGACAAAAAAAATGCCATCAGACAAAAAAATGGTCGTTTGGCCATTATTTTGCCGTTGATTTAGTTATTATTTTGCCTCAGTTTGGAAAACACACACTACCTCACTTGCATGTGAATGTAGCTGTATACTTTGCCCAAATTTTGAAATTTTTGCCCGAATAATGGCCAATTTTTCAGTGTTGGGGATGCGACTGCATCCCCATGCCGTACGCTTATGGCCATTCCCATGTGTGAGTAATGACATTGATTGAGAATCCATTTCCCGAATGAATATTTGTTCGCCTTGTTTTCGGCCTGTTTAAAATTTATGCAATACACTTTTGGAGCAACACTAGCCCACTATTGCTGTGACAAATTTCCATCTCCAATTTTCACTTATATTTGTTATATATACGAAAACCGTTAAGATTTTATGACATCAAGTTAAAATAATTGTATCTGGCGGCTTAAAGTTGCCTGAATCGCATTTGTTGTATATTAATCGTATAAAAGCAATATGCATGTAAACCTTGCACACAGTGTAAACGCTTTTTGACCATTTCTAATAACTAACTGTTCCCTTTACACTCCGAGTAGTTTCGCCAATGGGTGATCCTCAGCCCAAATGCTTCCTGTTCCCCGATTAACTTTATTCTACATTCTCGTTGGATCTCATTGCAGCACAATTTCAGAGGTGATAAAAACCGTATTTATCCTGTTAGCCGCCGTATATATGCGTGTGCTTCTTCCTAGCGTCCGCGTATATGCTTGTGTTCTTTCAAAATAAACGTGTCTGCTCCTTATATACACATTTTTGTGCTATTGCCGCATATTTAAGTTTGTGTTCTTTCATCTGTCTGTGTGCTGTTTTTAAGCTTCATTTGTGCATCAGGAGTAATCCGTTGTATGTGAGTGTGAATTCGTTAAATCTGCTCTTCCAATGACTTGTTTTATTTTGATACTCGTACAGTATTTTTGAGACAGTTTTCAGAACATTCGCACATTTTGGTGAACACATCTAATTGCATATGAAGTTCGAAAGTCCTTTTTGTCATTACTCTGTGATATTGTTGTACATTTTTACTTGCATTACTGTGTTTATACGCTTAATGCTCTTACAGCGTAATCTAAAAATTGATGCAGTACTCTCTTTGATAACAAAATATGAAAAATATTACGAAGCTGTTGATAAGCAACTATGATGGAAGTGTTAATGACTCTTGATCAAGCTAATGCGTCGATACGTTGCAACTTAATCAAACAAGAGCCGATTTTGCATGCAGTTTTCAACAATTTGATACTTCTTTAAAGCTGACGTTTGAAAATCTGCTTTCTCCTGCAAAACACAAGCACAGTGAAATATGAGAAAAAGTACGCAAATTATATAGGCTACTGAAACATGCTAATGCTGTGAATGCTTTCAAAATGACATTTAAAGAGAAATGTTAAGGGATATGTAAAATATTTCTACCAAAGAAAAGATTAAAAACATTTGCTGTGAAGCTGGAAACGTGTTGTGCATTGACCTTAAGCGCGTTGCCAGTTACATGAAAACAAGTTATACACACAGGAACAAGCTCTCAATTTCAGAAGGAAGACAAGGAAAAAATGATTGGTGATTATATCATGACTGTTCGCCAGTAAACAGCTTGTTTGGATCCATAGCTGGAAGTAAATTTGTAGAATGTTGCAAATGATGTAGTGACATCATAACATTAAAGGACTTTGAATTCATATAATCGATTGGGCTGCTTCCTTTTTTCTTCAGTTCGCTAATGAAATGTATTATATTTGCAATAGGAGAAAAATAGCGGGGTTGGAAGTTTCAGATATGGACGAGATCACTGTGGCCAGATGACGAAAGAATGACAGAGTTTAAGTAAAATTCAATTGGGTTCAAGTTCAGCTNTTTGCATTTGTGTGGATATTTGCGAAATACCACTACCGTTCAAAAAGTCTCTTGACTTTTTGATCTAGGAATCAGTCGGCTGGNCTCTGCTTCCATCTTTTTGTGATGATTCAAACTTGCGCATATCTTTAAAGTAGCTTCGCTGCACAGGTGAAATCAGCAAGGAATCAATCACAAATTTTATTAGTAAATCGATTTCACGTACCACTACGCATCATCAGTCCTTACATCTTATTCATACAAAATAAAACTGTTACCCAGTGACGCGGCGCGTACAAGAATTTATGTGCCCTTGTTCTTTTTAAATGGTATGATATGGATGTTGTATCGGAGAGAAAGCTCATAAATCAGCAAAATGAAATAATAGTAGATGTTGTACTGTAAAAGCCACAGTGAGACAAATGAAAATATAATTGCTTTCAGCAGATTAGTTCGTTCTTCTGGTGATTATCATTACTTTTTAGCCGGTGTTCAACCCACCAGTGGCGGATACAGACCAGGCGTTTTGGTTGGGGAGCAGTCAAATAGGAGGTGCCAAAAAGTCTTCACCTTTTTGAACACCCCAGGCTGTCTGTGAAAATAGTTGGGAATCGCACAAAAGTTATTGAATTTTGCAGGCCACAACAGTGGCTATTTTTGATCGAACCATACGTAAAGCCACTTTATGGCGTTAATGTGCAAAACGTGTGAAGCGAAAGGTTTCTGGTGAAAATTTAAATGATGCAAAACAATCGCGCCTTTAGCTTCAAGATTTCGAATGCATTCAGATGCATCAACTTTAAACGTTCTTTTGGTATACAAAGAAAGCAAGTGTTCAGGATCGACTTAGGTGAATGATTTGAGGTCGACAAGGCTTTTTGCTTAAAGTACAATGATATATTTGTTTTGACCAGACACAATAGAAGTATTTACAATTAGGAAATAATGCATTTCGTCATGTTAAAATTTCAAAATCTATGAAAAGATGGGGAACTATTTTGTCAAATGCATTTTACTTGAAACATGTTTAAATCAAAAATAACACTGTTGGGGGCAGACCGTCATTCACATAAATGTGAAAATAACACATTTTCCAAATTGCAGAAAACTAACATGATACAAAAAACAAAACGCTATATTTTGAATAATCTAAATAGCAGCAGTTATTGCAATCTCCACTTTGCCCTGTTTGATTTCAGTAGTTTCCATCTTTTTCTACAACAACAAAAATCGTTTGAACAGATTTGAAGATGCAGTATTGATTTCTTTCAGACCATCGTGCACTACAAAAAAGTAACACAAAGGTAGAAACACGATTTTTACATCTCTTGAAATTTGTTGTCAACACTTTGCATCTTTTTACATTTGACACTATGCTTAGTAGGTATTGGCCACAGGCATCAAATAAAATATTGAACATGATTGGACATGGCAGTAAAAGTAAAATTCTGGCAAAAGTTTGCATGTTGTTAGGAGGAAATCTGTATTGCAACTATAAAATAGAAAAGACATCTTGAAAGCATATCTTGTTATCCACACGTAACAAGGAAATCGTTCAAAACCTTAGAAATGTCAACGTTCCCGGCTGTCAACGACTTGGAACGACCACGTCCATATCTGAAATTATCGAACGTTTCAAAGAAATAGGTAAAACTTTTGGTGCTTAAAATACATTTTAGCCACTGTTCAGCTGCATCCACAATTGATATAAAACCAGTTCAATATAGATGCGGTGTGCAATCTTTTATGAAAATTTGTTTGGATGCCGTGGTACCAATAAATAAAATTTGGTTCGAGAATGGTTTCCAAATGATGAAAATTACCACGCTACCGGATGTATTCGATTGTAAGCCGAGGGTAACAATGTTTTTTCATCATTTTGTGCGGTTTACAATCAATTGCGGCTTACAATCGAGGAAGGCTTTTATTTTTGTTCTTTAGCTTATCGAAAGGTATGACGCTTAATCTTTCCTTGGCTACGTTTTGTTGACCAAACACTCTTTTCGCATTCTATTGTTTGTCTTCAACAGCACGTACACACGCGCACGCTCCTTTACAGGAGGGATTATGATGAACAGAAGGCAGTTGCGGTGGTGAAGCACTATTACCAAGGTTGCCAATTAAACACTAAATGTGCTAGTACACGAAAGTATTCAAGACGCTTATGTAACCAATGTTCTGCGGCTAATTACAGTGAAGAGCAGCTGACATTAATTTATTAACACCATTTCCTGCGCCTTATATTCAAGGGCGGCTAACAATCGAATAAATACGATAGCTGGAAACTGCTTGCACCTTTTAGGTCTTTTGGCGATTGGAACGCTTTGTATTTAGTGGTATTTGTTGATGCAGTCTGTTACATCGCAACTGCCTGCGTTACCTGTTGAAGGATTGTTTGCTGTGATTGGGCAATCCCGCAATCCACGCTTGCGATGATTGTCTTAAGTTACATTGATTTAACTGTTTCTTTAAGTAGTCTTGACTCGATTTTATGTTGTTGACGGTTTTCTGAATAGCGTGTTGTTATTCGCACGTAGTTCTGTAACTATAAAGTCACCGGACTGTACTCTTTCTCTTTTCGTATTTCGGCCGTTGTTCCGACTTGTATTAAACGGAGTTAAACGGCTACTGGTGTGAGTAATGAATTTATCCATGTTAACTCTCAAAAACGGTGCGAGCGCACAACGAAGACGTAACACACAGCTTTAAATATTTAACTGCTGTGCGGAGTAGTTTGTTATGGCAACCAAAGACGTTCCCGAAGGTATGCCGACAAGTGATCTACCGTCTAGTAGTACGGTTCACACATTGGCAAAGGTTTAAAACCATATTGTTACTTTAAGACGTAAGGTAGATATATGGGTTCTGGATTCAGCAAAGGATCATGAACAGGTCCTCCAGAGCCATCAAATCCAGTTCGAAGCGAAGCAGCACATAAGTGAAGGCACCGTTGACTCGCATGCGCCTTCAACAAGTAGAAGAAACATTTCGGCTGGAGAAAGAGCAACTGGAAGCGAGAGACCAGGAGGAAGCGCTCGAACGTGCGGAACAGCAACGACTTGAGGAAGAGCAACGTCGGCAGGAGGAAGAACAATGTCGGCTAGAAGTAGAGAAGCGTCGGCGAGTAGAAGAGCAGTGTGCGGAAGAATGTCGCCTAAAATTGAATGAAATGCCTCGAAAGCACGATCTTGAGTCACTTCGTCTGCGACAGGAGAAAGAAGCAGCTGACCACGAAGAACAGCTGTGGATAAATGCATCTCTTAGTAATGCTGTTTCACTTTGTAATATTGCAAAATCGTCTGGTAACGCTAATGTTACAGTAAACAATTTTAACCAATTTCATGGAGGTGCCAGTATCCGTCCTGAATCAAGGCAAACGGTGGTCAATCCCTTACAACTGCAACAACAGCAGATCGGCGGGTTACATGAGAGCTTGAATCGTGCAAAACGCCGATGGGATTAAAGAGACGTCTCCCCTCAACCATCAGTAACGCGGCTTTTCGCCTTGGGCGGTGAGGCGCGACTGGGTGGTGACCGTGATCAGATCGAATCGCGCTGATGCGACGTAACCGGCTTTGCGACAAGCGTTTTGGTAAAGGGCATGTGTCACGCCGTTGTAAAGAAACATACGTTGCTTCACTTTCAGCCACGCGAGTCTACAGCGCTTAGCAGGTATCCAAAACCATCGTTTGATGCGAAGCAATCGACTTCGAGCAACAGCAAGGTAGGGAAGTCGTCCTCTGAAAATTCCAATACCTCTGGCGCGTGCTTAACTGCTCAAGTTACTAAAGAAATTTGTATGTGGGCAACACCAGTCAAAGTTCACGCGAACGGTAAGGACACTGTCGTCAATGCGTTATTTGACTCTGGCTCCGGAGTAACATTGTGCACGCAGAGCCGAGCCCATGATCTCGATTTGAATGGATGTGACAGCAAAAACACGCTTAGCACCATCAATAGCACCTTGAAGGCAAGATCAAGGACGTGCGTCGAATTGCAGGTTTGGTGCTACTGTAGCGTGACGCAGGTTTTGTCTTTGGACGGTACGGTAACTATTGACTTGCCTGATGTATATTCTCTTGAAAAGCTTCCTATTAATTCAGATCATGTGAAAAATAACGATTTGCAAAGGTACCACATTTGCGTGATCTTGTTTTGCCAAAGAATGGCTGCGAGGTATCTTTACTGATTGGTGGTAACGTTTCCGAAGCTTTTTGCATTTTCGAACGCTGTTACTGTTATCAACGCACGGCAGCTAACGCAGCAATGCAAAAATGTACTTCTAGCCTAAACCTTAACGAATGACTGTAATCATTGCAATGCACAATTTTTTCCTGACTATGAATGCTTAACAAGTGGCCACAATCATTCTGATAGCGATCTATCATTACCTCTCTCGCAGTATGATACACATACTGACCTTCTGAGCGATTTTGATAAGTTGATGTGAAATGATCTCTTCTCGCTACATCGTAACATGAGATCATTGTATGAAAGTATATACAAACTTTGAAGAAATCGTACTTTGAAGAAATCGTATCTCCATGTTCAAAACCACCAGATATTATAGCGTTGTCGGAAACCAGATTTAAGTAAACTTGAATTATATCACCTTTCCAGGCTATAATTTCATAAACTAAAATTCCCAAACGCAAGCTGGAGGTGCAGGTTCCTATATAAAAAATAATTTGAAGTACAGGACGAACCAAAAAGAACGGAACCCATAAAAATTTTATTAAATCTTACAAAGAACCAGTGCACTTCAAGACCTTTGCAGGTTTTAAACAACAGTCTGTGTAAAATCATTTACCAAAGTTTCAGTCATTGAATGGCCTCCACGGCGTTGGAGTCCCGTACAGCATCAATGTGCCCTTGCTTCCTAACACTCACAGTCCGACCAGAATAAGTATCCCTCAGACTTTTGAATTGAGATTTTGCACAGTCCCACACTGTCTAAACTTTTGAATCCAGTTAAAATTCTGGTTTTTGATGGGGCATGACGACACTGCAACTTTCTCCGAAAACTTGCTTGCACTACTTTGTATGAATTGCTAGCGAAGTATTCCTTCTAGGCAAAAAGCCTTCACTGTGGTTGACCAACTCATGGTGGGAAAAACTATTATTGCAGTATTTTCATGCACTAAGTTTACTACCACAACTTGAAAATGAAAAGAGGAATAATTAAAATTAAAATTTTGTTCAAAGATTTGTGGGTTCTGTTTTTTGTAGGTCACCCTGTATCTTCAACGACGTGATTTCCAGTTCAAAATGTGTGCATGTGAAAACATGGTTTGAGTTATTAGGAAGCAGAAAACGTCAAAAAATAACTCGGAATAGTGTGCATACATCCCCAATACAATATAGACGAGTTTTCTCAATCATTTTCTGCAAAATAGCAAAAAACACAAAAAACAACTCTGCGTATTATGTACTGGGTAATATTAACATAAGTCTACCTAATGCAACCAATGAATAAAATCGTTCACTAAGTGGAAAAAGTAGCACATGGTCATTGAGCCCACCCTGGTCAAAGATCCCACATCTCACCCACTGTAATCTCACAAAATTGCGTTTATCGGGAACGTCAGACGGGCATTCCAAAAAAACTCATGTTAAACATCAAGATCTTAACCTAAACTATCGTGAAATAAATTCCAGCTTTAGTGGACGTTCCGTATCCAGTCATGTTTGGAATTTTGTTTGCCAAAATCTTGTTAGATAGAAAGCAACAAACCATGCAAGAGTACGTTGCTCCGGAAATAGCACATTCAAGTCAACCATCGCAAACGATGGGGAAACAGCTTCCTCGTCTCACTCAAGGAATTTGTAAATAATTGACCAAAGTCGCAAATGAATCACTAACCACACTTTATGAACTGTAATCTGCACTAAAAGTGAGCAGCAGGAGCATGGCGTAGCGGATGTGAAGCGGTAATCCGATCGGAAGGTCTGGTCATCGGTTCACAGCTCTGGGCCTGCAATGGCTGGACTGCTGACTAGTCACACCTCGGCAGCAGCACAGTCGAAAACTCACATCAAAAAGCGCGAAAGCGTTTTTGCTGAGCATCGCAAATGACGTTCGCTTCACAAACATGGATTCAAACAAACAAACTGCTTACATAACAAAACGTGTGTTTTGTTACTGAAAGAAAAATATTCTTCGAGTATGCTGATTATTTTCTATATTTTACCTGTACAAATCACAGATTTATAGGAGATCCACGTCCAAGTTGGTGTCTTGTGTTTACTATTATGTTGGTCGGTCATCTAACACATGTAAAAAACAAAACTCCGTGACATCTCAGATGGCTTCCTTATGCAATCATGTGCAGATGCATATTTTTATGTTGTGCATAATGTTATTGCTGACCTTTCTTTACTGTGCTGCGAAATCCCTCTAGAATCTAGCAAAAGTCAAGGAAAGGTATACGAAATCCAATTTTAACTAATACATGACTTATAAAAGAAGTGTTGTGGTTAAAAATAACCCCAACATATTGTCATACGAAAGACAATAATATATGGAGAGAAAAAGCACTCCTCCGCCACTGCGGGAAGAACTGAAGAAAATAACTGTTTGGGTCATTTTACAAACAGCAATGAACATTGGAGAAAATCTTGTGTATGAATAAGCGTACTAACATCTGGCATTACTAACTGTTATTGTTGTGTGCTATGGGGAAGAAGTCACAATAAAATAGGAACCATAGTTAAGGCTAAAAGGACTTATGACAAACTACGGAGCACAATGGAAGTATAGTGAAGCCATGCTAAAGTAATAACGAAATGTAACCAAGGAAAACATCAACACCACGAATGTCGAGACTTTGTGACCACAAACGAAAAGGGAAGCTTACCAAAGAAACGGATGATCGATAAAGCTGTCCGACAAAATGGGAAACCTATTTAACATTGTTCCCATGAACGTGCACCTGTGGTCTAGACGAATGCCATATCCACAGTATATTTCGTGGTCATTGCATGATGTCATGTGAAAATAAGTATCAGGCCACAAAAGGCTTAGCAAAAAGATAGATAAAACTTCTCTAGGAGACGCAAAAGGCTTAGCAAAAAGAGAATAAGAGTCTCCTCCTAGAGGGGATTCAGAGCAAAAAGGCTTAGGTAAAACAAAGTAAAATCATGTGACAAGACCAAAAAGGCTTAGCAAAAATAAACTATGATCATGTGATATCATGTGATCAGTCAGAAAATGGCTTAGCAAAAACAAACCAAGAAATGAACGTTTCGACCAGGTAGGGAATTGTCTTTAAATTTCCTCGCCCCAGGACAAACAATCAGTTGTGTTTTCGCAACCGAAGGGCGAAC
>JGI24021J15306_10011447_pt1 | contig 11021 bp, 8 predicted proteins | sample Ectturendosymbi1_FD_15306 | JGI IMG/M metagenome (IMG submission 15306)
GCCATCCGCTATTGACTGTCGACCAGGCTTGGATTCTGCCTTTCGTCATAATACGCTAACTTCAGGCACAGGAGGATGAAGTGATTGTTGCCTCACAATTACCGAAGCACAGCTGCGTAACCCCATTCGTACCAAGGGAGAAGGAACACAAACGCTCATGAAGTTCGCAGCCGATTACTGTAACAGGTAGTCATTTCCCAAAACTCCATCGAGCCAAAAAATCTGGGGGGGCATGGCCCCTCCATGTCCCCCCGTAGAATCGCCACTGCCCGCATCAGATTTTTCGTTACCCAAGTTAGAACACAATGTCGCGTCAAAACAACTCCATGACAAGCCAACACATAGAGTCGTAGACGGTACGTGAAAACTCTCTCGATCCTTGACATAGTTCTAAGCTTAGATTTCCTTTGTACGATAAAGGTAGCATTTTATGTTAAAATTCATTAATGTTGCGGCCTGCCAGCGATATTCCGCAATTCATGCGGCCCGTGATAGTATGTAGGTTCCCCACCCTGTTATAGGTGAANTGTCGTTACAGCTGAACTGCAATAAATCTTTCCGAAAATGGCTTTTTAGTTTNATTTCAAAACCTGCCAAANGTTAGTGTTGTTTGATTAGGATTGCTGCTTATTTTCTACGATGTCGCGTCTATTCTGATAATCAAAAGTGAAAAATTATTTTGACTTTAATTTTCAAAGTTGCAGTCAACGTTGTTCTTGGGATATCGAAATCTTTTGCAAGTTTTGCCACTTTCGTACCATTTTCGCTATTGAGCGAAATAACGATGTTATACTTTTACCAATATGGGATACTGTTTCTTTTGTTCGACAATGTACGCACTGTCCCAACAAGGCTTTCAATCAAACTGACTACAATCGCAACAATCCCTAATACTGTATGGTACCGCTATGTCCAACTGAAATGCATTCCTGGGCCAAAAGTTGAGTCACTCTCTTAATGAGGGCCGCACATTGAACGACTTACTTTGGAAATCTGCCAGTGCGCATTGCAAACGTGATAGAGTGGCACTGAGGAACACAGCATTTCAAAAACGTCAAATTTGAGGCCAGGTTGTCATTATATTGTACATACACAACAACGAAACCTTCAACTGGACCGCAGTCCGCGGGTTGGACACAGCTGGTATAGCAAAGCTCACGTAACGATTTTCCCCCAATGCTGCTGATGGCGCAGTCTTTAATGCCATTCTCACGCCAAACCTGTCTAAACGATTGGCCGCTTAACTTAAATGCGTTCCTGTTACGTCATAAAAGATTTGTGTGATGTGATGTCTCCAAACAGCCGAGCTTACACTTCAAGCTGTAAAGAAACTTGCAACTGTCGTTATAAACGAAAATATTGTTCTGTGGGAACAGACAAAAAAACTTCGCTTTAGGCCAGGTGTCTCCAAACCACGGCTCGAGGGCCAATTTCGGCTCGCGAATCCATTTCAAATCGCAGCAAAGACATTTTGCCAATAATGACAAAAAATTGTTGATTTGGCAGAATGTAACATATCCCGAAACAATCACATTGCGTAAGATGTCCGGCCCTCGAACTGTTGTGCAATAGCTTATGTGGCTCTCTGACAAAAACGTTTGGAGACCTTTTATAGGCGAAGTGACGATATAGCCGAACTCGAATGCACGTAATAGGAATTCTGCCGGGACCGACGAAAAAGCGTGGTTATAGGCGAACTGTCATTATAGGCGAATTCTACTCTTTCATTCAATAATGACCAACAGCAGAACAATCCTCTCGCAACCTGCCTCTACAGGCAAAGGAGCGGACATGAGTGAACTACAAGCTCATCACTGCATGACATCAGAACAGTGAGCTTGATTTCAGGTTTTCTAGAAATTTTTGGTTCCTAATCCCAATTTCTATGGGGGAAGATACCCTTTTTGCCCCCACTGCGGACGCCCATGCTGGCATTCTCATTTGGACTGTGGCTAAGCGAGAATTCCATTCAATATACAGTGGAACCCTCCTTAACGACCACGCCGATAACGTAATTATCCCGCTATCACGACCAATTCAACGCGGTCCGAAACGCTTTCCAATGGTTGGTGCATTACTTTTTGTTTCACCGACCAACCGACATCTCGACTGCGACCACAGTCAACGTGTTACGAAACTGCTAATAGAACTCCGCGTAACGCGACGGCAATAGTCTCTCGGTATCATTGGGCAGGTGATACGGCAGCACTCAAACAAAAGTCGATCCAAAACTTTTTCAATAAACGAAGACATTACGCGCTTTGTGTAGCCTACTGTAATGATTTGTGACTTGAAAAAATTGTGTGAAGTAAAACCAGTGTTCAGTATTTGCAGAAACGAAGTGATCATGATAATTGGTGAAACCTTTCGGGATAGAAGTGCGACTTAAGCTAGTTCTTTCCAACCAGTATGCCGCAAAAAAAAACTCAGTTAAATTTAGAACTGGATGTAGTAAGTTGTGGTTAGTCTAATCGCAGACCACTAGGCGCACGATTAACTGCAGGATTTTTACGTATGAAGCCTAGTGAGAATTAAACACTGTTGCTAGTCCTCCTACTGAATAGCAGCAGGTGGAACAATTCTTAGTCTGATGTTTTTCCTGTTGAAGTAAGCTACATTGTGTTTCAGAAAACACTGTCCTATTTGCTGAAAACGTCAAAGTGGAAAAATCTGTTTTGATTTATGAGCTGGTATGTGATCCAAAGATGACTGTCGAGAAGCTCATATCGGACGTAGTGCCAGTGTCATCAACCTGCCAACTGCCGGGATAGCATTCCACCATACTTGCCACTAGCACGTAACATTTGGTTTAATGATACAAATCCATTGAGGTTAGATTCTAGTTTCAAGTTACTTGCATAGATCTTCTGTCACAAGTTAGTTGTCCCAAACCATAGTGATCAAAGCTGCGTCACGTGTGGCCTAGTTGTGTTTTGCTAACCGTGTTCGTGCAGATACAAACACTAAATTACTGTTTGGACAAGCTTGTTCAGTCTCTGTGAGTACCGACAATCAGCAATGACTTCGTATCCTTCACGACTGCAGTTGATCCAGCAACTTGTCTCAATTATTATCATTTATCAATGTTCCTCTGGAGGTGACAGATTAGGAACAAACTGAGGAGTTTGCGATCCTTTCTTACATGTTAAGGTGTCATTGGGCCATGCAGCAATATTTAAGACGCGCAACATATCTGGGATTGAAAGACGTTAGCCAACTTTGGCTTCAACCCCGCATGATCGCGCCAATCAATTTGAGCTGCCGTTTTGTATCTGCAGATGCTCATGAAAACATTTTTTGCTTTGCTGTTCATTTTTCTCTTTTATGGCTGTGTTTAACAGCTGCAATATTTGCAGTTCAATGTCCAGCGTATCGCCTATTGTGCGAAGCTTGTCAGCCACAACTTCAGCAAATATGCTTGGACCATCCGCTTTTTCACGAAGCTTCACAACTTCCAGCGCTTCATGGCTGTGTTGAACCGTCTTTTCCCGAAGCTCATATTCAGTTGATCTTTTTCTTTTTCTCGATAAAGTTGGCTTTTTCAATCCAGCATCCTGGACCGTAGATTGCGAGGGACTCCGTTCAAACGCAAGATCACTTTTGCTTGATAATGTCAATCTGGCAGTGCTGGAAGTGCCTGGAAAAACATTCGGTTTCTGTCACCAGGCATACTCTATGTTTGTTGATATAGCATAATTCTTTTGGTGTTCAAGAAGAGAAATTGTTATGTGACGAACAATTCCTTCCGCCTGATAAGGCGATGGGAATGTTGACACAAAAGAAAATTTAGTTGTTTAGTAACAGAAAATCACTAAAACAAACGCGTTTGGCAAAGATTAATCTTTTGAAATGCTCTTACACCAACACGAAATGTGTCAACATTCTTGGATAAAAGTAAAGTTAGCATACGTTCGCTTTGCGTCAAGCTGTCACTGCCGTGTTCCAATTCTATCACTACCCCAGGAACGTTGCTGGTAGACCTGAAAGAAAGAAACAGTAGCCACAGTTAATCCACATTAGTTCTCGATAACACGATTGCAAAGTTATTCGCGCGGAAGGTCAACACATCCCAATCAGCGAATTGCTTATAAAACTCAGCTTTTGCGCTTATAACCACCATTGCATACTCTTTTGGTTGAATGTGAGGTTCTAAAAACGTCATCAATTCGAGGTATTTCCACTTTTTTGGAATGATGGAAGAACATCCAGTTTTTTGCCCGTTTTTCGAAACTTTCAACTCCTTGCAATACTTATTGCGTAAGCTTCTCCATCTTTTCTTGCACGCATCAACTGCAACAATTGAAACATACTAGTAAATGAGTACGAAAGGCAATCATGAAATTGAAAAAGTGTTGATATATGCAGCTGTGACAATGACAACAGTGCTGCATTCGATTCAGAGTTGTAAACGGGCCTCATATGGAAGCCCAAGCCCGGCCCGAGCCCGACATTTATTTTTGAAGCCCGATTTAGACCCGAACGCCAAATTTACCGAGTGAGTCAAGATATGCGCTAAGTTTGTGCTTATTTATTTAATCGCAAAGGTATCAAAAAACGTATTGTACGGGTGTAGCTGGAGGCACACGGTTTTATCACACCCGAAGTAGCAGCCACCTTGACCAAAACATTGGCTTAAATAAGCACAAACGTAGCTTGTTAGTCAACGATAATGCTGCAGAATGTAATGTTTCTCAAGAAAAAATTTAACTAACACGAAAATACCCACGATCGCACAATAGGCATAAAAGAAACTATTTGGGATAGCGATATAATGGGCATGAAAAACCGGTAAGTGATTGATCTTTTCGAAGCAAGGCCATCCCTGTTCTAATTTCCTCGCCGCTGTCACCTTCTCAAAAACAGTGCGTGAAACTGATCCGAGCAGAGAACAAACGAACGTAGTTGTGTTTGCAAATAGAATTAGCCGAAGAAAAATGACAATCACTTCACTCACAGAATTCACCGCGGTGAGCACAACAAACATACGCCACGAAAGAAAAAAATTGTGACTCTGAATGTTATAAAAAAGTTTTGTATGCAGGCCCGAAGTTGGCCCGAAACATTTTGGCAAAGTTAAGCCCGAACCCGGCCCGACCCGAAAAGCAGAGCTTACATTCTCCATCTCTCTGCACATATAGCAAGAAGGAAACGGCATTGAATGTCACGTACATGTTTCGGTGAGAAATATGTACCTCTCCTCGCCAAAGTTTTTTTCAGAGTGAAACTGCGAGAGCGTCAAACAACTGTGTTGTGCAAGAAAACATTGTTTAATTGATTAATTTCTGCGAGTTTTTTTACAGTTTGGTATTTTGGGAAATTCATGCTTATATCGTATAAGCCAGTGGTTCTCAACCTTTTTATGCCAGCGAACCGGTAAATAACACATAAAGATTTTACGGACCGGTAACATAAAATCGCAATGAACGCAGCAGATTAGCACAATCATTTTGTTGACCAATACTGTTATATACTTAATGCAGCGCATTACTTTGGTGAACATACTAAAATCAAAGTTAGCGGGAACTATGCTGCAATTTCATTGCTGTGGTATGCGAGGTAAACGTGGCGGCAATGAAGTTTCAGAAAGATGAAGCTATTTATGCGTCGGCATCCAAACGATTTCTCTCTTTGGTTTTGGTTAAATCTGGTGCTAAAAAGTTTTCTCGCATAAGTGGTTGAAAATATCACTAACAATTTGATTGCTTTAAGACTGAGAGACGGATATTCGTTCTCAAGAGATATCCTGATTTGAAACAGTGATCCTTTTTTACTTGGACAGCAAAGCAGCATCACATCGCGTTTCGAGCACATTTTCTTTTCCACAAAGATTAGGTTCGCGTGTATCTACATCTTTAATGAAAGGTCTGTCATTCAAAGGTTTCCAATTTGGAGGATCCTTATATTCAGGAAATTTGTAGTCAAACTTGTTAGCGAAATCCTTCAAGTGTTGACTTACATTATCTAATAACTCTTTACCATTAGCATCAACATTCGTAAAAACTCGTTTTAAGCGGGAAACATATCTGCATCTCCCTTCTGAACAAAGCTATCCTAATGTACCAGCTTCTTTGTTAACGCGCCTGTCTTGTTTCTCAGTATACAGATTTTTGTGCAAAAACCTTGCAGAGATCTATTAGTTTGTTGAAATGGCAAAATATATTCGCCTAATACGAAATCTTACTTAACCACAATCCATCCAAAATATTCTGCTAATGGGGTTCCTGTTTCCAAAAAAAAACTTTTGTTTCTCTTTGACTTCAACAAGATGCAGAAGAACTCGTTCTCTTGACAGCCATCTTACTTCCACATAGCGAAAAAGATGTTCATGTTACAAATCCATATTTTTACCCAATGTTTTGAATAGTCTGGAGTTCAAGGGCGGACTTCGAATATCAACAACACTTTTCACCGCATTATTTAGTACGTTTTGCAGCTGAACGCTCCCGATGGATTATTCAATGAGTCCATAATATTTCTTTGTACGCTACTTTTATTTTTGGAAATACACCAAGGCGGTAACTAGTCATGTTTGCATCTTCATCTGTGCACACTCCGATACATTTACCCCAGTCTATCTCTTTCTCACTAAAGTATGCGTTAAGAAGTCTAAGTATCCCCGAGCCGATAGTACGCCCTGGTAAATTAATGCAACATACTCTTCTTTGATATATTTTTTCGCAGATAATGCACGAAAGAAGGTTGGCACAATTACTCGCGTCAGTAGACTCTCCGAATTGACTTGCAAAATAACTCAACATTTATTGCTGTATCTTCAATCCTTCGCTAAACTATGTCGTTGGAAAGTGGTATACGCTCAAGTTTTGAGCTGGTTGAGGACCTAAAATCTTTTTAGCGGCAGAGAGGATGCAGAGCTTGATTATTTTTTCCCCAATGGTGAAGGGTTTTCTGTTTGAAATATTTCAAGAGGAAATATATATGATACATTAGAAGAGATTTTTCAGTACTACTCATCGTTTTTACTTGCTTTTTGTGACTATTCAGCTCGCTGAGTATAGTCTTTGAAAATAATCCAGCGGCTTGCCTTGAAGATTGCTGTGCTTCAAATGAAAATGACGAGCAAATTTGGAACGTTTCGTTGCATCGTTTGGGAGCAAACTAGACATAAAGGTCGTGGCGGTCGTTCATTACACGGAACTTCAGTAACACTACAGCCAGGTTCCAAGTATTTTTATTATATTGCCCGACAAATGCTCTTCGGTTTTTAATTCCTCCTGCTGCTGTCAACATATCTACATTTAGCCTACTCGGTTCACAGTTTGNTGTAAATTTGAAGTACTGCTACTTGCTTCATGCCCACTTCCAGAGTTGTACCTTNCTGTCTTTTTCCTTGTGAAATTCCCTGTTGCTTTGTTGACTGNATTTAAAATCTTCCGCAATATATATAATACAGCNGCTGCCAATGGCGTACCACAAAGTTNATGGTAAAAATTTCAGACAACCGTCTTTGGAAATTTCCTAGCGGTCAACATAGTCTAGGGCGTACCGAGGTTTGATGGCGCCCGGGGCAAGAAGCAAGTTTAGCACCCCAACGTTCGAACCTAAGGTCTTTCGGGAGCAAATGTACTGTATTGGAAAATGTACTTTGACATTGTTAGGGCTTTTCGGCGCCCTTCAGTGATTTGGCTCCCGGGGCACTGTTCCTCCCTTGCCCTCCCTCGTTACGCCCCTGACCACAGACAAACCTTAAAAAATTTGCTCACAACCAATAGCTGCCATTGTACATCTCAAGTATACAATAATTATGAAACTGCACAAGGGTTTATTTTACATCGTAATATTCATTTGTTCAATCACAAACCACGCGTAAATGTCCAGGATTTTACTGAAATCAACATGAATGCTGACCGTTTTCAGTTACAAACAAACCTAGGCTGTTTACAAACAAACCTAGGCTGTTTCGCGGCCGGGCAAAAAATCCACGCGGACCGGCGGTTGAGAACCACTGGTATAAGCTACCCACTGCTCGAAGCCATGGACTTTGTGATGTTTCAGAGCACTGTATTACAGTTTGTATTTGTACTGTTTAATGTCTAAGACAATCAGATAGCATGCTAAAAAGGAACATGCACAGTGCACAGATAATATGCATTGCTAAACGTACCCTCAACTTGCAGTCCTTCAGATATCTGGTTCCAGATCTTTTCCTTAACCCTGCCATTTTTGTAATTCGCCAGTGATGAATTGTACAGAACAGGATTAGCTTGCACCAAATATATGATTGATTTGTTGAAGTCAGACATACTTTTAAAATACGCGTATACGTGCTAGAAGACATGCAACATCCAGGATTATCACCAGGCAATAACGCAGAAACGCTTGAAAATGAAACGCTTTAGAACTTGAAATCTGATTAATACGACGTTTACGGCACTCAAAGTGTTACTAAGTTGCAAAACCATAGAACCAATTTAGTTCAGCAATTCACTTTGAAGTGATGAAAGAAATAGAGGCGGTACGCAAATGTTACCTAAATTCTGGCCGGGCATTAATGAGAATACACGAACTGGTCTATTGTGAGCAGAGATTTTAACTTCTTCATGAAATACATATGGCAAAAATGTTTCATAACGGAAGTTGATTCTCAGGCTTACCATCTTCCTGCGCCGAAAAATAAGCACGCTTCGAAAAAAACATGTTTAAGCATCAAATATGACGATGCTAACGGCAACTAACCTATGCAACGGATTTCACGTGAGTGAAACCAAATCATAGGCGTACGGGGACCTTTGGCTTTGGGGATCAACATTTTCGATTCGCCCGAAATTTTCCGCCACTAAAAGGGAAAAGAATAGGCAAGTTTTTCATGGCAATGATTCTGCTTAAGCACACTGCCCAAACATATCGGGCAATTTTGCCCGAATTTTTTTTAATCTTTCTCGAATTTGCGGGGAATTGCCCCACTAGCCCCAACCTCGTACGCCTAGGAATTAGGTGATGTCACATTGAAGCTACGGAAAATTGTTAAGTCAATGTAACAGATCAATCGAAAGAACACCTTTCGAAACCAAATGCCTGAATGTTAACATAGTACTGCATATATTTCGCTTACTGAGCAGGCATTTTCAGATCCTATTCAAGTAAGTCATAACCAGGGCTCCCAATGAGATTTTTTGAAAAAAACCTACGAACTCACCAAACCCCCCCAAATTTGAACAGAAAACCCCAGGTAGACGCAAAATCAGGTGAATACTTCTACAATCTACCTTGTCTGGGCATCTTCACAGGCCCATTTAATTTATTTGTTGGTGAGCAGACACGAAGTCCATAGTACAGTATAAGCACACATACTTTGGATAACGCAGGTCGATAAAAACAGACAAACAGAACGTTTTAGAAGACATCGGAGCCGGCGTAATCACAAAGTTAGACACTTTTTGCAACTGCGTTGAAGGCAGAACCACAGGGTTACAGACACCTTCTTAACACTATTGTTAGCTAACAAGTAAAGCACTTGTTACAACACTGCTGGAGATTAGGGCGCCAATCCCCAAACTGGTCGAGTCCAGGTAAAATGCCTTCTCTTTTCGACTTCTAAAACAAGTAACTACAAAAAAGTCATTAAAAAGCTTTCTCTTTTCGACTTCAAAAACAAGTAGGCTAACTACAAAAAAGTCGATCTGCTTCGCTTCCTGTCGGATTTCTTATCACACTACAACCAACGGATACACCTTTAATAGATATATTATCACCAGCAATCCATGAATCAGCCGCTGGTAACGCTGCGTAGAAGTTAAACATTTCCTAGGCGAACGCGGAGTCACAGACCTTCCCCTACGCTGAAGTACGTGCTGTGAGGTTGCAGAACCGCCGAACTCACTGAACGCAGTCCATGATGCGTCACGAGAGCAGTTGTAGCGGTTCAGCAAACGCACTCTGCGCGGAAGCAGTGCATAAAACCAAAGCAACGTCACAGTACACGCGGCCACAGCGCTGCAAATACGCGAGCGCGCACACGCAACGCATCGAACTGCTGCGAGTCTACAACAGGCTTGCTGCGGGTTGGCAACTTGAAAACGTCAGGTCGCTTGGCTGGAAGATCAAGACCACGAATATAACATCGACAAGGCTGACCTCTCTGTTTGTAGTGTGTTGGCGTGGGACATTTGTGCCACTTGTAGCATTCTCACTATGTAGATCTAGTGCTTTTGCGTTTCATTTCGTGCTTTTCGATGAGCCTGTGCTAGCCTGCTTTCAATTGTGCTAAACGTTACTATTTTTTCCGAAAGTGCTTTGTTCTTAACTGCTCAGAAACCATTGCTAACCCTAAGTCTACAAACAGTGCTGCCACAGGCTTCTCTGCAAAAATAACTAGATTCGCAAAAAAAATTCACTAGATTTGATTTTTTGCGTCAAAGTTAGCAGTTTTGCTTGAAATAATTTAGTTATTTGCTTTATCGCCCAAAAACCCTTGCATCATTTGCAAGTTTGTTAAAATACATCATGCTGAAACCTGGAAAATCTTACCAACAATTGTCAGGCTGTTTTTAAGAGCTGAAAACGACACCACTTGCAGAGTATTTTAGACCAGCGCTCTTCAACAGGGTTGTACGGTGCACCCTAGGTTGCACCAAAATATGCGTGGGGTGCACCACTAAGAAAGGGTTCACAAAGGTGCATCACAAACTTGACACACTAAACAGATAATTTTTACAAATCTTTCTGTTCGCAAAAATGAACCATTTTAACCAAGCAATGACTTTCAGGATTTAACCGAGATTTTGCACATTCTAAAGTGTGGTGCGTAAGCATCAGACCATTTCAAGCTAATTGTTGTAATTTGATGATTATTTGTGATTCATAGCAAAAGAAATGAGCCATTATCAATTGAATTATGTAGCTGAGTTACTGAATTAGGAGGCTTGTTTATTTAGGCCAAGGTACTTACAGACATGGGCGCAATTGGGTGGGGGGCACGGGGGAAGTGTCAGTAACTAGGGTGCATGAGTTTAAGTGTTTAAGTAAATAGGGTGCATGAGTTCGTCAAAATATCTTTAAGGGTG
>JGI24021J15306_10011448_pt1 | contig 11020 bp, 5 predicted proteins | sample Ectturendosymbi1_FD_15306 | JGI IMG/M metagenome (IMG submission 15306)
AAAATATCTATGGTTAATGGTTATTAACAGTGTTGGTTAAAAAAAGTTACCTGAACAGTTGGGTTTTCATCGCTATGCAGTCAATACACATCCGGATCAATTTATCCCTGAGCCTCCCCCCTCGAAAAAAATCCTTGATCCGCCTGCGGGTCATCGTCATTCACCCCAATCCTCTCGCTCATTCTTCTCAGCAATGGTGGGCAAACTGTCGCTCGCCGACATGTTTTTCGTGGTTCTTCTAGCTAAACAGCAATATCTTAAATTGATAGCGTGTTTTCGCCTCACATTTAATGTTTGTTTCATTTATTAACGAATTTACACGAATTCGTAAGGTTAGTTGCCAAGGAGTCTACTCAATTTTATGTAGCTCGTTTTATGTTAAATCTGCATTCTTTATTAAACTGTATTTGACACTACAAACTAATTCGTTGGTGTGTTTTTTTTCTGCCAATGACTCTTCTATTGAACAAGTTCGCCCACCCCTGCTATAGAGATCTTTTATTAGCGACATAGTAAAAAATCGTGCGTTGAACCAACACAAAAATACAATTGCTTACAGAAAAGCTGGAAATTGTCCATACTCCCAAAATTTTGGCCCCCCTCAAAAAGACTTTTTAACCTAATGGGAAATCCGCGCCTGGGCCCAGATGATGTGGAAAGATAAAATAATGCTGTTAAAACAGCTGCAATTTTCTCAGTGCTAAGCAAACAAAGCTTAGAAAAAAACAATGATTAAACTCAGCCTATTTTGCTTAGTTCTTATTGAAACGGTATTTGCGAATTTACACTCAATAAAATCAAAACTTACGAACGACAAAGTGACACCCATAACAGTACCATTCTTCGAGTACGCAAACGCAGTGTGGGGGCAGTGACTTAAATCACAGCTGCGGCCGTCGCTTCCTGCCCTGTAGTCCTGATGAAGTATTTTGTGCTTGGTCGGGATGCAGAAATAAACTGAACTGAGCAGTGCCAACGCATCGGGGTCTATTAACGCAGACAGAGCGTGATAAAGTACAGGAGTGCGTAGTTGGGTTTTTGATGCAGACACATAGCCGTTCTGCGGGACTGCACAGGCTCAATCGCACTTCCTTCTAGCACGTGATGCTGACGTCTCGGTGCTCGGGCCGGGGGAAAATAGGCGGTGGCAACCACGGTGATTCCCCAAATGTGTTCTCTCAGCCTGTCTTCCGCTATTTGCAATGCGTTAGTAAACTTCTTTCAGGGTGAAATGGTTGCTGCTGAGCAATCTGAAATCTGATTTTGTTTGTTGGAGCTGTCTAAGCTATAAAACAGCGAAAAAGCTAGTTGGTACAGATTGTCGGAGATGAGAATGACCAATATACCCGTCATCTGAACGATGAGTCACTGACCTTAGGTGGATTGACAGGCGCAGATTTACCATGAGGTTAAAAAGACTTAAGACTAGGCCCCCGATTTCGAGGGGCCCCAAAATTTGGGAGTAAGAACAATTTCCAGCATTTCTGTAAGCAATCATATTTGTATTTTCGTTTTGATTCAAGGCACGTTTTTTCACTATGCCGCTAACGAAAGATCTCTATAGAAGAATGAGCGCGAAGGATTGAAATGAATGAAGATGAGCATTCTCTTTTCATGTCGTTGAGAATTGGTTATTCCTAACCTTCCAACAGGGCCCCCAATTGAAAATAGCCTAGAGCTCCGAAAATTAAAATTCGCCCCTGTGGATTGAGATACTATGTAGAATTCGACTTTGTCTGCATTTCTTTGGTTGATGTTTCAAACATAGAGTATCTTTTCATGCCGCTTTTGAAGATAGCCTACCGCTTTTCGATTANTACTTAAATGAGAAAGATTTCGTCAACCAGTCTGCTGCGCGTCAACGGATGTTATNAGCAAAATTTNTGCTAATGGACTGTGTCTTGATTTAATGGCTTGACTCTCGAGTTTTGCTAANGAATAAAGTTCACCAAAAATNCACCCTTGCTAATATGATCAGAGTAAACTATAAAAGGAAATAGTTCGCAACTTTCAGAGCGAGATTTACAAGGNCACGGAACCTGAATAAGATGTTGCCCACGATGCTGCAAATCTTTCCCATATTTGTATGGACAAAAACACATGCAAAAGGGTTTATCTTTAAACCAACTGACGTTGTCGCATGAATATATCTGAACAAACCTGCACCTACGTGTAACTAACACGGAAACCATAATGTTAAAGAAGCCTTTTTGTTGCTTTTGATTTTTCCACTAAAAAATATTTGCAGCAGTGCATGCAACAACAAGTTCAAAGAGGTTCTCCACTCAGATCTGTTCATCAAACACTAACTCTATTGCAGCAAGCAGTTTGCTGTTGCAGATACTATATATATCAAAAACAAAAATACAGAAGAAAACACGATNCTTACATCGTATCAAATGCGAGTATTTTTCCACACATATTCAAAACATTGTGCTTATGCTAAAAAATGCTATTAAGTGTCTCTGATCATGAAAAGAGTAATGCTACAGACTTTGTAGCAAGGAGATGCGCATTTTTATGTGCGAGAGCTCAAGGCCTAGCTTACACAAGGCATTTTACACCGTATCAAAGTTTGTTATCTGGACAAACTATGATTTTAAACTTTTGTAAAATGATATTTGCTTCACGCTACGGACAATCGATTTCTTATCTCTTGAAAATGAGTTGGAGCATCCAACGTCCTCCTATAAAATTTTTCTCTAGTTATGTAAACATTACTTTAAGACTGCAAAGCTTTGGGTTTTTAACGACAAATAGCACAACTGATGTTTTCTAACAAATCTCACTTCTTTCTCGCAGGAAAAACGTGAGATTGCCGAAAATAATTAGAAAAGTCAAGCTGTCAATTCAAGTCAGAGAATGAGACTATCTCCATCTGAAATACGATTTACACAAAAGACTATTAAAGAGTGTTTTGAAGATGGAAAAAATGTCAACGACGTGATAAACGATGTTCAATGTAACCGTTTGCCTACAAACAAGCTACCACACATCAAAGTCTTTTCGCTTAACTCTAAATACTACACTTTGGACGACCGGCACCTTTATGTATTTCGAGTTTTACAACAGAGGTTCTTCCTATACGAGATCCCTGTGGATGTTGTGGTGAATTACGGGACCGAAGATGTTTCGACCGAAAATGATGGAGTCAGCGTTGAATTTGAAAATGGTATGGAAACATACAAGCATGCTATCGAAAATAACTCTGGTCCGTGGATCAGGCCTAACACAAGGTAAGAACTAACAATGTTTTGAGTGATAATGGTCTTGGACATTTCCTCCCATTAGTTCAGCATGACCGAGTTGTTCCATAGGGTCTGCTGGCNTGCGACCCTCATCGAAAAACAGACATCAGTTATTGCTGTAATGATCAACGCTAACTGTGNTTTAAAAAAACTATTTCAGCTGAATGTATTGTTTGTTGCACATGNAACATTACAATTTGGTCATTTTTTCGTACAACATAGATAGAGTTTGACTTTCTATACGACCAAGAACACAGACTGCAACCATATGTACTGTAAATTCACGCCTTGAAGTAACAAGAACGACACAAACGAAAGGAACGCCGTCGACTAGATTATCACTACAAGATCAGTACATCATTTTGGACCTTTTGGAAGAAATCTTGGTTGACGGGGGGAAATTCTACAGTCGTTACGCCCTGTGTATAGCGCACAGCCGCACAGTGTTTGCACATTGGAATTTCTCAGCACTGCATATCTCCACAACGCAGTTGGTTCAAGAAAACGTTGCAATTAAGTGGATGATGCTATAGGCTGGACAATACACTTAAAAAATTCTTGCTCTTTGTCCACGTTTCTGCTCATGAAACAAATGGGTAACAACAAAATTAATTATTATGATAAGAGTAGCTCCATAACCAGTGTCTACAACAAGCAACTCTTCTAAAAAACTCGTTTGACTGCTCCATGAGCGCAAAGAACATATTAAAATCCCTCACTGGAAACTGCGTTCTGGGTCCATATATCTTCACTCAGTGTGCCGGCATAACATTCTACCGACAGGAGAAATTTTAGGAATGGGAAAAGTGCAACTTGAAATATTCGGGAAAAGAGCAATGTTGGACATTTCGGTGACCCGGAAATGAGGAATACTGCTACAAAACGAGTAACCGCTTAAGTGGTGTGCTGATGAAAATAGTCCTGTGGTCTAAACAACTAAGCTTGAAGCTTTCGTGTTCTCGCAAAAGCAGCATGTGGCTTTATCTGTTCCACTTCTTGCTTGTTAGTTATCTGACTTCCTTCCTTAAGTTAATTGTCAAAATCCATTGACCCTTCGCGTTACTGATTATTATTTCATGGAAAGTTAATTACTGATCAAGACAAATTTAGACAAATATATGACATTTCTTTTTTGGTCATGTTCTATTTCGAAAATTTACTTCCATTTAAAATTGTTTTTTCCCAGAAAATCCTGATATGAGTGTTTTAGAGTTGCGCTCCGCCACAGTGCACGTCACAGAAATTTAGTGATTTTACTACAAGTTAAAAAAATATGAGCAATAATTTTTTCCTGAAATGTGTAGAGCCAAACAAGCGTGTCTCCCAAATGCACAAATTTCGTCGTGTCTCCTCGTTAGAAAGCAATTCCCGGTCATTCCACTCTGGAACAATTTTAACGCAGCTTACAATCTTGCAAAGACGAAGTCGTTGGTTTATTTTTCAGAAATTACGAACCCTTGCCAGATGTGCCCATATCTAATGAAGATGCTGATTGGGAAAGCAACAGTTTGTTTGACAGCTGCGCAATCTTGTGAGGAAAGAAGACAATGAAGGTCACATCTGAAAATTGAATTTGCAGCAATTGGGACAGATCGAGGAAAACACCTTTTTCTGTTTGAAGTTATAAACCGAGACACTTAAAGTTGAGAAACAGCGTGGTATGACGAAACACAGTGGTGTATGACGAAACAGAGTGGTGTATGACGCAAAGCACAGAGGAGATCAACAGCAATATTCCAGCACCTCCGCTGACTTCCAAGGATGCTGCCTTTTTACGTATGCAGTAGTTGGTTCCAAAAACGCCATTGTTTAATACGTACGTTCTTGTTCAAAAACATGTTAAACCGCAGCATCCACCCGAATTAATCGCCTTTTACCCTCGCAGCCATAGGCGTAGCCAGGGGAGGCCAAAGGGGCCACGGCCCCCTCCAAATTTTCAGAACATATAGTCATTTTGAGCTTTGAGAGGCCTTTTTCTAAACAAAACCGTGTTATTCGCCTAAAATCAAACATTTTGGCTCCCCCCAAAATGTTTTGCCCCCCTACCAATTTTTGGGGCTGGCTACACCACTGCTCGCAGCTGACACGTGTAGATATTGATGTTGCTTTTGGTAATTCCGATGATAGGAAGCAGAAGGTCAAAGTGCACTATTGTGTATGAAACCTTTGTCTAAAAGCTTTTACATATTCCCCATATCCTTTTAAAAGCCCGAAAACGTTGTTAATTTTTTTTCCAAAAGCGGTTTAGTACGCTATTGAAATGGACCGAGGTTAAGCAGATGCTCTGTTTTATCACAGTTCGTTAAGCGATTTAAATTGTATGCTTTGTGACGGCCAATTGCGGAACTGCTTCAAACATTCATCCACGCACAAACAACAACAGAGTGAACCTGGCAGAGCGAGGAATCTCTTCTGTTGCTTTCTTCCTGCACTTGCAGACTTGACGTTCTTTACATTGCGTGTTCGCATCTCCCATACGGAGCCGCAATAACCTACAGTAGACCCCATTTGACAGACAAAATAGATCTTCAAATTGCACGGAAGATACCCATAGTTTGTAATCTATTTATAGGACTGTAATCGGTTATTTCTTTGATACTGCACGTGATGGAGAAAATATCTTTATCAGTTCATTAGCAACACTTCTGCTATTCCGATTCATGAAAACAATGATTTGGTGAAAAAAAATGATTCATGTTGAAAAACTTACTGCATGCTGAAATCGTTAATTCGGAGATTTTTCCAGCAACATTCGTTTCAATTGTTGACTGGCAAAGTTTTACCCTACCTTTTCCTATTGCACGTTTTTTTGCAGTTTTTTTATGTAAAAAGTTCATTGTTGTTGTTAATGTTCGCAGCATTTGAATTCGCAAGCAATTTTCACTTGGCTCCGATTGTTGGATCTGCTACATTAAAACTTGTATGCTGTACTGTTCGTTATCTTGCATCTTCAGTTTTACTATTTATATCTTTTTTCACAAGAATCCAGAAAATTTCGTCAGTGATAATTTTTCATTATATTAATCAGGGACGTCGGAACATCGGTAGGGCAGGGGGGGGCAGTAAAAAGTTGAGGCAATGGAAACTTATGAAAAACAAAAAAATCGTTACCAATTATGCTTGCTATTGTTCAACAACAACAATGTCGACCGCAAAGATAATAAAAGCAACTATAGAAAATTGATCTTGATAAACCATAAAATCACCTCTGATGCTGTTATGCAAGAGACACCTCCGCCCCCATTGCCTCCTTTTTGAAAGGTTAGGAGAAATGCCGCCACTCTCCGGCGTTCCTGCTTAACACTATCAGCAACCACTGTCTCGCTGCATTACCTGCAAGATGTCTGCGTTCAACGGTCACATGCGGCAAAACGCCTAATATCCAATGGTGTATTCAAGGGGAAGCGAGTGAGGCACTTGCCTCGGGCCACCCCTTTTTAGAGACCCCTCGAGGATTTTTAGCGCGTAAATTTTCCCCACTTTTTATTAAAAACGTATGATCCACTCATACGCTATACTCCGGAGCAGATCATAAATAAGTACTCTGCTTGCAAAGGGACCCCCAACAGCAATTGCAATATGCAGGTAATCTGCTTTCAAAAGGGCCCCAACGGCAACTGCAGTGAAGATATTCTGCTTTCATAGTGGACACAACAAGCAACTGTAATGAGTAAGTGCTCTGCTTTCGCAAGGACTTTCAACAGCAACTGCAATGTGTAGGTAATCTGCTTTCAAAAGGGGCCCCTAATAGCAACTGTAATAAGCACGTACTCTGCTTTCAAAGGGTAACTGAAAGCTCACCACTGCATGACACTAAAACAGTAAACCTGTCTCTCGTGNAATGTGAGTTTCTTAGCGGCAAATAAAAGCTGACGTCAAGTTTTCTAGAAAATTTTGGTNCTTAGTCCCAATTTTCAGGGAGGGGCAAATGCCTATNTCCCCCCTTGCGGACGCCCGTGGTTTTGACGTACCACNAATTCAAAACTGTTTGCTTGAGTTCAGTGCAAAAGCGCACCCATAAATAATAGTCATTCTTTTCGCATTGACGTGTTTAGCAACAGTGTCGACCTCAAAATTAATAACAGAAATTGTAGAAAACGATTTTGAATTTTATGCGTGCGCGAATAGCTGCAATAAATTTGTTTCAAGTCGATCTTGATAACTCATGAAATTACTTATGATACTGTTATTTAAGGGCACGTGTGCACGCGTTGTCACCCTATCAAAGATCAGGGGGGCAGTGCCCCAGTGATGCACACCCATTCCGGCGTCCCTGATATTAATTGTCAGCCCGTGGCATAAGTCTCTTGAGATGTTGCTTCTACCACCATACCAAGTTTACACTGCGCCAAAACATTCATTAACTTGACCTTTCACGTGGAGGCCGCCCTCTTTCCATTTTACCACTATCTGCCATTTTACTGACAAATGCAAGTTGATGTTTTGACTGGATGTTGCCAAACCTTGGTCAAATGGTGACCATTGTTCATGTTAAAAGTTTGTTTAAAAACAGAAAACACTTTACTTCAGCTTTAATCAATTTGTTCTAAACATTGAGTAATCATATTTGTTCAATAATTTGAAAAGAATTAATTTGAGAGGCACACCATCCTATCCAGGGCCGGTACTAGGTGGTTTGGGCCCCCAAGCCTGGACTTTGGTACCCCAAGCGAGGTCGATCCCAAGCCTGGATAGCAATTTTTACAATAATTGTATAGAGAATATTTTTTCTTTTCCTTCTGATAGGAACTGCGACCACGAGAAAACACAGCACGAAAAATAGAAAAGCTGCTTTGCACATCTCCCAATGTGATGATTTAAATGCAATGTCGCAGTTACAAGAGACTGGAGGCTTATTTGATAAGCCGTCTTAGTGCCATGCCAACGAATCGTATCATTTTTAAAGTGTGCAAGAAAACACTTTCTGAGAGGAAAATTGTTTCCTTTGGATAGCACGGGTTTATTCAATTAACACTTGCCTTAAGCACGGAAAATTACATGAAAACTTGAAAAACTTCCGATAGATACGGACAAAAGGCTAAAATAGATTGAAAATACAAAATAACAAAGTGGATGTCTGTCTTTATTGCCAGTAACATCTCTGTCCTTTGCAATTTCTTCGTAGTGCTCAGAAGTGTACGTAGTAGAACATTATAAAAGCAAATCATTGTGAGCAAATATTACCCACCAGGCGTTATCTACAAATTACAGCTCGCGTGGGCTTTCACATGCGTCATAATCTTTACTGACGAAAGCCCAGCAACTCTGAATAGTAACTACGTACAGTGTAAGTTACCTGTCATAGAAGTGAAAAGTTACGCTCTAGTGACCAACTTCCGTTTCGACGCAGTGTATAACAGGCCTGCCCTGTTTCGTTAAGCTTTAGTCACACATGATCTTTCTTGAATCTTGGCGTACATCACAACTGTTAATGTAGCCACATGCACATGCGAATTACCTTTTCAAGAACAGAAACTGCATGTTCTAAGAAAATGGTATATGGAAGAATTTGCTTACAAAAGACAAGACTAAATATCAATCATTAAGCTGGGCTTTTATTGTGGAAAGATTTACTACATTGGTCATTTTGTTATCAACGAGATGCCAAAGTCTTGTATATGGTTAATCAGTGGCGTGCAGAGGGGGGGCGAACGGGGCGACCGTCACCGGCATCCAAGGCAGGGGTCATCCAAAGTGTTTCATTTTAAATGCTGTAAACATCATTTGTCCTGTTGTTAGGCTACTAAAATATGCTGAATAGACTGAATTTTTCGAAACTTGTTTTTATGTCAACACTAGTTTTTACGTATTCAAATGCCAGTAATTCTCACATTCTTCATGATCAGGGTGTGCCCTACATAACACTAGTTTTTACGTATTCAAATGCCAGTAATTCTCACATTCTTCATGATCAGGGTGTGCCCTACATAATCAAACTGATAGTGACGTGACTTTGCCTACATCGTGAGATCAAGGGAAAATCACAGTAAAGGATTGAAAGGTAATTATGGACGTTTAATTAATTTTTTGCACCAAATTTCAAACTTGCCTTATTTCAACTTGCTTGATTTGGTTGACTTCTTGATGCATCACTAGCTTCTGATTTCGTTTTTTGATGCGACAATCTTAGGTGTGCTCTAACAAAGCTGCACACCTGTGCTTGCAATATGCCTATAATTTCGAGCTTCGTCATTAATTGGCAGTTCAGACTGACTGATCGTAACGGGTCACACAAGCCCGTATCTGTTCTGTTCCCCCAGTCGTTATACATATAACAGCCACATAATGAAAAACGAAAGTTTTCTTGCGTACTTTATGCGCATTCTCAATTCTTGTGCATTTAGCAAGTTTCAACTACGACATTGCATGTCAACCTTGGGTGTCCGCCATCTCAGCCGCATACCTCAGCGCGACTGCCATTTGGTGAGACATTCGCACAACCTGATGTTTTTGAAGTTGTGAACTGCACTGTCGTAGCGTTGCGTGTGTTTTACTCGACTGATTCAATGCGCGGCTTTATATTTTTACAGTTGTGAACTGCGCTAACGTAGCACTGCGTGTGTTGTACTCCCCTGTTTTAACGCGTTGCAAGATATTTTTGCAGTTGTGAACTGCGCTGTCTCAGCTTTGAATGTTGTGCTTTGCTCCTGGAGCGCTAATATAATTTATGTTCGTTACAGTGACACATTGCACAAAAACGGGTAAGGAGAGTATGTGTGGCACAGCTGTGTCCAACCGAAATTGCTTATTGAGCCAAAAATGTTGTCACTATCTTAACCACGCCCGTACCTTGAATGACATATTAATGAGGGCCGCACATTGAATGACGTACTTTGATCTTAGCAAACAAAATTTACTTCAAGCTGACGTATTGAAAGCGTTTGATACCTAACTGCAATGCAGTACAGACGTGATAAAGTGGCAGTGAGGACTACCTGCATCTCAAATTTAAAATTATCAAAATAAAACAGGTTGTCAGTATGGTGGCTGCTTATAGTACAGCGAAGCCCTCAACTGGGCCGCACAAAACTTTCGATTGGGCCACGGGTTGGACTTTAGTGGCTAGTGTAGAATAATATGCATGTTGTGTCAACAAACGTAGCCAAGACGTTGGTTTGCAAACGTGAATATGACGTCATATTGTGACTTCACAAACACCGTATATCCAGTAACACTACCACATACGCCACTGCTCAATACTAGAATTTGGTAGGGGGCATATAATTAAGCGGTCACCCCGGGCATCACCAGACATCTGGACGCCACTACAGTCTATTATCTGTAAGTTAGAAGCAGCAAAGGCATTTTTACAGAAGAGACTTTGTGGAAATGTTGTGTCTTACTTTCAAGAGACAACGCACAGTTTCTGGTGGTAAAACGCCTCAAAGTGTGTTGCTTCCTTGAGAGAACTCTAACGACGAGTTACGCAGCTTCAAGCTCGTCTGATTCTGAACAGTTTTAATTCTTACACAGCGTCAAGTTCCTCTAGCGCAACTTTACCTACAAAAATTTCGCAACTCAAGTAACAGAGGCATCACAGCTTGTGATGGTGATCACTTGTTCTTGTCGTCACACACAGAAGGTCAATTTAGCAAATGTGTTACTCTCTCTTCCAAAACACCCATAGGGAGAATGTTTACAATCAAAATGATCAGCTGTAGGCAATTTATCGATCTTTTTCAAACACATGTTTGGCTTAGACTTTTACTGACAAATGCAAACTTTTTTCATCGTGAAAAGTTTTTTAAACGCAACGCGGAAATTCAAGCTGT
>JGI24021J15306_10011449_pt1 | contig 11019 bp, 7 predicted proteins | sample Ectturendosymbi1_FD_15306 | JGI IMG/M metagenome (IMG submission 15306)
GTTCTATTTGTTGTCAAAATCTATCTGCTGCAACAAATTCATTGTTCCCCAGTCCATGATAACTTTGTATACTTCCGATATGTACTAAGTAAGAGTTAGAAATGTGTTGGATGTTACTGTTCTTGACATAAGCATAGTGGTTGTAAATAATCTGTTATGCTGTTACACCTGTAATGATCTGGAATGCTGTTTTTGTGCATTACTTATATGTTGTTCGTGCAAATTCATGATGGATGTGCATAAGTTGGTTGTAACTTTGGGAACATGTATGGTAAGCATTGCAATTATCCTATGATTTATACTTTTCAGGCTTATATAGGGAGCTCAGTTTTACTAAAAATAATATTGGCAAAATTTTAGGAAATCTGGCATAATTTCACTGCTGGTTTGGCATATTTCTTCCAAAGCATCTGGCAACGATGAGTTGGATTAGCTGTAGTGGTAGCTTCACCTTGGTGAAATGTCAGTGCTGTATGTGGCTTTATTAGTTGATTCATTTTAATCTCCTCAAAAATAGCAGTTTTTTTGGCATAATTTTTCTACTTTTAGCAGATTTTAGCTGAGAACTTGTGACAAGGCTTGCTTTTAGCAGGATCTAGCAGTTTTTTGTAACAACACATTTTAGCAGTTTTATTAATATAATAATATTTTATTGCGGACTCATGGTCCATATCACAGACGCAAGAGCACAAAAAGTGGTTAGCTATACATCAGCGCACATTACAGAAACGGCGTTTGCACACAATCCTCACCATAGCTATATCGTCATTCGCAAGAGCACAGAAAATAGATAACCATACAGTAGCGCATCACACAACAAGTGTTAGTACATGTCCAACCTTGAGAGGCGCAAAAGTCTTTCCCAGCACTTCTAACTTTTTTTTCTTATTTCGCTTGATGTGTACACAGTGTCCACATACTTTTACTACACAAAACCAATACTGATGAGATGCAAACACTAAAACAATTCACGGACAACTACTGCATTTGTCTCCACCATACAAGAGCATTGAATAATTGAGGAAATATGCAGATTTGTGAAAAGCATCAGACATTTGAAGCGATCGAATAAAAAAGTTAGACGAAGATGTGTATCGTATAAAAAATCGATACAAGTTAGTTCTCAGCACAGCGTCAAAGGTCCTGACACAATGGCTAACCTGGTGTTGGTAAACACTAACATTTCTGGGTATGTAATGCATAATTCAATAGGCATTGTTATACGTAATACGCAGCACGTAAGCGCTTCATACTAGACTGCGTGTATTTGCTCCACAATTGGCAAGTGTACATTGACATGCAGTAGGCACGAAATAGAGGGTTTTTTACTGCAGGAGAGCACTGATCAAAAGTGCCTCTGAGTTTGTTTGTTGCACAGTACAGTGATTTCACTTGTCTCTGGATTCATCATTGTTCAATGATGCATTTGTCCACACACCAAGATATTTCACTTGGTCAAAAAATTGTACACATACACCATTTAGAAAAACATTTGATGGAGCAGGTTGTTTATGCTTTTTTGGGCAAAAAAGAACACCAGTTGTTTTGATGCAATTAAAGGTCAAGGTTATTTCGTGTTCAGCAGCATAGTAACCAAAAATATTCAGAAGACATTGCAGCCCACTAGGGCTGGGCTGGGGCTGAACACACATATATCATCAGCAAACATTAGATGATGATTATTATGGATAGTGGCTACAAAGGCTGCCGGTGGACCTTGATATTTGAAACGTTATTAATCCGCCACCTGTAACGCTCAACGAGAGTGCAGTAGGCTTGGTAGAAATGACATAAGCATAAAAGATAAACTACAATTAATCATAACCCTAACCATAGCTGACCCACGCTGTTTGAATGACAAACTGACCCTTTTGTTTGAATTGCGTCAGGCTAGGTGTATTCGTAATCACTTCCTTAAACATATCCACTGTGTTATGAGGTTGCTGCTATTTGACTGACAAAGTCAGCATTTTAACTGAACCGCGTCATGCCAGGCGGATTCATAGCCACTGCCTTTTTGTTGTGTGGCAACCATTTCTGGCAACACTGCTGCCAACCAATACCATGCACAGCCACAACATGGCAGTGGTAACACTCATGAATGCTCAGGTTACTGTAACCTAACTCTAAACTGTAATCCTAAACACTATAAGTAACCCTAATCTTAAAATTGTAACCGCAAATCTAAAACCTTAATTATTCATTCATTTATTCGGAAAACAAACACACACAAAAAAACTAAATAAACAAGATAAAATAAACAAGCAAACTCATGAATAGAAATATAATCAATTATATTTGCATGTTCCCGGGGTACCTAATATAACCAGGTGGTTTTCTAGTTAGGTTAAAACCTTATCCCTAAAACCCCATGAAACCCTAAACATAAAATCCTAGACCTAAAAAATCTGAACCCCAAAAGCATAAGCCTAAAAAACCCTATGTGACTCAGATGCAGTGACTCAGCAGTTCTCACTATTGTCGCCACGGCAGGTGAAGTGGTTAAGGTACCTCATGCAAAAGGTAAACTTTTTGTGTGTAACTTCATCAATACTAACACTGACAGCCTTTGTATATATATTCCTTGTCAGTGTGATGTAATGATTCCAGCAACATGCTCATTAGTATTATCATTAGTATTATTTGGGTGAATTTTTCAGCCAACGCATTCTGGGTTTGTTTTTCGGTAAAATTACCTATTTTTGGTTTGTTTTTCAAATTTACTTGCTTGTTTTTGGAAAATAACCTGGGATCACTGTGTGGTGGGCAAGTGACCATTTTCCAATGCTACCGTTGTACTTGGTGAGGAGTAAGTCAGTCTAGCTGCCATTCTAAATGGATGAGACATTGCTTAACGCACAGCTGGTCAGAATTCGACTGAAACGTGTTTTTTATCACCTCAAATCTGTTGACTGCGAAAGATCAGATCTGTGGAAAAGTTTTGGTTGACCATGAAAAGAATGATTGGCTTGATTTTTCTGCTTGTTAGACTTGTCTTCAGGCATTATGAGTAGGGCAACTTTTTGTAGCTTTTTTACAGCTTCCAACTGCTTTTGAAATACACTAAATTTATGCAGTACGATGTTTTCGGCTGGTTGCAAGAATTTTATATTGTAACTTTTTTTTTTTTTACATGCTACTTTTTACTGCAACTGCTATCAAGTAAGCCTATTGTGCAAAATGTACTTGTCATTTCAAAAACATGCTTCAGAACTATTTCATTATAGTTATGTTCTCTTTGATAACCGATTTGAACTGAATAATGTCCAAAAAGCAATTGTAGAAATGACCCAGCCAAACATCAGTCCTCAGCTGGAGGCCAAATTGTTAAATTGCCAAGCAACTTCATGCAGTGTGGAGCAAAGTTACAGCATGCTATGCAAACTGTTGGCAAATTATCGCCATTTCTCGCCAGATAATATTTGGAAATCTTTAGCATTATATGTAAATAAATATCGCTTGAGTAAATCACAGTCGTTTGAAATACATGTGCATAATTACAACTTTTTACTGCAACTTTTCTTAAAAATAATGGCATATTTCTCACAGTTTTATTGCAACAAAAACTTACCCTAGTTATGAGTTTTTAGTAGTTTTCGGACAGGTGCGGGTTTGAGACCAAAAAAGTGCGGGGCGGACAGGGGTTGGGATAGTCTGCGGGGTGGGTGCAGGTTAGAATAGGGCGGATGCGGGCAAGATTTCTCAAACTCGTGTGGGGTGGGTGCGGACAAAAAATTTCAACCCGCATAGGGTTCTAGTACACATGACCACTCCAGCTGGTGTAGAGTGGTCTGAAACTCACTCGACAGCCTGGTGTGTTAAACACAAACTCCAAATAGAATAAGTTTTGCAATGCAGCACATCAAATGCGCCAAGTAGAAGAGATAGTTGAACAGAAGCACCAAATGAAAGGGAATTTGCAATGCAGCACATCAAAAGTGAAAAATAGAAGAGGCAGTTGAACAGGGGTGCCAAATACAAGGTTACTATGGAATCTGAAAATATGGAAAAAATCTGATCATTTTTTAGCCTGGCAAACTATTAAAAATGTTTTCTTTTGATATGGTTTGGTACATTTAATGTGGAAAAAGGAAATAGTTTTCCAGACTTTATCTTTTCACATGCATTCTGATAATATTTATTCCAGTATTTTTGATAAGATTGATAATTTTACTTTCATCATGTTGACTATTATAATGCCTGTATTTGACTTGGATATGTCATTCAAAAAATTTAAGTCTGGAAATTTATGTTAAATTGCATGGCAACCTTCCAAACAGAAGAGGTTTTGCAATGTAGCAAATCAAAAGTGCCAAATAGAAGAGGTTGTTGAAGACAAGCGCAGAAGCAAAAAGGTGTTTTGCAAGGCAGCATTAATGTCTTTTGTTACTGTGAGCTGCAACCATCTTAGCCATGTCAAAAATGGTAAAGTTCGGGTTGAAACTTATAGTGATAGCAAATCAACATACTCTTGTAGACTTTCTGCATGCAAACTGAACTTCAGATATATATAGGATTTCATGAATCTAGCACCCAGAAACCCATTCCTGTGCTCATTAATGTCATGTGCTTTATTTTTATGTTCATGAATTTATGCTCTTTATCCTGTGTGTTCATTATTCTGTGTGCATGTCTTCTTAGCTGTTTTCACCTGTTTGTCGTTTCATAATGATCCTAGTGCTATTGATGATGTGACATATTTTGGTTAATCCCATTGATGTTCGTGAAGACAGCTTTTGCAGTGAAGAGGGAAAAATCACAGACATCCGAGGTTGTTTTGATTCAGTTCAGTAAAAAGTGAGAATAGTTCACAAACCAACATGTTTGCAAGAAATATAACTTTTTTGCCCGCCATGCTGGTTATGACAGCTTTAGCTTTTTGACTTATTGTTATCAGCAAGTAAAGTCCAGCAATGGGGAATAATGCAAACTGTTCAATTTGCCTCATTCTTACTGGGAGGGTCAAAGCACAGCTTTAATAGAAGTAGCACAATACCAAGGTGTGAACATTAGCAGTAACAACTACTGATCTGAAAGCTCTAGTTGTGCTACTATACTGACCTTGTATCAGGAAAGCTGATTTAGCAATGCAGGCACCTTGCAATTCAAGAAAATTTGTTTACATTATCAGATTGGTAGTGTGGTTTATGTGAAGTAGAACATTGTGTCTAATGCAATTTTTGCAGTTTTCTCGTTGCTTTGAAAAAACAAGAAAGGTGCAAGTAAGATAATAACCTTTCCTTTGCACTGGCTATGCTAGTATACTGAGCATGTCACGATATTGGAACAATCACTTTCTTTCCTGAACGCTCATACCAGATAACTTACAACTAGCCACACAAAGAAATTTATGTCACTGTTGGTATACTTGCATGGTTTACAAACATTACAAAATTGTGGTGTACATTCAACTTGAATTGAAACAATAAACTAAAGTATTCACCCAAGTTTTTGTCACAGTGGTGCACAAAAGCATGGCTGAAATCTGAGCGATTGCTTATACATATGTACTTTTGAATGCCACACAGTAAAATTGTGAAGAAAGCTTAAGGCATGGCAAAAACATTATCTTGATAGTCACCCACTTGTGCAGACTTGCATTTCCACACAAAAATATTCATTATGCCTTCACTGCACAAATTTTATCTAGATGCAATAAAAAATAAAAACAAACTGAAGTACTGGCAAGTAGTCAGTGAAAATAAAAGAATGGATTTTTGCCTGAACATAATTTTTATAGTTCAGCATGTAGCAAAATTGCAGCCAAACAAAAAACGTTAACCAGTGAGCCCATAAAATGCTGCCACATCCAAGTATATATTTCACAATATATACATCAGACATAAAAATCAGTCTAAGCACAACCTGAACCAAAATGAACACCATTTGTCCTTGCAGGTTAGATTGCTGCATGCCGTGGGAGGATGCCATGCACAGCAACAATTTTAGTCGAAGGTCTAAAATTGCTTTCACAAAATACTTTCTGGATGAAATCCTTCAAACTCTTCTCATAAATGTTTCTGTATGTGCCTATCGTTTAATGTAACTTTGTTTCAGCCATTCCAAACAAAACAAAAGTGACTGAAAAATAGCACATGGTTAATAAGCATAATGATGCAAATCCTGAAACAAGTAGGTTTTTAGACGAGAGCTGCATTGACTACATCACAGGGGCGCATCCAGGGGGTCTGTTTAGCTGTCATGACAGGCCCCTTTGTACTGCAGGTAGGCTACTCAGCATTAAAGCTGATGATTAAATATCAAACGCTGTCCTGCAGGTCTCTAATGGAGGTGGTTTGGAACAGGCAACAGCCTACATTTCTCTTCTAGTGTTGCATAGTACTATTATGAAACAACAACATCCCTGCCTTGTCTATATAGCGCCTGTGCAATGACATGAAACAATTCATGTTTTTGAACACTTTAAATTGAGATTGCGTCAAATACACATGTTTCAGAATTCCCTTTTCTGGCAGTGCCAACTCCAATGCAAGCAAAATTGTCAGAAGCTCATACACTGCCACACACACACAGAGATGTTTTGTAATATTTTGCTTCATGGCAAGAGGACAGCGTCCAGTCACGATCATTTTGTTCTGTAGTTTCAAACTAAATTTTATCTGCTGTTTACATCTACTAGGTTACCACGAAATCAAATAAGTTTAGGCCTTCCTCAACGTCAACCCAAGTAATGCGGATTCGTTTCAACTGAAGCTATATTTTATGAGGAATTTCTTATAATGTAAGATGCGACAGTTAGCGTCAGAAATTATGGTTGCATTACCTGAACAAAATATCAGTCTTGAAAGCGTTTTGTTTCGAAAATAGAATTGAGCAGTTGAGGATGTTATATTCTGCGCATAATGTCCTGTATTGATTTCAAATAAGTCACTTCTACATTATGATGTAAAATCATCAGAGCAATAGCAACTTAATTGTTCTCCGCATCATCTTTGCACATATATATAACACCACCATATTTGATAGACAGCGCTCCACAGACGCAGTTGTGCAGCTGGTTGTTATCTTCGATTTTATAAATGCATGTACGTATGGGCAAACAGCTCTCATTGCTGTATGGCTGACTTTTGCTGAATGTTCGACAAGCTAAGATATTTTCAGCACCATGTTCGTAGAAACAAATTATGGATTGTGATGTAATAAATGCGCTGTGCCTTAAAGCAAAGGTAATTCGGAAATTTGACAATGAGATCAATACAACTATCTATTCTACAGTCAATAGTTGGTTGCGCTAGGCTACTAGTCCTACTAATCAAGTTTGATTGGATTTTAGGTAGAGCTTCATCGATAATGCTTTTTTAGGTTTAAAGACGATCTCGGAGTGGTCTGAATATTGCGCACTACTTGATGCAGTCGGAGGACTGTGTGTCGTAAGGAACAGTACAGAGAGTTTGCGTTAATTAGTCAGAGACAAAGTGGCAACGAACACTCCATGCAGAAAACTAGCGTAGATGCTTTTATGAGCAAATATTGCAGATATACTGTATATAAGTGGAATTTTGCCGATATAATACTTTGGCAACATTGAAAAATTTATTGGTTGATTTTATTATCGCAGCTGGCTTGCTATAGTTAGGTTCTCATCAGTCACAGCGTTTCAAATGCACCTGCTGAGGTTTGGTTGCAATCGTTGCTAAATGCTAGCTTACCTTACGCATTCTGCAGTTTTGCTGATTCATAGACAAGTTGTTTCAAGCTAAATTGGAAGTGCCATTTGACACTAGTTGCATTATTTCGAGAACAAAGTATTCCATTATGTAAATCTTTGCAGCTTGCGTTGAGTTTTATTAAGTTCATACTTTTGAACTTTTGGAGAAAATTTTGAAGTTGCAGTGAATACTTTCGGCTGAGTAAGACGAAATTTCCAGTTTTAGTTGTCACAGTTGGTGTTGTGCTATGTTACACCATAGTCTTGAGGTTGTTTACTTTCTCTGACCTTGCTTTAGCCTTTCAATGTTTCACCTGCTAACATTGTTTGCAGATGTAAAGACTGATGATGCGTAGTTTTCCATGAAATCGATTTCCTGTTAAAATTTGCGATTGGTTTCTTGCTTATTTCGCCTGTGGAGTGAAGTTACTTGAACCTCACATTATGTATGTGGGGTTTTATCTCAACCACCTCTTCTATTTTTCACTTCTGATGTTCTAAATTGCAAGATCTTTTCTATTTGGTGCTTGAGTTGACAACCTCTTCTATTTGACGCTCATGTTCAACTACCTCTTCTATTTGGCTGCATTGCAATACCAGTTCCATTTGACACATGTCTTGATTTATGTTAACTAATTAAAGTCATTTTGTTAAGCTGATAAATGTCTATTTAAATGTCCTTAAGGTTTGCTTCTGTTACATTTTTTCTTTTGCTTCGCAGAATCATGGATAGTCACATAACATCACTGGCACTAGCTTTGGATAAACATGATGTAACAAGGTCTTTTCATGATGTCGATGCTGATGAAACCATAAGATGTCAGTTTGGTGTCCCTTCACATTCTAGTGCAGATTCTGCAAAAGATAATGAAATTAGTTTGTGTTCTAATGCTGTTGATAAAGTTAACCTTGAAGATTATGATGATTCCTATGAAAAGTTAACTAATGAAACAGCACAAATTTTTGCTCATTTGTCAAGCAAAGATTCATCAGTTCGGCAAGTTGGTCTGAATATTGTATCTCAGTCTGTTTATCAATGGTTAAGCATTTTTCACACTTGCCCTCACCAACAAAACGAAGGTAGCATTTTGGAATATGGATCAACAAAAACCAATGATAACTACAATTCTGAGGTTAATGCCTTAGCAAAGCATGACGTCTCAGCCAAGATCGTGAAACAAACCCTAGCTTCATTGCTGCGATTAAGCATCAGATGCCCATTTCCTGATGTGCGAGAAACTTGCCACATGATTTTGATGGATTTGCAAGTAAGTATGTTGTGTCATTTAACTGCTTTAACCTCAGAAGCATTGTTTCAGTAAGTAGGACATTTAGATCTGTAATGGTATACTCCAGCAGTTCCATCCAACAAATGCAGTAGGTAATATCTTAGTGTTGGCTGTTATATTATATTGTGTAGAATGGAAACACATGAGGTTATGTCAATGTTTTTTCAGCATACGTGCAGTGCCATGACAACTGAAACCAATTCATTGGAGAACTGTTCATTTGAGATCACATTCCCTTCAGGCCATATTTATTTGACATCATATTCATTTTACACCAAGTTGCAGCTTTTTGATTTTCTGTCAATCACATTTTTATGATGCACCTGCCACATTTTTGCAAGAATTGCGAAATTTCACAAGGTGTCTATAGTAGAAGTCTTGCATGGTGACTCCCTTCTGAATCCAAGTTGACTCACATTGCATTTCAAATGCACTCATGCTTTAAAATGCCACAGAAATTATAAAAACTCATACCTCAGGTTCGGAAAGGATGGTGCATCTTTAAGATAACATTCTGTAAATCAGTGGAAGAATAAATGCTGGTGGATGCTTTGAACAATGTTTGTGGTGGTTGAAAATATGAACAATAAGTCTTTTGTTCAATTTTGTTTATCCTTTCAGTTTTTACAATTGTGATTATTGCTTAGAAAAACAAAATATTATTAAAATTATTCCACCTAAACCTTTGCTTTGTCTGCAGTCCATTCCAGTTCTGATTGGAAATAAAATCTTGATTCTGATACATTTCTATTAAATGGCACTGAGTGTATTGGTACACAATATTTTAAAATGTAAACAAATGAGGTGTATCAATATTCAAATGTTCAGAAGTCGAAATGCATCAATCTATCCTGTACATTCACATAACCAGTAAATCATTCTGAACTATAGATCATTGTTTATGAAAACAGCCAAGTGCATCAGCAATGAATGGTAATGAGGGTTTCTTTGTTCTAAAATCCATGCAGCATGGATATGCTATATTACTGCCATCGCTAAATATTTATGCTGGCAGCAGTAAACAAGAGAATGCCGTAGCAATAGTTAGTGATACACATGCTCACAGACGTTTTGCATGGTTGAGATACATGTTTTGTTTTGCAAGGTGAGGATATGTTTGTAAATTTATCTCAAAGCTTGGTGGTATCTGATGAGATATGCAATGGCTCTTAATCTTTCATTTCTGAACAGACATAAGTAATAAATATGCTAGGAATTACTACAATGCAACCAATAGCTTCATGCTAAAATGGTATATAACCATCAGATGTTATATCAGTGATTCTTAAAATTCATGTCTACATCCTGAGCAAACGACCAACCAATTCTTGCACTCCTAGAATTGAAGAGAAGCATATTAATATCATGTGTAAGCAACACATTCCTCTGTTTCTTTATTCATATTAGCAACATGCAGTTGTGAAATCCCAGCACTCCAGAAGTAAGTGTAGAACCAGGTGCTATGATAACATCTTCAACCAGGGTGTCTCAAGCCTTAATGTGCAGTCAACAGAGCAATGACAGTTTGCCAGGGACCATGAAGTGTGTCATGACCTCTTAGGTCTGCTGCTCTGTTATTCCCTGAACTGAAACATGAATTGGAAATGAGTAAATGAAGCAATTTGCAGATTTTAATTTTATTATTTTGGGAATATTTCGTTTAATATCCTTGAATAATTTGTCTTGTTCTATCTATTTGTGCAGTGTTTCAAGATGAGTGCAACTATTAACTTTTTGGTGTCCGGCTGCTTTTGGGGATTTTCGAGAAAAAAACGCCTGAACGCACGTGGCTTTGCGCGGAAATTTCTCTGGTCCGGTATGCTCAACAGACCCGGTAAAAGTCTCAAAAGACGCGGCAAGTCTTCTAGTCTGCACTCGAAAAAATTTTTTTGGATGGTTGGTACAGGTTTTTTGTGAGTGACGTCATAAGTGGAGGACTTTTAGGCTACCTTGGCCCACTTTACCTGACCCTGGGNGCCAATTGTTAGGTGGTAGTATTTCGCTGAAGTTTTTACTGGAAACTAGGCTACAATCCGAGTCTTTTGATACTTTGGATGACCT
>JGI24021J15306_10011450_pt1 | contig 11019 bp, 6 predicted proteins | sample Ectturendosymbi1_FD_15306 | JGI IMG/M metagenome (IMG submission 15306)
CTGTCAAACCACTCCCCCTCGTATTGTTACTGGATCGCCGTCTCTGTTTGGCAGCAGGTCGCAGGAAGGTGGGGGTACGACGCTGTCTTTAATCAACCCTCCCTTAGAACCGGCAACTCCCACTACTCCTTCAGTAGAAAAGAGCTCGGCCCCAAGTAAAGAAAACAAAACGGCAGTGCCTGACCCTCTGGAACCGCGTGGTGAGGATGGATGCGACGCCAGCTCGTTCTGTCGCTCGTGGAGCAGCAAAACCGCTGCCGGTATCACGTTGGCGCAGATATACTTAATGCTGGGCAAGCCCAGCCACTTCAGACTTTGCTACGAATGGATTGAAAAATCGTCCGAAAGAAACGCAGCGGCGGGAAGAGAAGGCGGCGAACCTGACGGGCGGCTCTCGTCCGGCCTGGCTGCTCTCGTTCAGGCGGCAACGCTGCTGAAAACTAAGTTACGGGACGGGGACGTTTCGTCTGACAACTCCAGGAAAGCCGCCGGCAAAATCGTTGCATCGTCGAAAAAAACGAGCCACGTTGGAGTGCAATGCGTTATGGAAGACAAGGTGATGTGCTGTTCGTTTTTCAGTGATCGTCTTCTTTTACTGCAACTCCTACGTGGAAACCAGGACATTTTGAAAGAAAACAGCCCTTTTCGCGCCAGTAATACGCGTTATCGGAGTAGTAGTTTTCTTGTACCTGGAAAAGTGCTTATGAAAGTTTAGCGCAGGCCTGGCTTCCCAACCTTCTCTGCGCATGCACCCGTAAAAAAATTTGTAATGACCTCCTTTACGATCGATTCACCAAAACACTCGTATTATACTACGCTCAGAGCCTCAGACTATCATAAAATTTTCCAGAAAAGTTATTATCCCGTTACAAAAAAACAATGCCAATATCCGGTTCATTCGAGCAAAAAGTACTACAAGCTCGAAAATAAGAATAAATAGCAGTTAGTGTATTGGCAATATTTAACATCGCGACACGTAGGTTTGACGAACCTCGGGTTTTTGTCTATAATCCATTTGCAAATAGAAATAAAAAAAAAAACAGCAGGAGAGTAATAAATACTATAGATCAATTTCTTGTCATTAACACGGACGCTTCTGGAATGCCCTGGAATGATTTCTCGGACCGTGGCTGGGAACCAATGCACTAGGCTGTTGACCTAATGATTTCATAGAAAAATGCAGAATTTCCGATCAGTCCTCGCAAGTTCTGTAGAAGTACCATTTTTCTGAGCGACTGTGAACTCCCTTAACGCAGGTCGTCGAAATCAATCGCCATGCTCACTCCTGGACTACATTAAGCCTGACAAGAAATGCTATTGAAGTCAAGCTTGAAAGTTTTATACCTTGACGCTGAACGTTGTGAGTGTTCAAAATGGTTTCAATAATAAACACAAAGATCAGCGTTGGCCGTGATCAAGTATAGCACGAAACTATAGTATCAGTGCAGCTGTTTATAAGCAGGCCACTTTCAAGCTTAACTTCATCCGTGTTTCTTGTCAGATCAACAAGGCTAAATGTAGTTGTGTACTTTCAACAGCACGAAATAGGTAGCAGTGATAGCTAATTGCAACCAGGGCACTCAAAGCAACAAACTCACCCGACGTATTGTCGCTATTAAAAGGTTGCGTCGTCCGGCAGCCCAGTGTCAACCACGCCCAAATCGTCGACGAAAAGGCAACACAGTCGCGGTGTCAGCCGGATGGCCTTGCAGATAAACAGCACCGAAGATGGTTTCGCTGTGCCGAGCATCCCGGCTTCCCGGAAAAGAAAAACACTGCGTAAGGGTTGATTGCTTGATGCTACAGTAGTTAAACACGTGAGAAGTGTTGTCATATACCAAATTGTAGTAGCGCACAAGTGAAAGCTTGCATTCCCGTTTGCTATGTTCATATGGAGCAAAAAAGAAATGAACTGAAGCAAAGGAAACAACGATGATGGTACACAGTCCGTTTACACGCTGTTTGCACTTTGGGGATGTTTTAAGTGAATGCAGGCTATTCAAATTGCAAATTGAAAGCGTTGAAAAACTTCTAGAATACCTTGTGTTTATACATTAGAAGTTCGTGAGAAGTTCATGTGGAAATGCTGTATGTTTATCCTTCAGCATTCGTTGACCTATGTTGTTCCTTTAGTTTATAGGAAAAGTGTTGATTTCTGTAAATCGCAGGTATTGCATTTTTTACTATTACAACAATCAGCAAACCACGTCTTATCGAAACGTTTCTATGCATTTTATATTTTCTTTGTCCAGAAGTAGACATTATTTTGAAGGCAGAAATGTTAATAAGGTGCCAAAACTCCGTTATTTTTTCTTTGGTAAACCCGCTGCTTTGTGAACAACCGATCCTTGTTTAAATCTCAGTCAGATCATGTGTATAATGTAAATGACCTGACGTTTGCCACTTTGAGCAGTAAGTGTTTTAGGCAGGTTTGCCAAGGGCAGGGGTGGGGAACCTATTTACCAACACAGGCCGCATGAATTGTTGAATATTGCTGGCGGACCGGAGAGACTTAACTCCTACTGACCTATTGACTTACTGTTTAAGCATCTGCTTATCATGGAGTTTCGTTTTGACGCTATCTTGGGTTCTAACTTGGGTAATTAAAATTCTAATGCCGGCCGCATTTGGCCCGCGTGTCACAGGTTCCCCAACCCTGTATAGGGCAAGCTTTCCTCGTCATTGGGTTACGGCACAGTTTTCAAGTGGGTCATTCAGCTATGGAAACAGTGTTTGCAACAAAAATGTAGTTTAAAAGCAAAGGAATCTCTGCCAAAGATGTAGCCCAGGTTATGGAACAAATAGCTATTTTGCGATGTTGGAATTGCTGACCACAAAAAACATTAACGAAAACGTAGTTTGCCAACGTATGTAAAAAGAAAATCGCCTCCGCTTCGGCACAGCATATTCGTTTCAAAAGTGCCGAAGAAAATATATTTGGCAACCTGGTTGTGGAAACCGCGAGAATAAAATGATGCAACAGAGTTTGGGGTTATGTGTTCTGGAAAAATATTGATCTTTCTTTGGCCAGTGCAGTGGCAAACCAGCTAACGATACCTCGATCTAATACAGGGTGTTGAAATTACCCAGTTGTTATGAACTGATATGTAGGCAAAAAATTTTATACGAATATCGAAATTTTGCATGAGACTGAGAAAAAGTCAGTTGATTTTTTCGGAAAAAAACTCGTTTTGTTTCTACCGGTTTCACGCTGGTTTGTTCTTACACATGTCCAAAGCGATGTATCTCGGTTGTTACATCGGTAAGCAGCGTGTTTGTGGTTTGCAACGTGCAAAGGCATTTTTGTGCGAAATTTTGATATTGCAGAGGTCCCTTATGTGCCTCGGATCGCTAAGATTACTCAAATAACAGTAAATAACAAAAAGAGTTGATCCGCTTTTTCACTGAAGCTGTTTCAAAATTTTTTGTGGACACGTCGCTTCAGAGGTTGGCAATGTTTATCTTTCGAAAAATGTTCATAATTTGGAAACCTCTAATCTTTTTCGTCGCTTCCAAGTCGATTTTTCTTTGCACGCGGTTAATGCATTAAAGTAAAACTGAACGGTGGAGTTTTCACGTCCAAGAGTGGACTGAATATTTTGTTAAATTTTAATTTCAACGAAAAAGCGCATTCCGTCACGTGGGCAGTGGTTGCTGCAAATAACTTTCCTATCGATCTTGTCATGACCATCGCGAAGCATAAAACAGTGAAATCCGTCAGGAGCGAAAACGAACATCCGCAGAGTTCAAATCAACGTTTAACTTTTCGGTTTTGTTGGCTCGCTGCTGCTGCGCCATGACACCAGAAACCCCTGTCGCAACTATTCCGCGTGACGATGCCGCATTCAGTGTTTACTCGCTGTTAACACGTACTTCGTTCCAGAACCGTCGCAAGAAAGTATTCAACAGCGGGCTTGGCATTCTGGAATGATAAAACTCCACTGATTTATACTGTTTCATATTTCATTTGGGGGGGGCTTGGAGCTTTGTTTGGGTGGCTGAGCCCACCAATAGCCCCCCTGACGATGGGTCTGTTTTGTTCACGAAAACTCGTGCTTTTCCAATATTGTCGTTCGTCACTGTCTCCTTCATTTTTTTTAATGCTGAACAAACAGATTCTGTCCTGGACATGTCGGTCACGTCTCCAAACCCCGAAGAAATTCGACAGAAAGTACAAGAGCGTGGTGGCGACGCGCATTTTCGGCGACAGATGGAGGCGGTCAATCGCCGGAGGGTCTTGTTCGGGCCGCTCAACCGCAAGTACGTTGTCCAGCGCGACATAATGCCTAACGACGGGGTGGTGCGGAAGATGCGAACGTTGTCGGTCGTTCCTGGGCCCAACCGGGTCAATTTCATTCCAGGCCACAACAGGGTCGACATTGTGCCCGGCTCGAACAGACGCGAACCTACCTCATCAAGCGGCGACGCCTTTCTCAGCGCAGCCGCCCCCCCCGGCGCCAAGTCCCGAGACGGGGCGCAGTCTGTGGGTGAAATCGCGTCGAACGTCGGACAGCTGTCCCCCGACTCGTCGTCGACGGATTCGTCGAGCGATATAATCGGCCGACCCTTGGGCATGAAGATCCAGCAGCCCGGGGAGGTGCGCGAAGCGACCGGCGAGATGAATTTTCTCGAAATGGCTGCGAAGCAATCCGACATCGTGCCTCCCGCGACGCCCCAGCCTGGGTTTGTTGCGTTTGACACGGAACACGCTGCTTCGCCTGAAGCCGCCGCATGCAGCAGCCCTCGCCGCGTCGCCAAAGGAAGCGACTGCGAGGACAGTCGAGCGCGAAAAGACTTTCAAGCCTCATCAGCTGCCGACACTGCGGAAGAGTACCGTGTCGTGGACATGCTGCCGACGCAAAACACCCAAGTCGTTCCGACAATTTCCGATGCGGAAGAATACCGGGTTGTCGACGCTGAGAGCATGACGAATTCTCAGCCTGTTTCACCAGACAATAGCGCAGAGGAGTATCACGTTATGAACGTAGGACCGGCCACTCCCATTGTGGAAACGATCTTGGAATCGTTAGATGGTGTCCCAAAAACAGAAAGATCAAGCCCTGCCTTCATCAGTGGCGGCAGTCTTGAAAAGGTATGTTGCATTCTAATCTGTTTTATTTAGTCAATAATATATGTGCTGTTAAGTCATTAAATATGTGCTGTTAAGTCACTACTACATTATAGTTGGTGTCTTGCAACTCCAGCCTTTCTACTGCCGTTTGTGTTATTTTACTGTATGGGTGGGTTGTATTGTTTACTGCGCACCACCCGGGTGCGAAACAATATAAAACAAACGCTGCCTGTAAATACTTGAAAGCATTCCCAAGGATGCAGTTGGGAGACCGAAAAACCCTAACGTTATCTCCCAGACACTCGCAAGACACTGCTCTCTCCATGAAAAAAATGGATTTGCTCTCACTTTCCATGAAAAATCTGCAAGCAGGGGCAACGGGTGGCCAACTTAAAGTAACCCAGGGTCCCTCGCATCCTTGGGTGGTTTCACACAGAATCCGGTTACGTCTTACGAACCGGCTGATGGCCGACGGCAGTCTTCACACATGCAGCAGGAACACCATCAGCGACGACAGGGCAATCCGGCTTCTTTAAACCCTTTTTAAGTAAGCCGTTCGAACCCTAGAAAATTCAACCGGATACCGACAACGGAGCATGTGTGAAGACTGCCGTAACCAGATTTGGTGTGAAGCCGCTTTTAGTCGTTCACCGTATGCCTTGAACTGGCCGCTGTTCAGCATCGATTTTCGGTTGTGATTTGACGATAATGGCGTTTTTTGTTTAATTATGACGAACGTCTTGGCAAAACAATTCGCAATCCAACGATAGAGAGTTTCGCAGACAATCGCTATGATCTATTTCAGGCCCAAACGAGATCTGTCTAGCAGCAGCTGAAGAAAATCGCTAAGCATTGGCAGTCTTCTGCAAAACCTTTCAATCTGATAACTGTTTGTTAGGAGAAATTTGAATTTGTAAAAGATTATTTTTCAAAAAACGGAAGAACCTTTTTGCTACTTAGCTTAATAGGCTTTTTAAGAGAGGGCATGTTGTCCGTTTTTAGTCTGTTTCAATGTCAATCCATTCAGATTGCAAATAGCTCTTCGAATATGTTGACGTTAGTTGATGGTCGTGTTGATTATATTCGAGATGATCAAGTACAGTCGATACTGTTAGGCTTTTTTGCACACGTTGGCTTGCACCTGGGTTGTGTCATTTCTTTTTCTCGTGCTATTTTGATGCACCTTGACGAAACGAAAGCCGTGAAAAACAATTTGCAATTAATTAAAGACTGAAAACCACTAAAAGCAAACACCAGTGCAAATCCATTTTTGTGTTCCCTCGATGCGCGACGATTCTCAAGTACTCGGACTCGATCTGCTTTCACAAAGTGTTTTTTTTCAAAAATGAAACAACTCTATATCGGAAATTGGAGCCCAGGACAACTGAAGGCTTAAAGCCCTGTGCAAGTAAAAACCTGCCAATCTCTTTCAATGCAAATTATGGTTCTGCTACAGCAAACAATTATCGCTAAACTTGACATACCTCTTGTGTTTTGCCGTAAAAATATTTTATGAAACTGTTTATGGCTGTCCACAGATCAAGACCGAATGATTTCAATATTTGAGCGGCGCCAGCAGGTTGCTGGGCACTTTCAGCAAAATTGCATCGATATCGAACCCAAATGGAACTATTTGTAAACTGGCACGCCCGCCCAGCCTTACTCCCAAACAGAGCGCATGTTTGATGCAAGCGAAGACAGCATGACCCCCACTAAAATTCTCAAGATTTTTGAGTAGAGTCAAGACATCCCATACCATCACCGGACTCATAAACGAGTGATGCAGGCTATGCTGCGATTTAGCCTCAGGTGCAGGCTTGACAAGTCATTTGTTACTTGACTAGCTCCTTCGCATGAACGAACACAGATCACTCGCGTCTGTCGCATATCTTGCACTGCCAGTACGCAATTTGTCAGCGCTCGTTTTTTGAACGAATCTATTTATGACATTTTGGCAAGGCTTTTTGTTCAAGGTGAATGCGTTTGCATGTCGGTCGTTTTCGCTGATCGAACAATCTCGCATGCTCCTTATATCGCCTTGTTTCTGGAAACTTCACTCGCAAGTCAACCTCGCTGCAATTTTTTCGGCGATACCGGTTCTGACGTTTACTTATTCCGTCTGGACAGGAGCTGCAGCCTCCTCCCTGGCTCCTTCACACTCCCGACACAAACTCGAGCCCACTCAAGTCCAGGCAGTCTTCGTCCGGCAATCCATGGATGAACAATTACCTGGCCTTCCCTGACTCGCCAAAGACCTTCGCCACCCTGAACACACCGCAGCGAGTCTTTAGCGACAATGAGTAAGTGAATTTGTGGGTCTGTTTGCCTCGGTTGCAATGTGTTGCTGTCTGCTGAAGGCGGTCAAAGCTCTGTTTGCTGTTGTTGAGCTTGCAGTGTGCAGGTAAGTGCCACTTTTTCTCCCTTCAGGTAGATAAAAAGTTAAACCGAATATTGTTGGACTTTGTCTGCGTGCCCTCTGGATTGGAGAAGCGTGCAAATAGGCCTGGTTTTTCAGAAAAAATACTTGATAAATTAGGAAAAAAGGAAAAGCTTGCCTGACACCCCTATTTATGCTGGTGTGAAAAGCGCAATGCAAGCTCTGAAAGTAGTATTGGTGCATATCAAGACTTTCAATAAAAATTACTCCAAGATTGTAGGTACGGTGCTTTGCGGCTTCTCATTTGCAACCAGTGCCTCACACCGATAAAAAAAGTTAGGAAAGACAGTTTCGTCTTGCTCGGTTCGCTATCCCTGTTTGGGTGCACCGAGTGGATTGCGAGCGTCCATCTCCGCTTACTGTGCGTTGATGCTGCTTTCGCAGTGAAATCTGGCACTGGCTTTTCCGCGCTACAAGCTTTCCCTTATTGTCTATTCACCTTGGTGTTATATAGGAGTGGTCTTGTACGTGCTTTGTGTTTGCGGGGTTTCTGTGTATGTCTCAGTGATTATATGACGTCGCCTGTGACACAGGAAATCCCTTGAAACACGGTTTCAAGTATTCGTCGTTGCGACCCTGCCAGGAATCGAACTCCAGCCTGTCAACTTGAGAGAGGCATTCGATATAAGTTAAAATCACTTCTTAATGAATTTGCAAACTCATGCATTATGTCACAGTGAAATTTCACTCCACCGCCAGCGTCTGTTCCGCGACTGCATTTTTAGAGCTAAAACTCTTTTTCAACACCGTTCAGACGAAAAACACGCGCCTGGCTAATGGCAGAAACAGACACAGAAAACTTCACGAACTTGACTGTATTGATTTGCGGTGTTAAAACAGCCGACCCCTGAGGTGGCGGCGAGCCTTCCCGGTGAGCGTTGTCAGCTTCGGCGCGGGTGCACAAAATTGCACGTTTCTGTTTTTCTCAAAAGGGACTCGCAAGACAGTGTCACCTCCCCTTGCAAGCGACTGCGCATGGCTCTGCGCAGCTGCGAGGCGTACAGCTCGTCGTCGACGTCACTGATCGGCGACGCGGACATGGACGTGAACTTGCACGGCCTCGTCAACGACAACAGCGTCGACCTCGTGGGCAAGTTCCACGCCCTGATACAGCAACAACCGATGTACGACGACGACGACGACCACTCGCTGCATTCCAGAAAGCGCAAGCAGGATGGCAACGATTGAAAAAATTTGCTTTTATTTTCTACCTTCGTCAGTGTGCAGGGAAGGCATTGGTGCTTCTCGCCTTTCTTATCCGTTTTTTTCTTTTTGTCTTTCCACCATTGCGTTTTAACTGCGTTTTTATTTTTTATGGTCGTGTGTCCGTTTGTTTGTCTCGCTTCAGCTTCTTGCCGCCGTTGAGAGGGTTCTGCTTTTTCTGTTAAAAACTTCTCCATCAAGCGCACGACTTCGTTTTGACGCCAGCTACGAGTAAATCTGGTCTTGAAAGTCTCAGTTATGTCCGACCCGCGGCCCGGTTTAGGTTTTTGTGTTGTAGTAAAAGTTTCCTACATATTGACAACCTGTCCTTATTTTGATAATCTATACATTGGCTCAAACTAAATCTAGTTTTCTAAGATCAAAGTAAGTCATTCAAAGTGTAGCCCTGGTTAAAATAGTGACATAATTTTAGGCTCGGTAAGGCATTAGGTTGGACATAGCTGGCAGCACATTCAGTTTTCGTTACCGCTTTGATTGCTGCTTGCCTAGGACCAAAGCTAAGCTGACAAAGACGTTCTTACGGTTTTGATAGTCTACTCTTTGAAGCACCTTCAAAAGTCTATTTAGCAGTTGAAGATGAAGTGTCTGAAGTCCAAAGAAAAGCTCGACAACGAGTGTGGTCAACTTGTGACGCGAAAACACTTTAATGTTTACTCTTGTTTGTAGCCGGTCGAGTTCACAAAGCAATCTGTGAACCGCGAGGTCAGCGCAAAAAATTTTTTTCAACTTTCGGAAAAGCGAACTGAAATAGTTCGCGGCTTCGTCAAAAGTACGGATTCGAACGCGAACTCCACTGGAAAATTGCTGTTGCGCCACTTGGTACTGTGTCACACACAAATCATGTGCTTGCCGCGTGCATGAGCGGGAACTTCGTTCTTGCAAAACGTCAGCTTCGTGCGCGCACCGACCTTTCTCGCTGACGGCAAGTGTTATACTTTTTTATTGTTCTTCGTTTCGCGCGATTCGAGACTTGTTTTCATCGTGCCGGCCCGAGACATTGACTGGTTGCCAAAGCAACCGTGCTTTTATCCACCTCGTACCTGATTTTTTTGCATAAAATCATTCTTCACTGGAAAATATGACTGCGCGTTACGCGTTAACCTGCATTGAGCCAACTACGACTGGGTTTAAACGTTGGGAAGAGTGCCGTGCGGTCAATGAATCAAAATGGAACTACTGTAGGAAACAAGGTTTGTGGAGTTGCTCGTAAGGTTACGGCAATTTCAGTGTAACCTCTGTTTGGTCACCACAGAATACAAGCTGGAATAAGACAAATTCAATGGTGTTAGGTTGGGTTAAGATAATTTTTTCCAAACACCAGGAAGTCAACGCAGCGGATTCAAACATTTAGGATCGCCGCACCTTTATAACCGTTTTTTTTTTTCTTTACCAACTTGAACACCATGTTGAAAGTGGTCATTTTGCTTGCGCGCAGCCTGGAGATTTGTTGGCAGTCAGTATCTATCGAGCTTATTTTTGGGGGAGTACCTACAGCGAGACTCGTCTGTTGCCTCAACACGCCAACGATTGAAGGGCGTTTCAAATTGTATGAGAACTCCGCAAGTGCTGTGCCGCGCTAACCCAAAGCACCAGGACGAAGTGAGATTGAACCGCTTTACAACCGTGCTTCTCCAGAAGCGCGTTTAGGTTTAATTTTTTATTCTGATTGTCTGTTATGCTATCGTTGGATATGGCAAAATGAATGTGCGTGTGTGTTAGTTAACCGCTCTGGTCTGCGCCAGAGGTGATCACGGAGCAGGAGTGCCGGAGTTTTCATTTTAGGCCGGGGTCAACGTTACGGTCTGCAGGAGCCAATCAACATTTTTGGGGACCTATTAAAATTTCTGTAATGATGTTGGGTGTTGTTGACCAGAATGGAATTAATTAAGACGTGTTTTCTGACCAACGTCTTGTGCCGGCGTGGAGATGGCGCCTTGGGATCGCTCTTGTTGCTGCCTTCAGGTCAGGGATAGTCTGGAGGTTGTTGCCAAACACCCTTTCCTTAAGCTATCCCCACATATAAAAATCTGGGGGGTTCAAGTCCTGTGAATGCGGATCACACCTGCGGCTGATCAGTCGGTTAGAGAAACGCTGCTGTAGCCATGCCAATGATTCATTTGAGGAGTGGGGGGTGGCACCATCCTGCTGCAACCACTGGAGGACCCTGACGACCCCATTACGTCGACCAAGTGCTGTCAAGAACTTGCCAAGCACCTGGACATATCGCTCGGTGTTGATTGTCACAGACCGCTCGTTGTCGTCCTCGAACCAGAATGGTCCAATGATG
>JGI24021J15306_10011451_pt1 | contig 11018 bp, 5 predicted proteins | sample Ectturendosymbi1_FD_15306 | JGI IMG/M metagenome (IMG submission 15306)
CCTTCATCAAGAAGTCTTGCTGAAATTTTGAAAGATGCATATGTATCATATCTGGTTCTCAATGCTTGAAACCGCACACTTCTTGCATTCTGGAACTTGTCTAAAATGCTTTACACCTGTCTATGGAAAGAGATCATTTCTCAGCAAAGAATCAGACACTTTAAGATCTTACAGAGTATATATTTCGCCTACGATGTAGGCATCATCAGCTCTTATTCAGATAGAATCAATGCTTTACACCTCGTTGAACTGCAATTTCATGAGCCGGGTAAAAGCCTGGTAGATCTCCATTACCGAACAGCATCAACAATGCTATTTTTCATAATAATACTGCTCTTCGTCCATTTCTCGTGGGCGTGAGAACTTTCCAGACTTGCTCAGGTAATCACAAACGCAATCCAATCATTCGCTAACCCGGTTCTCGATTTGCAAAGTGTTTGTGCAAAACTGGCGCAATTTTGGTCCCAAGTTTATTGACTGATAGCAGCCTTGACAGAAAAAGCAGTAGTGAAAATAGAAAATGCAATGTGGAAAACCAAACCATAACTGACGCATTATTGAAAAAGCTATCAAAACGACAAGGAACTTTCAGCTATGGTACCCGAAGTGATGGATCTAGAAATTTGAGGGCCTGAGACAAAGATTTTGAGGGGATCCCTTGACGAAAGTGGACGCTCTGGCTAACTGAAAAATCACACCATATATAAAACTTACACACAGTGCATATCCCGATCCTACTATTCAAGACTACTAATACACATAGTAGTAATAATTCACTGTATATAACACACCACTGCAAAAAAGCTTCCAGCACCACTCAAATCTTTTCACGACAATTTGTTGGTCAACATAACGCTGCTGTCCATGCCACGTTTCAAAGCGGTTCTTGCAGCAGAGACCACCTGCAGCCACTCCAATAAATCACAGTAAACGAGTGCAGAGACTCGAAACATTCATTTACGTACTACCAAGAGGAAAGGTTTATGGTGGACTCACACGCTTAAACGTTATTTGAAGTACATAGATCAATGTACTTCAGCGTTTTGAATACAGAAGCCCCGCAATATGACACCGAAGGTATTTGCAACTATATCGCAGAGTGGTATCTTGCAAAACATTAGTGACATCATGTTCAAACCTGAGTGACTTTCAAGCATTCCTTTGTAAGTGGAATTGGCAAGAAACCTACATGTAAAGCACAAAATCAATCGACATTTCAAGAAAGGGTGGGGACCCACGACATTCCAAAATGGGGGAACCGAGGCAAGTGCTGCCCCGTTTGCCTCACCCTAAATCCACCACTGGCTGCCAGTGCAGTCCGGGAGTCCGCAGCAGGCCTATAACATGGCTTTGCAACATGCAAGTAACTGGATGAGTTTCTTGTTGAAACTAGTGCCCTGGTTTTTAATCAAGCAAATAGCACTGAACCCTACTGCAACGTGTAAAACACTGTAAGAGCAGCTGGTCCCAACTTTTTTGAGCGCGACCCAAATCCGAGTTTGGTAAACACCTCGCCATTCAAGGATCAATAAGCGTCTGAAAAAATAAGTATGATTGTATGGATGATTTTCGGCAGGAAATTGCTGAGTTCGCTTTCAGTGTCAGGAATACTTTTATCTCAAGTACCTAGGCATACACAGAAAAGCAGTGGTAACATTGAGAATATACAACTCAGGTTTGGATCAAATCGGCGCGACCCATTTTTGACCGTTCACCACTGCACTACAGCGATGAGTTCTGACCAGAGCAACTGTAACTGAAAACCGATCGGTTGCTCTTTTTGTTGAAATTGCAAACCCATGGACAGTTTATGCTGGACAAGAAAAAACAAGTTTTATCTTGTTCGCCTGAAGCGGTAACTACTGTGTTATCAGCGCTAGGCTTTCATTGTAGCTCACTACGCATTGAGCGCTAGGCTTTCATTGCAGCTCACTACGCAGTTGCATTGAACATTCACGATGCGATGTGATGCTGGCCTTAAATCACGAACTTACAAGCTGTCTGTGGTTCGTAAAGTCCGCAGGCGATACTCAGCTCGTTTACTATTTAGCTCTCCTAAATTTTAATCGATAAACAATAAATTTATAATAAATGTATATTTTTGGTAGGTAAACTTTGTGGAGGTGTTGGCTGAAAAAATGATAGAATAGTTTATAGACAAACATATCACTTTGTTTTTTGTTTCAAGTCGGGTACCATCTAATAATTTGTTTTTTTATGTTTCAGATTTAATTAGATATGGGTGAAAAACTAACAATACAAGAAGGAGTTAAATTGTTTTTTATGTTTTATATGTATTTTCATACAAGTGTGCATGGTGCGCGACATCTGGGACATTCTGTATATATAATTCAAGATATTAGACAACGCGCTGCCGTTTTTTTGCTTTTGTTGAGCAGGGTAATAATTGTTTTCATTAATGGGCTAGTGGGCCCGACAAGTTTTTTCTTCACACCAGCAATTGTAAATCTACGAAACTGTATTAAATATTGCTTGAAAATTTGCCTTCATTTGCGACGTTAAATGCATTTTAGTGCAATACGCTTTTAGGGAAAGTGTAAATATATCATGCCATGCTGAAATTGTTTTTCATGGCATCGCCCGCCAGCGGAGCTGCCTGAAATGAAAGTAATGTCATAGAAATGCCTTTCATTCATTTTTTGTTTCTGAAATGTCGCCTCACCAAGAAATATACTTTGCATGTATATCTGACCCCATGAGCTGCACCTAATAAAGTGATTGTCGTTTAGCTATTTATGCAATGTCTATCTTCTGACTTAAGTTGTCACTTGTTAGTGTACCTGTGTAAGAACTATTCTACTTCTAACCAGGCCGTGAATACGTTTCAGACATATCTTGCTAGGCATAACCAAAACAATGTTAAACACAAGCGCGCAGCATGCTTTAGGTTATATTTTTTGAAATACTTTTTGTTGATACAAGACATTGTTGAGAATAGTGCTCTTCATGACTGTGCAGCATGGGAAAAATTGGGCCTATCTTTTTGGTTCAGCTTCATAAGTTTTGTGAATTCATAGGGCCCTTTTAAACTATGGTAATTCCGGAAAGATCCACAGCTTAACCAACAAAAGCAGCCGCTTTCTTGGCCTGGTAAAGGCAACCAGTTTTGTGCGATACCTAACAATTGTCACCACCAGAGAATGTACGGTATTTTAAGTGATTAAAGACTTTTTTTGTGCACCCCTACTTGACTGCACTCTCAAACGTGTTGCCCGGATCCAACACTGGATGAATCCACCGATACACAATATGTCCCAAACTGTACATTACCTCAATGTGTCTTACAATGCATATAGCTTGACATTCCATAGCATTGCAGTGGCTTAGCATTTCGCCAAAAATTGCTGGTCATCATTGACTTGAATGTCATCTCGCACTTACGGCTAAATCGTAACTTCCAAAACCCCAACTTTACTTGAAAAAAGCGCTTGGTTTTTCGAAACACTAACAGTGACCGCGGTCTTCGGTCCACTCCGTGAAGCAAAAACACCAAAGACCTGATGGTCATTCATCCGTGACCATGTGTCGAAAGCGCAGAGCATATTCATGTATCGACCACACAAAAGTGCGAAACGTGTCCGTGGTTAATCTGCGCCTAGGATTGCTTGCGTCATTGCATCACGCTTGGCAATTTGCCAATTACGTTGTTCGCCCATCCTTGCGTAAAGCGGTCAACTGGACTGCGCAAAGGAACGGCGCTGGTCTCTCCGGGCGCAAAAGAAAGCGTGATGAAGTTTCAATGGTTGGTGCGCAACGTATTTGCTTGACCAGCCATGGCATTTTGTTTCTTACCTAAGGACCTGGTTCCGTTCAGAAAACGTCAGCTAGTTCTACAGAATATATTTGAAATGGAAAATGACACCTTGCTTCCATGGTGCAGTTTGTCAAAGTGTAAGCAAACTGGTTGAAATGCTGGAGTACAGTCAAGTTTTCAAACACAAAAGTTTGTACATGTGTATCGTTAATACAAAAGCCATGTACATCACAAAAATCGTCCAGAATATCACCAATATTAGCAAAGAAGAAATTGCAGGCTGGCAAAAATAACAAGGGTTATGTTGATCAAAACACTTTGGTGTTGCAGTAAGCCATTAAATGTAACATTTACTAAACAACTAGCTTTTTGTAGATTTTATTGATTTACGTGCTTCATCTGCGCACAATCAAGATGTGAAACACAATAGTTTGAAAAAAGACGCTTGAACAAAACTGCAGTTTAAGTGGGACTTAATTAACAATCTTTGTCAGTGACACAGATTGTGGCAAGCCTAAAGGAAGCATACAGGTTCGGTTTTTCTACTTTTATGCGTTTATCTTTTACTTGATCTCATTTCAATTGCTTAAATTATTTTTTTTTGTAAAGCAAGTGAAATTAAACATAAGCATAAATCAGAACTTGCTTTGTCGCAACGCAATTGTTCCACTTGTGTTATGTTTATAACCGGTGTCAAGCGAAATTTCTTACTTGCGAAATCGCTGACTTCACTCCATCTGCGCATGCGAAGGTGATATTCCAGGTCATGCATTTCGCAAGCGGTGCCTGTCCACTGAGATGTCAAATATGCTGAGAATTAATGATTAGGTTTAGAATTAGGTTTCAGGTTAGAAAAATAAAAAATAATTGACGTCTAAAACTTAGTCAAACATTTTTCAGTTGTCAGTCATTCCCAAATTGTCGTTTATTGTGAAATATCTGACGTCTAACCAAAAGTTTTTTCTTTCGCAACAGTCATCAAAAAATTATTCTCCAAAGTTTATTGCTTTACTCTGTGAAGCAAAACAACTGACATGCAAGAACAGGTCAGATATTTCGCTTGACATATCACGCGAAATCCCTGACTAGGTCAGAAATATTGCAGAGGTCAGAAATTTCGCTTCGCACCGGGCGCTTGCCTTTCAGACATTTACAAGATATTTTGAACTTTGGACAAGTTGTCAAGTTTGTCGTAAGCGTTGAAGTTTCGCTCCTTCATCAAAATAATTTTTCCGACCCAGGAGCTTTGCTTTTTGCGTTCCTTGATGAGGGCAGACCCTGCCTTGATTTTCTTGCCTTAAAAGATAATTACGTTACGCGGGTAAACAGCTAAAAAGACAAGCGTTTCGGAAGCTAATCGAAACCTCTGCCGTCGCCAATCGAACGATCAACAGGAAGCGGTTTTGCGACAAGCGGCCAGGATTGTGCGACTTGAAACGGCGAGAAATGGACATCTTTGGAGAACCGTTTGAAGCTGAACGTATGAGGTCATTTGCGATGCTGCAAATGGACCTCCTGCGAGAGATAAGTGCTGCTGTAATCCCGCCAGGCCATGACCAAACAGGGATGGCATTGTGCGGAGCTGGTGACGCAATACGCGTGACAACGTCACGAGGACGTCTCAAGAGGACGATTCACCAGGTTGGCGGAAGTGTGGACTAACAGCTGGTGACGCAAAACGTGTTTCTCAAACCGAACTAAAGATTTCGTGCTTACGAAGTGAGCCACCTCAGAGCAGGCATGCGGTTTGGTCAGCGCGCTCAGACGAACAAGGCGTCAGCCGACGGTTTATTCATAATGCTGCATCGCACGATAAGTAGTGATAGAAAATGATCGGGTCACTTGCTTCATCTAAATCATTTCTTTTGTTTTTATTGGAACGGTTTTGTGCGCATCACAGACCACTCGCTTTGGTTTGATTGCTAACGTCCAGTGGTTCTTTGTTACTTCTTTTGAAGGTTGTAATGTTAATTTTGTTGCTTTGGCTTAAACGTTGTCTGCCTGAGTCCCTGACATTGACACAGTTCGATTCAGAACGACTTTTAAAGCATTGTTTGGCAAGTACTGGACACAGATCCCCGTTGGCCTCTTGAAGACAAAAAAATTAATTCGCTTGATTTAAAAAATAAGTTGTTTGCCTCTACCACATGTTTTGATGTACCTTTCCACACAATTCATTGTTAATTCAAGGCCCATCAAGCAGAGGTTTTGAAGACGTTTTTTAAACACGCTTTGTGGGGGGAGAGAATAGTGTACAAGTGGGTGAAGCCGTGAAACCGTTTGTGAAATGCTTCCCTTACAATTTTCAGAAATAGTTGCAAGACAGCAACTTACGGAAATGTTCTCAAAGAAGTGGTAACTGACGCCGCACAACTCGGTCACAAATAGTGGAGTAACGAACAGGGCCTTTGCGATGAGGGAATGTCATTTCAAATCGATTGTGGTTCACTGGAAGACAGTGCATCACTACAAGTTCGAAAAAAACATCGTTACTTTTATACCGCCGCCACGTTAGACTGTAGGGATTGTCTGACGATGATGTTCCCTCGTTTTATCTGCGTCGACATCGACATTTGTTTACGTTTGACACCAAGGTGATGTCGTGCATGATCTTTCAGATAAAAAACATAAGAAATTCGTGAATGTGGTGAAAAGCATAAATGAAAGCATTCGACCAAAAATGACCAGCCCGAGCAACTGAAACGTATCATAAAGGAAACGGATAGACTTTGCGGAAGGACAACACCCAAAGAACCATTTAGTAACTACACAACATGATCCCGATTTCGGCCACTGAAAACAAACTAGTTATGCTTGAACGAATTATACGTAACACAACCGCGCAAACGCAATTTTTTTCGTCTAGATATGTAAAAAAAGCAGTGCCTGGCAATATGACTTTGCTCAATCATTCTGTTTATAGTATAAATAGCTATTTCGGTGAGCTCTACTTTCCTCATAATAAGAGGCTAGACAAAGCTTTGACGGTCAAAACTGCGATGGAGCGATTACCATTATGGCTTGGCCTGAGGTGCAGGTACTGTCGTAAGCGTCGCTACGGAGAAAAGGTTGGAAGGCGCTTCGCGGCTGTTTTCTGCAAGCCTTGATCTCACATCGGTCAATGAGCCGAAAATGTTAAAAAAATTTGTCCGGCAATTCTGGACGCAGGTGGGTGTAACATTTGTTTACTTGTTTATGACTACCCTGAGCTGCATTCGTTAGCTTAAACCTGCTTTGAACCGAACATCAAGACTAGCCTACACTTAGTTTTGTTGGATAATGTAACATTGTGTGTCATCTTATGCTTCAATGCCATTGTTGCCTATTTGCGAGAAAATCATCTCAAATTTGTATTCTTCGTGCTCTGTCTTAACCTTTAGTTGCCTTGGCAATCTTCCGGATATCGTTTTCAAAGCATTCCAATGAAGTCCAGTCACACCTCTTTGACGTATTTTAATACTTGTATTTTTAATCTGCACCTATGTTTAAGCGAATGTAAAATGATAATTTTTTACAAGCTCAAGCAAACAATTAAATGAATCCACTTCGTTCTCCTATCGTACACCCGGTCTAACGCGCGCCATGAACGAAGTCAACATGTTTGATATGAACGTTGCACCTGTCCCCGCACCGCCGATAGACACGCCCTGTAATAAATTGGGAACCACAGACTGACCAAAAGAGAAAGCGTCTCTGGTTAATTTCTGCAACGTTCAATTTGCCAATATTAACTCGGCTGCTTTCGCGTCGATCGTTGTGAGCATCCTGGATTGCTGATCTTGTATCGAGCGGAGGCCTGCGTGCTGCTCGCTTGTCTGATTAATAAGGCTTATTCGTCCAGGCACTACATGCGCACAAAAACAAGCGTCAGAGAAAAGCACCTGTTGAGCTACCGGACTGGCGTCCCGGGGCAGCACAAGACCTGGTATTTATGCTCACATGAATACTTTTCAGAATGCAATGCTTAACCATATTTGTACCGACGGTTTCAACCACAGCCCTCTGAGCATAATGGCCGTAGCAGAAACATGATTTTGGCGTAGGTTACACTTAACCAAACTCAACTTACACTTTCAAAGATTTTGTCTATGAAGCTCAAGCGAATTTCTTCGGGCTGCGGATTGGGACTTGCAGGGGCTTTACCTGATGGGACCAGCATTTCAGCACTATTGTAGGTTGTAAATCTCGCTGGGGGAACCGGCTAACTGGTACAGTTGGTTGAGCACGCGCCACCAAAGCTAGTAGGCTGGGTTGGAATCCCAGTCGGGTTATACCGTTTAAGACTTGAAAAAAGGTACTTGCGGCCTGTCCAGAGCTCCAGGCTCATGCTCGGCCGCAACAGGTGGGTGCAAGAAAACGGTTCACGCGCGGCGCTGCCACTTACTCGCCACCATTGCAGCATTCACTGTGAAAGCAGCCGCGTTGCCCACGGCGCAAGCAATCGAAAGGCGCCGCAGACCACCCTGTGACACTCTGAAAGGAGTATATGTCATAAACGAAGCTGAACTGAACTGAGTCTGGTTCGGCGGGTGTAAAGGTCAAGGTGAACAGGCTTGCTATTTTTTCTGGGCGTGAAGGAGTTGATGAAGCTATGGTGAACTATACGATGAAAGTCTCCAAAGTCGCCAATAGCCACGTTGCCAAGTAATGAAAAAATATCTTGATGACCAAACCAGATGTGAAATGGTTTGAAATACAGCGGGAAAGCTGCAAGTTTTTTCAAAAGATTGAAAAACAACCCTGCTACAAATTGCTCGATCACTCATACAACAAGGCAATTGAGTTGATCTAGTCTAAAACCTGATTCCGATTTCCTTTCTTCTGGGATACAATACAACACATCATGCAAAAGATCTGTAATCTCTTTCTGAGAAATTCAGACCAACGCAGAGATTCACATGACATAAGCCATCACAGCGCAAAGTCGCAAACCTTGATGAATTTCCTAGTACAAGCTTTGCCATGTTGAGACCAGGTAACGTTTACATAATAACTGAAAGAAGAGGCAATTTTTCTGAATTAGTACTTAAAGCAAGGGTACATTTCTTTCAGATTTGGGTGGTTCAATGCAAACCATCATATACGCATTTGGACTCAGAACAAAAACGACGAAAGCTCATCCCTTGAAAAATTCTTACATAATAACTTGTCGTGGTCCTTTTATTCAATATGTGCACGGCATCTGTTAAGGATAAAAGTAAAAAATGTTGTGCAGTGACTTTTACTTTGTGAAATTGGCTAAGAGGTAAACGAGGAGAAAATGCTAAAAAATCCTCCAATCAAGTGTTATGAAGTCATGTTGTCTGGTTCATACTCTGTAGGCTGTTACTTTAATTTTTGGCATCTACAAAATTGGAAACTTCTGACTTTGGTACCATGGCATATACAGGCAATAAGAAGCCCTCCCCTTGGAATTTCTGGCTTTTCTTCGCGTTATGCCAAGATAGAGTTTTAAAAATATGGTATTCATACGTATATCTTTGAGTATTATCTGGATCGGCTGACCACGTCCTAGGGGAAATATTGATAAATTTGTTTCTGGCAAAATAAAATTGAGTTTGTTGTTTGCACACATAAACGTGACCGAACATAACCATTTTGTCGTTAAAGTTGGACAAAATATCCTAACAAAAGTTCATTGGATACTGGCTCTTCAACTGTCGGAAATTCCAAGGGTAACGATTTTCCCATTGCAGTTAATCAAGTTAGTAGCTAACCGAAATTTGGGGTGGTGGGAAAAGGATTGATGGTTGGCGAAACCTCGCAAACTGTTATCACAAACTAAACATAAAGGTGATTCCTCGCACTAACAATTTTTAAAACGTTTAGATTTGTTAGTGATTTGCTGTTTACCATTTACTGTCGCTGACCGTTTGTCGCGCCAACACCAGTAAACACGGTGCAAGACGATTTGCAGAAAAAAGTGCACCGAAACGTACTGTATTGCTGTCAGACGTTAATAGAGCTCAGTCAGCTTGTGGCAGTTGACGAAACCATCGCTAAATTTTGTTGAAAGCTCCTGTGACGTCACAAAGAACTTTAAACGCAGAAAAAAGTTGGTCGATCGCCGTGTGCAATGGGTGAAGCCCACGGAAGACAATCCAATTAAAATGTTTGTTGAACAACATACTGCAAAAATTATACGGTGCAGCGCGAAGACATGTCACTTAGAGAAAAACAACATTGCTAATATCACTGTTCACCATGGGCGTCGGAAGGGGGGGCAAGGCCCTCCTCGATTTTAAAACTTAAAATTTTCCTTCTAAATTTTTAGCAAAAAAACTGCACACGACAATCGAGTGGACGTGGTTGTTGTATAAACTATGTGGTGGGATGGTGCAAGCAGTACATGAAAGCCAAATTTGGTTTTGCATCGTGAACACGTTGACTTGACTCGGGCCAGCAGGAAGGGTGTGGGAAGTTCGATCTACGCTTACAAATTGTAGCAGTCATGATAGCTAGCATTCAACGCACGAAGACAAGTTTCGAATCTCTGTTATTTGACGAAAGAAGTCACGTTAGTAAATCGCGCAGATTATTTTGTAGATTTCATAAAAAAAAGTTTTTTGAGAACATTTTCGTGCCTCCTATATAGTCTGACACGTTGAACATCGCAGTTATACGTTTGTTGCCGAATGGGCAAAAAACTTTGTTGAGTGTATTTAACTTTAGCAGTAGCAGAAGATGAATCTGAAACTATTGAGAGTAGTGATATTGCTGCCAAAGCTTGAATATGCAAATCGAAAACACATTCACGACATGGCGAACAAGAAAGTGAAGAACTTTTGTCAGTGTTTCAGCCTACGAGTGCTTTGCTTCGTTCTTTGAAAAGAGCCATGTGCCACTGCTACAGCGGATCTTTTGAGCCTTGTGGTTACTGTCGGTCTCATCCGTCTGCCACCAAGAAAACAGCCCGATGTTTCTTTCTCCGCCAATTTTTGGTACATGCTTCTCAGATATCGATTTGGTGTAGGAGCTGGTTTGTCAAATATCTCGGGACTTGACTTTTGTTACTCGAAAGGTTTCTGTCGATTTGGAAACTCGTTAGCTTTCTCGCTTTGGCACTGTTGCGATCGGAAACCCCGAGCGGCATATGCGCAAAGCTTCGCACCGTGGCAACAAGCAACAATAGAGTTCACATACCATGATCACTCTATTATTGCTTGTTCGCGCCACATATACGTATGGTGTTGTTCTTCACGCACATCCCGTTCGTGGTGAATCACACAATCAACGCAACACC
>JGI24021J15306_10011453_pt1 | contig 11017 bp, 6 predicted proteins | sample Ectturendosymbi1_FD_15306 | JGI IMG/M metagenome (IMG submission 15306)
GCAACTGCTTCACAGCGACAGTTGGCATCACTAGTGAGTAACAATTGCATTTGTAATCATATTCATTACACCACAAATGTTGTTCAACATAACGCAATTCAAGTCTTTGAGCCTATGAATGTCTTTCTAGCATTTCTGGTTCAAAAGTTATGGCCTAAAAACTAATTAATTAAGGGGATTAATTAAGAAATTGTTTTTTAAGAATAGATGTGCACAATTTAGTACAGCTTTTGCTTAATTAAACTTACCTGTTTAACATTGTGCATATTGATTCTTATTGCTTCCACATACCTTTGTAAAGTTGGATTTTGTACTCTAACACATCAAATCTAAATATTGAAATAAACTGGAAAACACAACTATGATTCAACATACTTGTCTATGAGTTGCAACAGCTTACTAGCAACAAGTGAAATTGCTTTGAAATAAATGACCTTTTGTTTATAAACAACTTGTATATATATATGAAGTTTCTTTTGTGCATAAGAGAACGAATGTTTACAGTGCAATGGTGTTGTGCAGTATGAACATCTGTTACAGCAAACATTGCTGCATTTCTGACTGAGCAGTACCAAATGATATTTTTGAATAGCCAAAATAATAATAAGGGCTGCAATTGTTTGAGGGGTGTAAAAGGGGTCTGCCAAACAAAAGATTGAAAATCACTGCATTAGACATTTTTGGAAACACTGTTGTCATCATCAATACCAAACTGTTGTGACCTTGCTGCAAGTGTTTGTAGCCAGCCTGAAAGAGACTGTAGTGACCTTGCTGCAAGTGTTTTGTAGCCAGCTTGAAGGAGTTTCTTTCTTGGGAAGATTTCGCAAGTATTTTTTACGTGATTAAAATATAAAGTAAACTTTTCAACAGCTGTGTATAAAAACAAAAACAGTTTTTTTTGTATTTTAGTATTTCTAGTGGTTGTTTCTGCAATGATGTTTATGCGATTAAGTATAGTTGTGTGTGTTATTTGCAAAGCCTAGCTCAGTAATGTTCAGTGGCAGTGCTGGAATTGTTGCATTTAGTTGAGCTGATAACTGCTCAGCTCCTTTTCGTGTCGCATAAATACAGTAGAATGTAAATAGAGCTTGATATCACATATAGTGTCAAGATAACAGGATCATAGATTTCCAAAAGTTGAGACTCCAATTAATTTTAATTTACAGAACTTCAACAGTTAAATTCACAAAATGAACTAAGCTGTGGCTGATCATCATAACCCTTAAACCAGACACTATATTTTAACCTTAATCACTAACAGGGTTTTGTGTAGCCCTAGCTTTGGTCTTAATTTGCATAAGATAATTTACTTTTGGCCTAAGACACTCTTGTCTTGACTATGCCACTCACTGAAGTTTAGCCTGTAAAGCCTGTAAAGTAGCCTGTAAAGTTTAGCCTTGGTAAAGATCACCTATATAATTTGTTACAGGCAGCAAAGGTTCCAAGCATGCAAAAACGTACATTGTTTTTTACTCTATAATATGTGCATGTCCAGAACATTAGTTCATGATTTTCTGTTGTGTTTCTAACTTACCATACATCTAAGTCCAATATTTCCAACATTTGCAGTTATGGGGTAAAAAAGTTACAGGTGCTTTCCATGGTGTTAATGAGTTGGTAAAGTGAAGTTCTTTGTCATTACAATGCATGCTTAAAGTCTAGTGCATTGCATGTGGGAGTCAAGACGTTACACAATACAATATGAAGATCAAATTTTGAGGCCAAACCTGAAATATGCTCTATGCTAAAGTTTTTTTAATGAAGCATAAGCCTTTTTATGAAGCACCAGTAGCTGAAAATCACGTTTTAACAATTAAAATTTTTTACTGGGTGTAACATGTGAATGTGAACTTTTTAGGGCTATTGCTCCAAGTGTTGGCGTGACGTATACCAAAGACAACTGCAGCAACAAATTCATCTTGATCATGAATATGCAAAAAAGCTTCAAGAAGAGGAAGATCGAGCTGCTGGAGTTGTAAGGAACACACAGCAACATGTTGAAAATTCCCCCCAAGAACTCGGAGATCCTTCAAGCCTTAGAACAGCAGAAAATGAAACGCCTGGCAGGTGATGATGGTTTAAGTTTTTAGCTATAGCGTTACTCTTGCAAACCCTCCAATACAGATTACGTTGCACAGAATTCAGTAGATGTCATTTGTCACGTAGCACCATTGGCTTTTTACAGTCTAATATTTCCCAGATAGATACATGATATCCTTTATGACAGTGGTTCTTAACTGGAGGGTGCTCCTCCCCAGGGGAGCATCAATAGATTTCCAGGGGGCATGAGCCCTTGAGTGCTGCACAGCATTGAAAGTTCGATCAATAAATTTACTAAACAATCAATTTGCTTTTACAACTTAATTTATAACCAGCGGACTTGAAACAAAGGACAAGTACTTAAGGGAGGCATGGTAAGGAAAAGATTAAGAACCACTGCCTTAAGAAGTTTCACTGATTTGGCACGTTTTTGGGTATCTTTTGCCATGTCAGTGCTGAAAAGTTCACTGTGGTAGTTTCACTATAAAATAACTCATAATTATGTTCCACACCAGCCTGTGCACTCCACATGCATTTTTGTCACCTCTGTTATAATGCAGGGTGGTCCAAAAATATCAATCCATTTTTGATTAAGCAACATTTTGTATTGAAAGAAAAACTTCAAAATTTTTCTCATAGGCCTATCTTAGAGACATGTAAGATTTGTGTGGTGTAAGTTTTCTCCTTGTACACCACCAAGTTGCAAGCACAGCTCAACATTTCATCAGTGTGCTTGATCCAAAGTCCTCGTTGCTGAATCATTATGGCTACTCGCACAGTGAAGTTTGTAACATCCCTGTCCAACATTGCATGGGGGAATTCTAATCTCTGTTCCAATGTTATTCTTGATTGCATCAAGAGTTGGTTAGCATACAGTCTTTTAGGTATCCCCACAGAAAATAATCCAAAGGTGATATGTCTGGAGAATGTGCAGGCGAAGTGTTGTCCTTATGACGAGAGATGGGCCTGTCTCCAGGGAAGTAACAGCGTAAGTATTTAAGCGAAGCATTGGAGCAATGCAGTGTTGCTCCATCCTGATAAATCGCAGTATCTGTGTCCACTCCNCGCTTCCTCCTCAGTGCCAGAATGAATTTTCTTCTGATTAGTTCAATGTTTCGATCTGTGTTCACAGTTGTCAAATATCATGCATCTGTCAGCATCCTTGAATCAGTATGGCTCGAAAAATGCTATTATGACCTAACACACACCAAACAGTCACTTTCTCCACATGAAATGGCCAATACTGATGCTCATGAGCCTGATCCCTAAGTGGATATTCTGTTCGTTCACATGACCAATTGACCACTGAGGTGAAAGTGTGCCTCGTCACTGAAAAAATAGAAGTAGAAGAAATCAGGATGGTCTTCGATTCGCTGGCTGATGTTTTGCCAAAAGACATGTCTCTCAGCCTTATTTGCATCGGTCTAAAGTTATCAAATCTGTATTTTATATGGAAACAGGCGAATACTCTTGTGCATTATACACAGAGTTAAACTCCTTGAAAGATTTGTCTCATGGGACAAATGTCTTGCGGATTTCCTTGGAGACTGTTAGAACGGAGTTCTAGATATCCCTAACTGCTCCAAATATTGTCTCACAATTGCGATGAGATTTTTGTCTTGACTGACTGCGGCCAGACACTGCAACCTTGTTATCCTGTACACTTCCTATCTACTTGAATTTGTCCAGCATGCACTTTCTTCTCAGTCTTGTTGGAGCATTTCTGCCTGGAAAGTCCCTCAAATTGTCATTGAGTTTGGACAACTGATTTTGTTGCGAAATAGAACTCTACAATCTTGATCCTCTCTTGCACGGAATATCTTGCTGCTTGATCTAATGAATCTGGGAAATAATTTGGAGCTCTAACTGTGATTTATCTGGAAGACAGAAGTCTGTGTTCAATTTGATATGATATGAAATGATAGTGATAATGAAATGGATACATCCTTTTGTACCACCCTGTATTTTGACAGTGTTGAAAATTGATTATAAAACATTTGTTCTTGTTTTGAAATTCACATTGTACTGTCAGTTTCAAATCAGCTAGCACTTATGTTGCTTATGCACTGGTTGGTATAAACACTAAAGATACAATAGAACTTAAAACCTTTTAACGTCCATAGCGGTCACTTTTTTGACCAAACTTTATAATTCCATAACAATCCACAACTTGCCAGCCGATTGAGCTAGACAGCTGTTCAAGACCTCTACGGATTGAGCAAATCTTTTAGTTGAGATTGAAAAAAAAATTTTTTCTTTTACGCTCTGGTGACACCTGTGGGGTACATCACAAGTGGGGTGATTTTGCATTTTTGGCGAACTTTATCCGGCCCTGGGCGCCAATCCAATGAGCCAAATTTTTGGAACAAAATTGTTTTGGAATCTAGGCTATCATCTGAGTCTGTAGAACCCCTGATTGGCTTTCTAGCATATCTGGAGCAAAAATTATGGCAAGGGCTCTAAAGACTCGGATGATAATCTAGTTTCCAAAAAAACCTTGAGCCAAAAATTGGCTCATTAGTTCGGCGTCCAGGGTCGTATAAAGTTGGCCAAAAAGACGAAAAAACACCCCCCACTTGTGACGATCCCCACAGAGAACCCCAAACTCAAAACGATTTTTTTTTTCAATTCTAACTAGAAGACTTGCTGAATCCGTAGATGGTCTGAACAGCTCTCTAGCTGAATCAGTTGGCAAGTTATGGCGTTGCCAAGCAACAATGGCTTAGCGGTGGTCCTTAAAGGGTTTCCTATTGTTCGTAAATGTGCCACTGTGATCCATTCATCGGGTGTCTTGTGTTAAGTATTCTAGTTTCGTGCGTGATTTGACATTTGTCTCCATTTTGTCTGCTATTCTGTTATATTTGTGGACATTGCACTGGTCAATTTGAAAAAGACGTTCATGACATAGCACTGCGAGAAAAATATTTGCGTTCGCTGCTAGCTTACACATATTTTATTTTATGCAGCCCTTTCGCTCGATTTGAGGAAAAGAAAGTTCAAACCAAAGGATTTCACAAAAATGCATTTAAGAATTTTTTTTCACCTACTGGCAGCCCAGAAACGCCTGTGCCTCGCTCATCAACGTCTGGAAAATCACCGTTTACCTCAAAAGTTTCCAAAAGTAAGCATCGTGGTCCTGAAAGTAACTTGCATGTTGTGAACTTTCAGAGTACCATTAACCAACCTTCAACTGTTGTAAGCGATATGGCATTTCACCTGTGAGAGCGCTATTATTGGAAATTAATTCACAAACTTTGATCATATATTTTGAAGAAGCCCTTCTAATCGTGAGTCCCGTTACTTTACAAGGGTAACTGCAAACCAAATTAATTTTGGTCTAACTTATATTCCCATGCTTACTGCTCTTCTCTGTGGATGCGCGGATAAATTCAATTAGACCATATTCGCACTGTCAAGTACAATATCGAAAATCAGTGTTTTCTGGTCATACCATCTGTGGGCCTGGACTTTGCCTGAAAGCTGGTTGGGTAAACCTTGATTCTACGTGAATATGTGGAAAGATTGCCCTGTTTTGTGATCATATCCGTTTGTTAGCATTAATTTTCCTATTTTCAAAGCTATTACCCTTGTTTTGTCATTACCAATAGCAAGTTGTCTCACAGTTTTCTTACATCGACTTTTCACCAGCATTTTTTAAATCTTGGCTCACTTTCTGGTAAATTTGTGTTCATCAGGCCGGTGTCTATATATTCGTCCGCGGATGACAGACTTTCATGAAGCTCGCGACTAATTTGCGTTGGGGTTGTAGTATCTTTTGGCGTGAAAATTCTTGCCACCCCGACATAGTTAAATAAATTACCTGACACACTTATCCTCTATTGTCTCATCCAAATTTCTTGAGCGTGCGTATGTTGTGCAATAATAGAATAGGTAGCTGAATCGCATAATTCATTTAGGCTTCGTATTCACTCCATCCGTGAGCACTGAGAATGTAACCGGGTATGAAATGCTGATGCTGAAGCTGTTGTGACATGCATCTTTATTTACGTGCTTAATTTTTTCGCAGAGCATCAAAGTCAGGCAGCTGGGCACAATGCCTGGCGACAATCGAGTTTCGAGAGTAAAAGGGCTCATTCTGATTTTCAAGAGTTCATCAAAGCATTTCAAGAGCCTGCTGCCAAAGATGTCTCAAAACAGTGTAAAATGTTTATGGAGAAAATCAGTGAAAATCAGGTTAGTTATTTATGTCTTTGGCTAAATGCATTCCTCAGTGACCAGAGCACCAACAAGTTTTCTATGCGCGCGTTTAATGAGACGATAAAGGAATGCGTTTCAAACCTTTTTAATTGTCTTTAGCGCGGGCCTTGCTGTTTCGGGTCAAGAAGACCCATCTCCGGAGCTCACAAATAATCTGGCATTTAATTACACCAACATGAAAGGAGTTTTGTAGGGGTATTTCGTTGAATCCAGTGCGTGATCTGCTATAACCGTCATTTCTGCTTCTACATTTGCTCAACGGTCAATTCGTGTTCTCAATGACATTTCGACTTTTGAGGCGCGTAGAAAGTTGTGCCTGTTTCGCGTGCATTTACAAATTTCTTGTCTAAAAATCTCCGCTGTNTGTTGATTAGACAGTGCAATTTGTACTAAGTCATCTTGGGTTCGCCCACCATCGTTTAACATCGCCTAACTGACAAGTATGAATTTTACACACTGAATTGTTCGCTATATCATACGAAGAGTGGTTGCTTCAGATGGGCGCACTGTGAAATCAAAGGTTGTTCGATAAAAACTGGCTGGCATGTTCGGTGATGTCGTGGTGAAATAAGTGTTGAGAAAAAGATCTTAAATGCAACTCACATTGCGTAATGGACGTCATTTCTCGCACCGTTAGTTTAGTATCTGAGCAAGTAAACGGACTTCTTGTTATATGGGAAAGGTTGACGGCGAAAGACTGTGGCACAGAGGTAAACTCGTAGTTTTATCAAGAAAACAGAACTGTGTGAAATTGAGCTCGTTGGCCACAGGTTGCAGTGTCGGCGAGCAATGAATTCGTATGAACTACGACGCACTATGCGTTGGTAGATCGGTCAACTTCGAGGACTTGTAAAAATTGCGATACAAAACGGGCAGCTGTGTATAATCACGGCGATGTACACTTTCCTATATGTTCTGATAAAACTCATAACATTTGTTCACGATCTCAGCGCGTCGTAGGACGTGAAGGTGATCTTTTAACTTCTACAATTGATGAAAACATTACGTTTGAGCATGCTCGTGCACATGGGGCGTCGGAAGGGGGGTTTACCGTGCAGGGGTTCCACTGCCTTTACCTTCTTGGATTTTTAAGTTTGTTGTTTTCCTATCAACTTTTTACCAGAAAAACGTTTTCCCCCTGGTTTTGAGTTGGTAAAATGAAATTTCACCGCTGTTGGCCCCCTGGAAAACTGCTTTTGGCCACCACCTGGAAAATACACCATTGACCTCCCCCTTTGAAAAAATCGTTCCGACTCCTATGCTCGTGCATGAAAGCAATGATACATAGTTTTCTGTGTGAAAAGATTTCGAGTTTTATGATACATCAGATAAGCTATGTTTGTGAAATTATCGCTGCTTTCCTGGAATGCGTTTCCTGACGTGAATATAAATGTAGCTGATATTGTTTTTTTTGTGGAGAATTTCAAGTCTTCTTTATAGCTTGTGTGATTGCGACGTGTGTTTTCAAATTTTGAATGCATGCTTCGTGAGTGTGCATCGCAATTTGAACTATGTCGAATATGTGTNCACCGGAACACAGCACGTTACTTCAAAGTCACATGTCGTACATTTAACTGCAATTATTTTTTGCTGATTTTAACTGACNTCGAATGTAGAAAACNTGAAGTCAAATTAATACAAACGCTAATTCTATTTTCAAAGCCCATTAAGTATGTAGGTTTCCCAATACGCTCCAGATTACATTTATTTGAACTGTGGCCTGTCAATTCAGGTGCGGTAGGCTTGCTTAAGCGCAGTGTCCTTTGCTTAATCTGGTAGCGTAGATGTGCGCAAAGAGTTTCACCATAAATTAAAATATAAGTATTTTATGATGCCACATGCGATTGCTGCTGTCGTTTAAACAGCCTCCGGTTATCACTAGTATGTTGGCAGTTGGTATTCACAGGCTTGGAGACAGATAGGTTTTTCCCAGGTCTCACTGCAAGCAATTGTAACGTAATATAGCAAGAATTGTCTGAAGTTGAACACCATTGTTATGTGCTTGCAGCAAGTAAGTAATAGACGCAAAGTCTCAGTGCCGGCATAGCGTAATGATGCGAGGCCCTGAAAACAAGGATATTGGTTCTAAGATATTTATAAGAGCTTTAAAAATTTTTTCCACAACCTTTTGTCACACTCTGTGGTTTGTGGTAAAGTTTCAAAGGAGGTTGGTTAAGCATTTCCAAAACCGAATTTAAAGTTCTTTTTGTTTTCTATTTTTTCTGCATCTTCACAGTCCATACCTCCGATTCTGACAAAATGCTGTAACTGGATTGTGACAGTTCATCTTCTATGTCTTTTTTGTCTCGTAGTTTCTTTCAGCAAGTGACACACAGTTTTTGTCCAACAACAATGGATGAAAATTTTTTTGCAACGTTTAGCAACATCTAATGAAATTTCATCACTTCCCTTGATCTTTGCCTTGTTTAAGTCCTGAATACCAAAGGTATTGCTACAGCTTCGACCACAAGTTCTGGAGTACTCTTTCAGCAAGAAACGGTAGTGATGAAAGCAAATACAGTAGTTATCAGTGATAAATCTCCGTCCTCAACATTTAAGTGAGCCCTCCATATCACCAGTTCAATCTCCTCTGCAGTTAACGGAGTTAAAGTTTACAAACCAAGCTTCCGGCTATACCACTTTAAATGACACTTGTTTACAGTTGCAATCTTCCAATGAAGCAATCTTCCGTTTTTATAAAATAACGAAGAAAAGATGGTAAGCATATACTGTAATACAACAACTGACAGCAAAACCTGAAATACAAAACTTAGTTGACCTATACTTCATGGTTGTTAACTTTGTTGCTCTAAACTGTAGTTACTAAACTACCGCAGGACTTAAATCGGATTTGAGATAAATTATTCAAGCTCAAAACACAATGCGCTGAAATTGAAAATACCTGTTGTTGTGCTAAACAAAGGCCCTTATCCTAATATGCACATGATTTGCTCAACCAGCATTAAAATTTTTCCTTGTTAATGGGGCAAGGTGTTTGTTTTCTAAATGAATGAACCAAGCCTTTGCAATGTGCTTTCAATAAAAACAATAGGTTTGATCGCATTTTGCCATCAAAAATCTGCAAATGAACTTTGCAACTAGTAGATTGGTTACTGCATACAGATTATCATCATATTGCCAAGCTGTGTGATCAGAAATCTCATCACTGACAAATGCAAATTAGTGGAGGATAAAAAATTCTTTAGAAAAAAGCATAGATTCATGTCATTTAAGATAAAGAAGTGTTTTTATGAAACCTGTTTTAGGTTTAAAGTTTTTTGAATAAATGACTTTTTCTACTTCATCACAAAATTCTTTTCAAAAGCCGTTTCCGACACAGGTTTTCGGACACGTTGCTAAGGTGAATGATTTTTTTAAGTGGCTATAATGTTTCTCCGATAATACTACATCAAAACTAACAACATATTTGAAATCAGCACACTTAAAATGGTGTAATTAACCCTTTGATCACATCTGCGATCTGCGAAATCAAATCAAAGGTTGATCATCAGTGGATTAAAAGGAAACAGCATTTGATTTTTAGGCGCACTCTATGCCACCTATTGGTGAGCAAAACTTTAAACACCCATGTCCCATATATCTCAAAACCAGTGAACCAAATTCAAATTTTTTTTATTCTGCTTAGATTTTTGCAGACAATAACATATTTAAAAATAGTGAAAATCTCGGAGCATGGGTAACAAAATTGCAGAATATTTGTTGAATTATATTGGATGACCTGTTGGACAAAACTTCGTAGACACATTTCGTTTAAACCAACACGAAGCAATTCTTGTGTCTTTTCATAGCAATCAACTTTTACTCCTGCACCACTTCTTTTTATTGGGCGTGGTGATATAGCACAACGTTTCTTTCACATGTACGCAGTTAATTTGTGAAAGCGTTCTCTTTGTAAGCGTAGGCGTAAGGAACTTATACACAAGCTTTTTGCCTCGGTTGATATTAACTAAACTAATACACAATTTCAATTTTTTCTAACCAATCTAAGTCAGTCTTAAGAAAAAGACTATCGTGTTTGAAAATCGTTAATGGCAATATTTTTAGCTTCACAGACAACAATAGCATTGTCTGTTTTCAATACAATTCATTTATTTGTAGATACGTACAAAAACCGGCCACAAGCCCAGCAAGAAAATTTTTCGATCGTGAACTCGTAAAACAAAGTTTGCGCATGACAAAAGACGATTTGCGCAGCAACTTTAAACAAAAAACGCATGCTCCAATATGCAATGTCAATCATGAGCAACATAATCGGGTTGCACATATCCACTGTTGTTTTTGAAGTAACACAATCAGTACAAACGTTACGCGGCATGCGATAGGCAACGGCATGGTGTGATGTGAGAATGTCGCACGAGTTAAAAATTCCTTTCTTGTCTACAGCCAATTACTGTAAATACAGTAAAAATTACCTTGCGGTTTTTATGAAAGCTGACTTAAATTTTAAGAGGATAATGATGTTTTTTTCGTTGGAAGTCAGGTTTCTGCATGTTTATGATTTTGGAAGAAAAACTTCGCATGCAATACATTTGCCATAGAAGAACCATTTGTTACGAAAAATATCTTTGTCAATTGGTCAGAGCATCCTGGTTCATTGTCGCTTCTTGGTGTGTTAAGAACTTGTGCATCGTGATCAGCACTTGCTAATCGAAATGCACAGAATCTCTCACCGTGAGGTGACTACCAAGCCTACTGTTTGGCTACAGCTGTATCTACTTACGAACGACCAAGCTAAGTG
>JGI24021J15306_10011455_pt1 | contig 11016 bp, 9 predicted proteins | sample Ectturendosymbi1_FD_15306 | JGI IMG/M metagenome (IMG submission 15306)
TGCGCCTTATGGTCCGAAAAATGCGGTAGTTGCCCTGATTTGTTCGCAGGCAATCATCTGCTTACCGCGCACGCAAAAACCTGTGAGCGAATGTTACGTCACACAGCGGTTCACGGGGACAATTGCGGAGTGGTATGAGTATTGCGCACGACTTGATGCAGTCGGAGGGCTGAGCATCCTAAGGAAGAGTAATTTCGTTATTTTTCAGAGACGGGCAAATTGCAAAATTCATCGGTCGATTTCTAGTCGTTATGCGGAAAAGTGATATCAAAAGCTGCCCTTCCGCGACAGACCCCTTTTTTTCAGGCTAGATGCGTCCCTGCTCGAGGCTACTGCTCACACCCAACAAACAAGGGTCAAAACCTTTTCTATTACTACTGTACCCATTCAGCTGCATCTAGCAAGGTTTGAAAACAGCTTGATGAGTGTTTTTCGAACCGTTCCCGGAAATAATAACTTGTTTGTTAGGAAAATTTGTCGCGCTGACTGAACAAAATTAGCACACATGCTTTCTCTTACCCTGTAAAAAAGCAAAGAATTGGTCACACACAAACAATACCTGAACCAACTGCGCTCGAGACGCGGTCTGGCAGAAGTGCTCAAGGAGACGAGTTGTTCAAAGAATAATTTTGCAGAAATGATGCGAAAATGAACTAAACAACGCCTGTCGCTACACCAACGTTAAGGAAATGCAATGTGCACCGCGGAGTCAACTAAACGGAAAAAATAACACAATTACCCAACCAATTCCGCACGAGCCGACGGAATTTTGTGTCGTAAGGTTAGCTTCACTGCAATCGCGAAAACTAATTTCTTCAGAGATGTCCATTAGGTAAAAATACCGAAAAACTATGTACGACACTTACACTCAAAAACACAAAAGAGTTTCTTTCAAATCATGAAACTGTCGTATATTTCCGGTCGTTTTTCATCTTAGACTTTCGAATCAAAACATAGTTCAGAACGGACAAAAAGTGACAAAACACAACCAACGTTTCAGTAACGCCGCTAAACACACCTCAAGCCTTTTTCAATGGTGTTGATGTCGAGCGGCTGAGCAAGAGCAGTTAATCTCGCATCACGCAGCTCAGGTTCTTGAGAAAGAAGAGAATACAGGGTGGCTCCTCGCTGCGTTACCTCAGATGCAAGCTGACGGACTGCTTTCAGGTCTTGAAGCTTTGATGCTAGGAAAAAGTAAGAGCTGCTCGATAATTAGCACTCACATCAGCGGCCCCAGCGCTCAACTAGGACTTTCTCAACACTCGGTTGGTTTATTTAGTTTTCGTAGAAACAGTGGAGGTTTTGAATCGAGTCTTTTTTTGAGGAGGAACAACCTACACTCGTTTCTAGTTTTACTATGGGAAAATATCCAGCAAAAACCATAATTAATCCAATAAAAAGTTGGTTGCATCACATTTTCCACTCTATGTTGAGCAATATCCATGAACAAGCGCATATCTGCGTTGACATCAGCCGAACAAGCGGAGCGGCAGTGTGTTATTGTACTGTATAGTGCCCTCTTAGCGCACTACAGCTATTCGGCCTTGTTTGTGTTTACTAGTGACGAGTGTTAGCTTTTGCATTTTGCCACCTTAACTGCTCGGCGGAAACGTAGCTGAACAACATAATTCGGTTCTATCGCTGTAATGACGACTAATGCACTGAAACACCCCCTTGCCTGCATTTTTTTTGCTGCCATATATCGGTCAGTTGTTCGAACTTAATAACTTTCTGTCATCTTGCGTTTTCTGACATTTTTTTACCGAATTGACCTAATTTTTTTCGGTCAATTACCGATAAAAACCAGCCTTGCTACAATGTTGTCCAGTATCGAAACAACTTTTCACAGAAACTGCAATCAACTTTACCAATATCAAACGTAGTAAGTGACCGATCGCCAGCTCCTCCATCTTCCTCCTTCGATTTTGTTGCTTTCATAGCGTCATACAGTACAGTTGTTACTTTCAGCAGTTCCTTCACTGCGTACCCATCAGCCATGTACAAACGCTTTGTATTGAGTTTGATATGTGCCTTTGTAGCGATGAATTGAGCTATTGACTTAATAAATATGATCCGGTCTTGCTCTGTGTCAGTGTCAGTTGGTAAAGAAGCATTAGGATCATATCTGAAAAAAGGTCTGCTTCGTGAACAATTGTCACTTTATATAATGATATTTCTAGTAGCATGTACAAATTTTATTTATAGCTGCATTCAAGCAGCCCAATCACAATAGTTGCTAATACAATCTGTGCTGATCAAGAGAATGCAATGAACCTAGCAATATCGCCTACTCATTGAAAAAGCGAAGCATGCATTTATTAGCTGCTAATTTAATTCCTTACAATCATGAGCTATATTCTATCAAACCAAAACATGTATTAACAAAATTACGATATTTTAAAGCTTGAACATTTCACACCCTACGCCTCCCTTCTGGAATTTAACACAAAATTGTCAACCAACCTCCAAAAACTTGCAAAAATGTAATAAAGTGAAGTCATTCACAGAAAACACTCACCACCAGGCCCGTAGCCACAGGGGGTCATTCAGGGGCAATGCCCTGCCAAATATTTTTTGTGCCCCTCAATTTTTGTTGTGTCCAGAACATTTTTTATTAAAACATTTAGTATAGTTAAAAATATATTCCTCCCCAAAATGTCTTTTGCCCCCCAAAACCTAAAAAACCTGGCTACGGGCCTGGACTCACAGCACAAGTACATATTAATGCATGGTTTTTTAAATTAATTACCTCTCAACCAGCCACAGCAAAATTTCTGCTACAAGCTCAAAGTTTGGTGTGCGAAAGTTTTCCATTGAAATCAATCGTGGATAACATAAAGACCTCATCATTTCAGTGAAGTTTCGCATATCTCTGTATGACATTTTTGGCAAGATTCAGTTTTACAGTGGCTACCCCTACTTTAGACAAACAAACCTGCGAGATTTAAGAAATGAACATAATTCAAACAATTAACAAAGCAGTAGCATGCATTGCAAAGTGGCAACATCATGTGGAGTGCAATGAAAATGTGTTTTTAATGGAGCATAACTAGCAAAACATTTTTTCTACCGGCTTGAGTAATAACAATTAGCTTGATAACAGCAGAGCTGCAACATAATTTATTGTTATAACTACCATTTTGGAAATATCAATAAGCTCAGCTTTTATTTACATGTGCATGTGTGGAAATAGCACATTGAATACCTTCGCCACCTTAACTTACCCTTACAAAGTCTGACAAACTTTGGAGAAATAAATGTCAATATGTACAATACACTGAAAACAAACATTTCAGAAAATTTGTCAACAATAGCTTGTGGAGAAAAGAACAAAACAAAAGTGTTCCAAATAAACTTCTCAGCTGACAAATCACACTGTTTCATACAAAATTTCTCAATACCAGCTCAACCTAGTGTATTGCAAACAACATATTCTTTAGGGATTCATAATCTTTCAAGCTTGATGCCGAACTTTTTGGCACTACTACCCACAGTACAACAATAATTAACATTTAAGTTTGAAAAGCTTATATTTCTAAAAAACATGCATGGGATCAAGACTGAAATTTCATGGGAAAATCAACCAGAAGGGCATACTATTTTATTATAATGTTTTCTGAAGTCAATTTTCAAGCATGCACTTTGAAACCCATGTATGCCTAACATAAACAGCATATACATCTGAAGACCATACCTATGCAAACTGAACAATTGTGTAAATCAGGGGTGGGGAAACATTTTCTACTGAGGGCCACATTGAAAACTTAATTGCTACCAGGAGCTGCATATATTACATACAATACATCTATAATTGCTTTATAAGCTTAAACAAAAACCTTTTTGCATTAGCTAGCACAAAATGAAGATGAGAATAGTCACTTCTGGTTGAGTAAAAATGCGGTTTCAAATGAAACATGTGGAATATAATCTCGAGAATTCTCGTCTAATCGCTAACTTACTTTAACACAAACTCGAAATATTTATTATCGATGTACATGTGGCTGCTACCCTGCGGGACACACAAAATGCCCTTGTGAGACACATGGATGCAGGTTGCCCACCCCTGGTGTAAATCATGAGGCTAGCTGTATGCTTATAGACAGCAGGAACAAATTTTTAGAATGTTTCAGACGTTTTTTTATCAAACACATTGAAAAAAATTCATAGCAGAAAACACAACTGTAATTTTTCCAAATTTTGATATTTGTGAAGACTTAGTTAACACTTTTGCTCTTGGGCGACATATATCTACTTTGGAGATGTTTTTTTGGTTATTTTTCAGTCATAGACCGAAATGTTTTTGAAATGACTGAAAAAAATTAAATATTGGCTCATTAACACTGTTAAGGTGAGTTTTGACACAACTCTGAGAATGAATGAAATGTCTCAGCAAAAAAGTGACCAAACTGTTTCAGCAAAAAAACAGCTTTGGAGGTATGCTGGCCACTGTTCTCAGGCAACAAATATGTACATTTTAACATTCACAAGTTCCCGCCCATGTACATTTGCATTTTTGTTCAAATTTCGTTGCTGGAAACAGTCTAACAATGTTGTTGATAGAGTTTAAGTAGTAGGATTTGCAGTGGGAATCCAAACTCAAGGTGGTCCAGAGGCTGTTTCAAAGCACGGTACTTTCACGTTGGTCCATCTAGGTCAGTGCTCTTCAACAGGGGTTCCGCAAAACATGTAGTGGGGTTCCGTGAGTTTTAAGGGTTCCGTCAGTGTTCCTCGTTTTATAGGGGAAATTATTTTTGTTTCAGTATGTTGACACATCATTATGAAATTTTTTAGATAATTGTACCGCATTCAGACTTCAAGTAGGCCAGTTAGTTATACAGGAGGTTAAGTGCAGATTGCAGAACAAGAAATATTGACAGTTGTTGCGTCACTTGTTGTGCAAATAAGAATGTTATTGTTGCGTCACAGTTATTCAATGTTGCTGATGTACAGTTCACAGAAGAGTAGATTCAGCTCAGCCTGAGTCTAGATGAGAGTAGACTGAGTTACAGACTAGAGCTGCTGTTCAACCTTCGTGGGAATGAAGTAAAATAGTGTGAAACCCAACTTTTTACTATTCAGTCAAGGCAGATGAAGCAAAATAGCATATTTTCTTATGTGACACAAAATAATAACAGAAAAGGTGTGGACAGTAATAAGAAATGTAGTTCAAATGTAACAGAGGCACCTAATCCAAAGCGGATCAAATGTAATTCAATTGCCTAAGTTAGAACATGGGACAACACATATTTGAGACACGGATTCTTTTTCCCGATGACCAAATTCTTAATGTAGCAGCGACATTCCAAAAATGTAAGAACAACCGTGTCACATGGGCGTCCGCAGGGGGAGGCAAAATGGGCATTTGCCCCCCCCCTGGAAAATGGGACTAAGAAGGAAAAATTTCTGGAAAACATGAAATCAGCAGTTTACTTCTGATTAGCCGAGATGACACTCACACTGCACAAGAGTCAGGTTCACTGTTCTGGTAACATGCAGTTATGAGCTTGCTTGCAGTTCACTAAATCCACTTATTTGCTTGCAGAGGCAGGTTGCGAAACTCGGGAACGAATTTTTCTACTATTGACATTTCTTGCATAACAATAGTATGGCAACAAATCTTCGAAGATGCACATCAAATCACGGTAGTATGTGTTGTGCCGAATGTAACTATTGAAAAGACATTTCGGCAGGTAATGCAGCGAGGCAGTGACTGCTGATAGTGGCCAACTACGCTGGTTTATACCAATGGTGGGCGAACTGCGGGTCGCCGACATATTTTGTGTGGCTCTTCTGGATGAATAGCAATATCTCAAATTGATAGAGAGTTGTTGCCTCATATTTAACATTTGTTTCATTTATCAAAATGTGTTTACACAAGTTTGTGATGTCAGTCACCAGCAGTGCCACTGCAAGAAAATTTTACATTGAGCAAATATTTGCTTTAGTGTACATGCAATTTCACTGACATGTAGACACACAACCAGTGAAACGTTTCGAAAGGGCTATACGATGTATATATGATATCAAATTTGGAATGCTGCAAGTGCGCAAGAATGAAATTTCACTGCACAAATGCTCCAGTGGTTCTGCGGATTTGCGCACCTAAGTGCTCCGGTGGTTCTGCGGATTTGCGCACCTAAGAGGGAACACTGGTTACCAGGGATTCTGCGTGATTTGATAACAACGACAGTGAACCTAAATCCAAGTTACGCTACATGAGTTCCCAGAAGAAAATTGAAATTTTTAAAGACACATATCATCGAAAGCATTCTTTCATTTTCCCAATGTCAGAGTGAGTAGGATTATTTGTCGCAAAGAGGCTATTGCAAACCACAAAGTGGAGGAATCCTAAAATAAATTGAAGACCACTGGAGAAGTTCCAAGCCACATCTACCATTTTCAAGAGCTGAAACCATGCTTTGCATTCCTTGGAAATCCATTCAATGTTAATGTATCGGTGGTGGCTGTCCAGTTCACTAACCGTTTGTTTCAAACTTGTCTACTGTTGAAATAAAACTGACCAAAATGCAAGAAAATCTGGCTCAAAAAAAACTTTAGTCAATGCCACTCTACATTTAATTTCTGGCGATAGGTTCCAGAAAGTAAATACCCAAAGTTTAAAATACCGCTGCATGACTCATTTCTGTAAATTGCTGTGATTTTTTTTCTCTGTAATGAAGTTCGCAAAACCAAAGCATCATGCAACCCTGGAAAAAGAACACTAGGGAGAATTAATTTGCACAACTTTAACAACGTACTGTCCAGATTTTCGGGGACTTTAAAATCAAACAAAAAGTTAATACTGACAATTGCTGTACATCATTTCATGTAAAACTTGCATTTTTTACCATATTTGTATTGACACTACAAACTGGTTTTGCGGCTCACTGGTGTTTTTGGTTTTCTGCAAATGACTCTTCTATTGAACAAGTGTTCCCACCCCTGGTTTATAATGTGTGTAAAGAGGCATGAGTGAAAAAGAAACATTGCTGCCAACAAAACGCGTTTTTTGCAACCAATGCTCTCTCTAAAGTTGCACAAATGCGCAGTACCACCAGACCTTTTGCGTAATGAAATCTCATCTCGCGCACTTGCAACATCCCAAATCCTTGGAAAAGCACGAAAACAAGAAGCTATTTGAATTAAATGTGTAACTTGTTTGTACTGTCACAAGATTTTGCATTTATTCTAAAAACTCACAAAGTTTATAATTCATTTAGAACTCTGCAACTCGTTCTTAAAACATCTATGCTCACTACAACAAACATTTGCTCACTGTATAGTGTTCTTACAAGGAATACACTGTATGCAACCGTTGCCGTAACACTGGACATTTTCTTTTTTTGCATACGTTCATTTGCGTTGCAGCGCAAACAACCTGAAAACGATATGCAAAACGTCGACTTGCCCCCCCTAGAAAAATTTCTGCAGACGCCCATGCCGTGTCATTAAATTTCTTGCTTAACTTCTGTAAAAAGTGTTTATTTGTTGAAGTGCCTTATAACGAAATATTTGATTTCCTTATAAGTAATTTGTGTTTTTTGAAGTTTTGTTAATGGGGGTTCCATGACAAACGCGAAAGTATATCAGGGGTTCCACGATGACAAAAAGGTTGAAGAGCACTGATCTAGGTGGAAACAGGACCAGTGGACCAGGGCTGTGATTTGTGTGATGTAGTGCTTTGATATGTTGCCAAATGCTAGGAAAGCATGAACTAATGTGCTAGAAAAATGTTCTGCAAGTATATTTAGACATGTTGATAAAGCTCAATTGCTTACTGCTGGACTTAGGTACTTTTATGTCTCAAAAAAGTGAAAATTTTGCAAAAAAAGTCACTCTGGTAGGCCTAGACTTGTTTCAGTGGCATGTAGCCTAAAACATTTTGGAAATGATTTGGTATGCTGCAAGTGATTAATGTATAAAGGCAACAAAACATTTGCCAAGTTCACCATTTTAGCCTACAGCTACAGTATCTACCTTGTGCACAAGCAGACAGCATTTGAATTTCCCACCAAAACCAGCCGGTAATGGTGGATATCGTGGCAGGGAAACCATCTGGTAACGAAAGTGTTAAAGAATAATTTCTACACACTTTTAACCCACATGTTCTATTCTTGTTAGTAACAGTGTTTGACATTTATGAAGGTGCTACAGGTAAGTTATTGAAAATCTGAACAAATCATACTACTAGCATCTTGTTAGACTGATAACATCTATCCTGCCATCTCTCAAAGAACCTCATAGTCAGCAGCAAATATTTAGTTTGACAAATTATACATCCACTCCCATAGGAAAGAAATCAGGTCATTTCCTTTTCTAAATTTGAATGTTGAAAGGACATTGAAATTGGTTTGCAACTTGTTAAACTTGTTGAATGCTTGCAGCATTTCATAATTAGAAAATCTGATGAAAAGTGCCTGCTTCATAGAATTCACAAACTACAATACTTATAGCACACGTATTGATCCAAAAAAGTAACCAAAATTCTAGACTTTTCGTGCTTAGTCATGTTAAAAATATCATTTATATCCTGATTAGGGAAGCAAATTCCATTCATTTTAGAAACAACATTGCACTTGCACACAACTTATCATTTAAATGAAATAGCCAACCCAAAGATTAGTTATTTGATAAAATCATTGGCTTTTGTATTATTATTTGCAATAGAACTTTGCAAGACTCCCAAATTTTAATGCATCGCATTCACGTTGAGAAAAAATGTTAAGTTACCATTAAACTATTTGATTCAGAGGTAACTTTGAATATAATTGTGACATGTTCATTTGAACAAAGAACAGCTGATCTCATTGGCAGTTAAAACCAAGGAGTTTCATGAGGCCAGTCAATAGTTGTAGCTACATGCAAGTTGTCATCCCCATCAACATCATCGTCTTCATTTATAAATTGTTCGTGACTATCCTCATGCTCACTACCATGGGACAATCCATACTCTATTCCGTGAATTTTTTCAAGACCTTCCTTAGCTTCAGTGCAATTTGGATTAAGCGACAAAGCAATATTGTAATGATCAACAGCATCAGAATACTTGGACACATGAATGTAGCAATCAGCCAACATGGTGTGAAGGTTACTGCAACCGTGTTGCTGAATTGCACGAAGCAGAAATCTTATTGTTTCATCATAATTTTGCTGCCGCTGCGTAATGTTACACCGAATCTCAATGGCAGCCTTGTGATTAGGGTCCAAGGCCAATGCTTGCTCAGTTATCTTGATGACCTTGTCGTATGACCCTGGATCTGACATGAGAGCACTTGCATAAAGAGCAAGTGAATCAGGGTATGAGCCAAGGATTCGTACAGCATTTTTTGCCACTGCCACAGCTTCATTTTTACGATTCTCTTGAATATAACAGTTCATTATTTCACGATAAGGTTCTAAGCGATTGGGAGCAAGCTTAAGAGCATGTTTAAAATGTGAAACTGCTACTTTAGCTTCACCAAGCATTCTGAGACTAGCACCTTTCAATAGCAATGCCTGGTTATTAAAAGAATCCAATTCTACAGCTTTTGCTGCAAGATACACTGCTTTAGTGTAGTCCCCATTACATTTTGCATGATATCCCATTGCAGTCCATGGCTCAGCATGCACTTCCGAAATAGAAAACAAGTGAGTGGCCAGTTTCTCCAGCTCAGCAGGGTGACCATCTTCAGATAATAAATAAGCATACAAATCCATGCCTTTCAACCAATGTGGATCTTGTAAATGCAGGGTATTGAAATGTTGCATGGCTGTGGAAATATCAGCTGATCTATAGCAAGATTCTGCAAGATCACAGAGCAAGTCAGGGTTGCCAGACAAACCTGCTTGCTGATTAAGAGCAGTAAATGTCAAGACTCGCTTGGGATAGTCTTTGCTCAAAATACAGGCATGAGCTTTGAAAAATGTAGGCAACCACTCCAAATTGCAGTTGGAGGGAATCATACCAAGTAAGTCATCTGGTTGCTCACCTAACTTAAGAAGTTCAACAAAACAATCCAAGGCCAATGGACAGTGTTTCAAAACATCTTTGTAGCAGGTTATTGCTGGTCTGTCCATCTCACGTTTCTGGTACAGTTTGGCTAAAACAAGGCTGATTTTTACCGTTCTCTGTTTTCTTGGTATACTTTCTAACGCATTCAACGCACCATCATCATTTTTCATCTCAGAACAGCACTGGTATATTTTGTACTTTATATGCACATCAGATAAATCAAGGTTGGCTAGGTGCATTTTGCCCTTATTTTTTGTAATTGCTTTGAAGGCAGTCATTGCTTTCCTGTATGTGACTTCAGCTTTACTAAATTCTCTGTTTTCAAAATGGCAATCAGCATTATACATGAGTATTTCACACTGATTAACTGGATCTAACAGATCAACACAATTCTTCATCATTGTAATAACATAGCTTGAAAGCAAGCTGGTTGATGAATAAAGTTGCACTGAATGCATGTAGCGAAGCTGCTCAAGTGCACAACTCATGTTTAATGCCATGGTTAAAATGCAACATCTAAGTCTAATAAAGCAAAACTTAAACCAGGTTATCTGCAAAAACAAAACTAATGTTCTTCACAATATTCGGATATACTTTTATCATAAAAACAAACAGTATGAACAAATACAAAATGCAGTGTAAATTAAAATAATTAGTAAATAATACATGTGAAAAGTATTTTGTGCTGTGCTGCAAACTATTTTTAAAGAAATTACCACCTCATCAAATTATATTTATAAATGCTACTGCATCATAAGATACAACATCCCTTTTACGGCATTTCTGAATGAGTACTCAACTAAGCACAAACTTTAGCATGGTAACATTAACATGATTATATCTTCAATGGCATACAACCACGTAAAAATCAAAGGTAGTTGTCTAAAACAGTGCTTCTTAAACTTTTTTGGTTTTGTTCACCTTTAGCATCCATCTCCAGATTTCATTCACCCTTGTCCCATGATATGATAAAACTATCTCGTCTACATATAACAGCACAAAATGACTTAGGTTGTTTTGATTTT
>JGI24021J15306_10011456_pt1 | contig 11015 bp, 7 predicted proteins | sample Ectturendosymbi1_FD_15306 | JGI IMG/M metagenome (IMG submission 15306)
TGATTGAACTCAGCCGACACGAACACAAACTTCTGAGCAGTAATACAGTGACTTGACGGCCAAGTAACAGGCGGCCGTCAACACCGTACTCCCGCAACACTCCCTAAACCTTTATCACGAGGAACCAGTGCCGGATTAACAATAGTAGCAAACTTAGCAATTGCTACGGGCCCCGCGGTCTTCAGTGTTAAATTTTTTCTTTACTACTAAGATGCCAGTATTTTGCTCAAGTTGCCATCAGGGATATCTAGGAGTTCTAGATATCCCAGGTTACCATAAGTAGTTCAGCAAAGGTTTTCAACTGAATGTTTTACAAACTACTGTGAATTGAAAATTAAAGTTTTTACAGTCATTTGCGAAAGTATGGGACCACCCAAGCAATGAGGCCAAATTGCACCAAATTCCGGATGTTGCTTGATTGCATCGTAATGAATTGGATTATTTTTCATAATATTGCATCACACTGACCTGCTATACATATATATAAGTTGCGCCACCTTCTTTTCGGTTCTTGCAAAGTGATTTGACATCTATTCACCATCAACTGAGTAGCGTATATTTGGCAGTGTGGGCCATCCACTATCTGTCAACTCTGCTATAGACCAGTTCAACTCTGCTATAGACCAGTTAAGCCATCCCTATTAGACAGCTAAGCTAACATTGCAAGCGTCGATTTCGTAATTACTCACTGCAGCATTTTCGTATCATACTTCCTTAAGCTTTTGTGGTTATTTAGGTAAATTACGGCGATGAATAGTATCACTGAAATTTTCCACTGCAGTTGCAGATAGCTATTAGCACTAATAGGGCCAGAGAATTTGGACGTCAATGTGCATTTGGTAATACTGTACAAAAAGAAAAAGCAAAGGAAGAAAAAGAGGCCAACTCATGCTACCAAAAGCGCGCAAATTGACAGCGTCGTTCAATGTCCAAACTCGAGAAGGTGATGCTGCTGTGGCAGTTGAAGCTAGAAACACAGAAATGCTTACTAGACGTGCTACTGACGTGAAAGCACGGTAGAGCAACAGCCAGGTTCTAGCAAATATAAAAAACATGTGAAGAGGAAAATTATTCCAACGGTATCGGTGAATGGCCAAACAATCTAGACTTAGAGGATTATGATCGTGGTTATTGGATAGCCACGGGAAGTGATGAATGTCAACAGTGATTTTACTTCATCCATGCAATTGCATGGCAATAAAAAGGCATATCAGAGTTGCCAGAATTCCAATTTCACAACAGGCAATATGCTGGAAATTGACTATGTTGTTCAGAAAGAAAACGAAGCTTATTCAGTTTCATGCACCACCTTCTCTTCGATACTTTCAAGCTTATCAAATGTGGAGGCAGGGCCGGATTAAGGGGGGGGGCCAACGGGGGCAATTGCCCCGGGCCCTCTGCTTCAAGGCGGCCCCCCGTGATGACATTTGATTGTTTTAAATAAAACATTCCTTTGAAAAATTGTCGTGATTCAAAAGAAATACAAAAATACAACTCTATATTCCAATGTTGCGTTGAGTATCATCAATGATTTCTCTGCAAATTTGACTTTCTGCCAGTTTTAGTAATCACTACTGAATATAAATATTTTCGGTTTCGTTCAATGCAAATGTATTTGAATTTTGCTTGCAACTTTTCCTAATAATCGTTTTTTTGGCATTGGTGTATGTACTCGTGCATCACGCCTACTGCACAAATGTCGCGAAAACGATATTATTTGCGTGCTTAAAGCTAGTTCTGCTGTGGTTGCTGAATAGTATCAACGATTCCGTAACTTCTTGTGCCGTCTGGAGGTAGCCACAGCCGAACTGCGACCTTTGCTCGTCATAAAGGGTAACGTACTTTTCTTCCGATGTTTACTATTCTTGCGTTACACCATAAACATATGAAGCTAGTCAAGCCATTTGTCATTGCCTGTTCCGTCAGAAAAAGTTTTTGATCAGTCGATTTGTCGAACAAAAGAGCAGAAAGCGAGATTGCAGTTGAAGAATTTGTTCGACAAAACTCTAGCGCGATGCCGAAATCTGTAATGCTATCAGGAGCAAAAAATGGCAAAGTTTCCAAGGAGAAAAAACGCAAGAATCTGGCAGTGTTAGCTAAAACGCCGCGACTGAAACGTTTTTTTCCAGCAAAGCTTTTAAGTAGCAACGTTGAAACAGTGGCATTAACCAGGGCACCTGAAAATGTAGGTGAAAATCAAGACAAAGGCTTCAAAGCACCTTTCACACTCAGACTGGCTGGCCATATTGACATGTTATTTTTTCGGTGTTTTTGTTTGCAATCTCTGGTTTCTGCATATTGTTCTGGTGTGAATGTTGTTTCTTGCCGAGTCACTCTCTAGCCCAGTGGTCTTCAACGTGGGCGAAATCGCGCCCCATGGGGCGATTTCATGCGTTGTGGGGGCGATTTTGTGATTTACGAGATTTGGGGGGCGATTTCGGTTTCCAGGGGTTGATTTCTGCAGGTTAGAACATGCAAGCGAATTGCACGTTGCCGTCAAGTTTGGCGCAGTCAATTTTCGTTGTGAACTGTCACATATCCCTCCGACGTATGTGTTATCATTGGCAAAATTGCCTTGAAACAAGACCTCATGGTCTTCGATAAAGCATTGCCAAAGCATTGTTTCGCAGGCAAAAAATATGGCAGTCCATTATCATGCGTTTTATAAGCTTTCGTTAGTACCCTGAGTAAAACAGCGTAGTCCTACTGAAAGGTGTTCTGTTGTAAAAAAACTGGAGACATGACTGATACAAGACAATTTACGTAGAAATTGACTGTTAGTAAACCTCGGAACAGCTAGCCGTAAGTTGCAAAACGTGATTATCGCGTTCTTCAGTCACTTCGAGTGTTTTGGATCTGTGGATATAGCTGCACTGTGTTCATCTGACTTATGACCAGGGTTGTAGTGGAGCGGGAACGCGTGGGAACGGCGTTCCTACACCTTTTTCATGTTTTGCTTTATGATTAGTCCGAAGTTCTTTCAAAATGGCTAGTTTTTAAGTGCGTTCCGACACCTTTTTTTGTTAGCGCTACATCCCTGCTTATGTCAGAGTGTAACAGAACAGTAGGCTAGGAAAGAAGTAACTTAGACCGGCAAGTAAGCCCAAGCACCCAATCTTGTCTAAACTAAAGACTCCAAAAAATCCTTTTCGCCACCTGTTGTTTTGAGGCTTCCTTTGAAGTCATTCTGTTGTGGAGATCACGCCGAAAGTTGCACTGCGTAGAAAGTTATGGGTGAAATAGCTTTTTGCCAGCTAACTAGCATAAGCGAATGCGATACCACCATCCAGGAACGTCTCAACTTTCAGGAGAAGTGAAGCTGATATTACTGGCGTTTCCCACGACGTATTTTCCTGACCAAGGTTACTGCCAATTACTGCACACGCGCAATAAATACCGCAATCGCCTTGATATGAGCAACATCGGGGAAGCTCCATTTAAACTGACCAACTTGCAATCTGCTTTGAAAAAGCTTGCAGATAAGCACCATCGCGATGTTCGCATTAGTTGGAATGACCTGTTTTTTTGAAAATTAATAACATTTATTCTAAAAATGCATTTGCATTCGTTTTGTTTTGTGCTAACTGGAATGCCCGTTTACATTTCATTAGCTCTGAATTATTTTCAAAACAAAATACTTTTTCAGAAAAATTATAGGAAGGGGGCGATTTTCAAGAAAAGTGCCTGGAGGGGGGCGATTTTACAAAAAAGGTTGAAGACCACTGCTCTAGCCTGTCGAAATATTTTTTCTTAGTAAGAATATACTGTATTGTTTATATCATAAACTCTCTTCTCGCAGCTAACTGTATGTGCAGTTGAGCACCGGATTTATTCGATTGTAAGCCGCAGCTTATGAAGCACTTTTTTCATCATTTCATGCGGCTTACAGTGAAGGGCGGCTTACATTTTTTATTTTTTTACTTTATCGAAAGGTATAGGTGACGCTCAGTCTTTCCTCACGTACATTTTGTCGACCAAATTATTCTCTCACATTCGATTTTCTTTAGCATCACGTGCACATCCGTCACAGGAGGGATTATGATAAACAGAAGGCAGTTGTAGTGGTGTAAGCATCAGGCCCAGGGACGCCGGAACGGGGGTGCATTGCGGGGGCACTGCCTCCCTGCCCTTTGAAAGGGGGGACAACGGGAGCACAGGTACCCTTCACATAGGTACCCTTCCCTTACACACTAGTATCATAAGTAATTTCATGAATTATCAAGATCAATTTGAAACAAATTTATTGAGAGCTATTCGCGCACGCCTAAAATTCAGAATGGTTTTCTATAATTTCTGCGTTATTAGTTTTGAGGTCAATATTGTAAACATGTAAATGTGAAAGGTATGACTATTATGGATATGGGTGTACTTTTACACTGAACTCAAGCAAACAGTTTTGTACTTGTGGTACGTCAAAGCCATGGGCGTTAGCAGCAGCTTCGAAACAGGGGCGAATCCAGGAGGGGCGATTGAGGCGATCGCTCCCCCTAAAACCTACCAATTAACCTTATTTACCACGACTGGGTGCAATTCGGAAAACAGCATTCGCAATACATGGCCAATTTGTCATCCATTGGTTTGTCACAGACGTGTTGTGAAGTATACTTCATCTCTGTTAAAGTAGTGAACCCGTAATGAGACTTGACTAACAAATATTACTGAAATGGCCACCCTAACCTTATTGGCTGGATCTGCCCTGGGGTCAAAACGGGCATTAGCCCCTATCTGGAAATTGGGACTACGAACTAAAACTTTCTAAAAAAATTGACGTCAGCAGCTCAATTCCGATTAATTGATTTATTTCTTGCAATAACACTTTATTTGCCGGTATGACACTCACAAGGCACATGAGCCAGGTTCACTGTTCTGGTGTCATGCAGTGCTGAGCTTGCAGTTCACTTATGTCCGCTCCTTTGCCTGCAGGCATAGGTGTAGCCACGGGGGGCCTAGGGGGCAGTGTCCCCCCCGAATTTTTAAACATAGTCATTTGGGCTTTGAGAGGCGGTATCACAAACAAAATAGTGTTATTCGCCTAAAATCAAACATTTGGCCCAGCAAATTTTGGGCTCGCTAGGCTACTGCCTACAGGGGAAAGTTGCCAAACTTGCGAGTGGATTGTTCTACTGTTGGTCTTTATCTTGTAATAATAACACTGCAACAAATCTTCAAATGTTCACTTCAAGTTACGATATTAGGCATTTTGTTGCATGTGGCTCTTGAACGCAGACATCTTGGCAGGTAATGTAGCGAGACAGTGACTGCTGATAGCGGCAAGCAGCGACGTCGGAGAGCGGTGGCATTGAATCCCTGACCTTTCAAACGAGAGACAACGGGGGCAAAGGTGTCTTTTCATAAGCAATTTTATGAGTTATGAAAATCGAATTGAAACAATTGTCTATAGTTTGTTTTATTATTTTTGAAGTCAGCACTATTGCTTAACAGTAGCAAGCATAATTTCCAGGCCCTAACCAGATTGGGACACCAGGCGGGCGAAGAGTTTACTGAGAGGGGCCCAAATTTTTTAAACTACTGCATGTCCATAACATTTTTCCAGGCAGGGGCAATTTTTTTTCAGGGGAGCCTAAGTCCCTGCGCCCCTCCTAGTTAAGGGCCTGATAATTGGTAACGACTTTTTGGTTTTCATAAGTTTCCATTGCCCTCAATTTTTTTCTGCCCCCCCTGCCCTACCGACGTTCCGGCGTCCCTGATCAGGCCCCTAAACAGCTTGGGACACCAGGGAGGGCGAAGAGTTTTCTGAGAGGGGTCCAAATTTTTTAAACTATGCCCACTAATTTTAAACTATGTCCAACACATTTTTCCAAGGGGGCGAACAACTTTGTAGGGGAGCTTTGCCCCCCTGCGCCCGCCTGGTTACGGGCCTGATAAGCATCATTAATACGGGAAACGCACGAGTACGCTAACGTCGCGAATGCATCTCAGAGGCTTAGGTTACCTATGTTCAAGTGCGGTTTACAATCAAGGGCCGCTTACATTAATTTTTGACACCGTTTCGTGCGGCTTATAATCAAAGGCGGCAACCAATCGTTTTATACGGCAGGCACATAATCGACTACTGGAAAAAGCAACCGAGAACGTTGCGAATCAGCGAAAACATAAATTTTACAAACGATGACGTCATGAAATACGTCATTAGAGGCCCTCCAGCAAAAATTGCCCCGGGCCCCACTACCCTTTAATCCGGCTCTGTGTGGAGGGTCAACAGCTTTTTACAAAAGAAGTGTTAATCCCTGGAAAAATGCAGGTTATCTTATATATCGGCACGAAGAAAGCTCACACAATCAGACTCTAATTTCACTGGTGATGAAATAAAGGTGGGCATGTCGATTTCAAAATTGCATAACAGACGGAAAATGAACAAATATATTGGCACAAACTTCTAAAGCTGGTGATTGAAGTCATAAAGTTGTATTCTTTTTGGTAAAAAAGATATGCAGTCCATAACGTCCAACAGTTGCTGTTTAGGATCAGGTCTTTCGTACTTGCGAAATTCAATATGCTGGTAGTCACAAAGATGCTTCATGATTTAACAGGCGTTCAAGTGCATTTTTTGACTTAGGGCCCTCCGCTGCTAATGTGCTACAGGCCCCGCGGCACTGCGAGGAACCCGATGATATGCTTTCTCGAGGTTCACAAAAATGTGTAGACGTCTTTGGCATACTCCCAAGATTTCCCGAAAATTTGCTGGTGAGTGAAGATTTGGTCTGTGGTGCTACGGCCGGGACGAAAGCCGCCCTGGGTATCGTCCAGCTTTGGTTCGATTATTTCGCGGCATCTTTTTTCAAGGTACTTGGCATATACTTTTTCAGGGAGGCTCAGGTGAATTTTTCCCCTGTAGTTGATGCTTTCGCTCCTGTCTACTTTTTCTGTCTGTGGCGATGATCACCCTAATTTGCCAGTTGTTCGGTGCTCTTCCAGAACAGGCCACTTGACACACACAAGCCAGCCAAACAGCTCCTTGTCGATTCAAGGCTTTGAGCATTTCAGGTTGGATTTCATCGCAGCCTGCAGCCTTCCCAGCCTTCCGTGTTTTGACAGCAAGGAAGACTTTGACTGCATTGATGTTATTTTGCGCAACCAAACGTATCTCGTGTGTGTCCGGAGGTGTAATAGTGACTGGGTTTAAAAGATCCTTGAAATACTCTCCCGATCTGCCAAGGATGTCCTCCTCGTCGCTGAGTAAGACACCGTTTTCGTCTTTGATGGGTCTAGAAGTATGAGATCTTTTGCAGGATAGTTTGCCAGAATACTTTATTGACTTACTAGTAATTGGAATCCTCTTTTTGTCCGAAATTCTCCCACGATTGCATTTTGGTCCTTTTCATCGTGAGTGCTGTGGACTCTCGTACCTCAACGTACCGCAAATACAAGGAAGAGTCGGCTGAAACTATGCAGCAAGCAATGAGTCACCGTAAACCCAAGGAATCTCTGCGCCAGGTGTACTAGAGCACATCTCTGTTTTGGAAGAAAGTATTCATGATGCACAGTGCGTTGTTACAGCGCAGTTGCAACAGGAGTCTTCCGTTATCATTGGCGTTGGCATCACCATGTCGGCCAATCACACCCCTCATTACCCCGGCATCGTTCCTAATTTGTGCATTGAATCTCTCAAAAGGATCGTGGGTTCGTTAGTTTTAAATCTTCGCAGGGGATCACTAATATCTTCCTCAAATTCCAAGTACAGTGCACTTGATGTTGGGCCGTATGTCTGTATCAAACACCAGGAGCGGTCCAACAGCTATTAGCTTTGGAGCAGTTAAGCTAGCGCGACAGCTACATGAGACCATAGATCAACAGAGTTCGCCAGCTGAGGGCTTATCAGTATAGCGACTCCAGCCTGGGCACCAGTCCCGTCGCCACGGGGGGTGCTTTGGTAGGCTTAGACCCCTCAAAAAGTTCCAAGTCCCTCCAAATTGAACTATGAAACATTATAAATCAGTGGAATTTTTGTTAAATTTGAATGTCAAGCCCCACTGCACAAACGTCAAGCCCCCCCGCACAAACCCAAAACCCCCTACTCACGACTTTCTGGCGACGGTTCTGTTGGGCACACTGTGCTGGCTCAACGGCGGGGNAGAAAAATTTCCCTCATCATCCAGCTCGACTGTGTTAGAACAACGACACTCAGTCGAAGAGATACCATCAACATCCGGGGAATATCGTGTGGTTTCCTCGACAAATTCATGCTCTTTCCCCGTGGGTATGAATGGAGTGATGTTTCACTTTTTGATCACTAGCTTGTGGCGAGATTTTCGATTACGCGTGGTTTTCAAGTTTCCCAGAGTAGAAGCTTTCTGCGCTGTCCCCATTCGTCTTTCCAGATTTTGGGTCTCTTTGCAACTTCCCAAAGTTACAATTCCGTTTGTCATCGTATTGGCCGAAGTTTTTTGCTGCTACATACGTTTGGTTAAGATTGACTGGAGTGTTTCACGCTATAATTGTTTGAAATGAGAAGTTTTCAGAAATTTCATGAAATAATGAATTGTATTTAAATTTCCCATGTTTTTTTCGAAGGAACGTCACGAATTCATTCATATTTTGCAGAATATTAATCGAAATAAATTAAACAAATGCAGGTGACGTATTCGCTCACCTTAGAAGTTTTCATGAAACAGAGACGTTGTTTCCGACATTCGAGTTCCGAAATGTTCTTTTAGTGTGTAGGCTGCAATAACGTGTTTTGTGCAAATTGTCAAAGAATTTAGCACGTGGAACTGTGGAAGTAACAAAACCATGAAAGGCACCAGAGCTTAAAATGTACACTCTTAAAAAACAGACCATTAAAAGAACAGGTTCGTTGTCACGATTGAATGTCAACGTAAATATTGATGAGATGCCCAAGTTGTTTTCAGACCAAATAACATCGTATCTGAACCTCGCTGTGTGCAACTGCTCACAGTCAAAGAGTTAAGAAAACAAAGACTTTAAAAACAATTGTCATGCAGTGCAAGCAGTCATGCTGTCAAAGATTTGCGAGAAAGACAACAAGTTTGCTTTTTAAGAAATAGATCAATTTCCGTGATAAAAACGCTTGAGATATATCTCGATGGAACGGACGAGCCACAGTAAAAGCAATTCAACCGATGTTCGCATTTTCATGCCCCGCAGGTGTGGCTGGCACTTCCACACTACCAGAAATCTGTCAAGTGGCATGAGTGCTGTGTTTACACCATGACACAAATACCCTCTTCAAACAGAGTTGTATGGCACGTTTATGACACGTTTCTGGTTTGCATGAACCAATTCATTCGTTGAGAAAGCCTCGGGCGTGTAAAGGAACATACAGGAAAGAGTATCTCCTGACGATAATTTCTGTGTGGTACTGGTATGCATCAACTTATAATGTTGCATAGATGAGAAATCATGATGTTCATCAAGAAGATACTATCTACACAACTGGAAGAACTGCAAAAGCATGACAGCTGTAGTGGTGTAAAACAGATTGTCAAAACTTTCTTAATATTGCAGAGAGATGCTGTTTAAAGATAGCGATCACAAAATTGTAAAGTGTTCAAGATTAACAGTAAAATCCTTCTAGACTTCCAGTAGTGGTCTCATTGAGTGTGCAAGGTTTGCAAAGTAGATGTCCCCATTTTAAATTTACGCGGTTTGAGAGGGGACCTATTTTTAGTTTACGCGCTTTCAAAAACGTCTGAGCTTTTACTTATGATTGCATTTTTATATGATTATGTACTACTTAGTACAAAACTTACTTTGGTTTGCTATACAATATTGTGTTTGTTAATATGTTTTAACACATCAGGGTTTTTCACCTGAAGGAGAAAAGCCACACTGAAAGGATATAGCTTGAATAGAAGACTGCAGGATTAAAGGAAAAGTGACCCAGTCAAAGGGTAAGAGGTTCCCAACCAAGATGTTAACGGCCCCTAATCAAAGCATAAGCCAGGCCTTTGTTCTTTTGTTATGGATAAGGGCTCAATATTCTTCATTTAAACCAAAAGGTATGGGACTTTCAATCAAAATTTAAAATATTTCAAAGTAAGAATATAAAGCCCTTACTTTTGTGAATCATTTTATTATTAGTTGCAATATTTACCTGGTAGCCTAGCATTCTTGCTTATATATCTACTAATTACCCAGTTTGCATATTCTGCGAAAAACCGTGCACAGAAAGCCACAAGAATAATTCTATTTAATCAGCACAAAGAAAAGATTTGCACTTTTATGATACTAACTTGTTTAAGTTTTTACTGGCAAATGGCATAAGTGAAGTGATTATAGCCTATCAAGGTCCAGTTACAGAAACAGTGAAATCTTATTAAAATAAGTGAGTCAATATTGCATATTTAATTCATTCCAGACTCATCATAAAATTTATGTTTGCCTTGTTCTTTATCACCTGGTTTACTGTAGATAAAAGGCATGTTTATCTGTAGTTTTGGTCAGTAAAAGTCCAAGAACGTATGTTTTATTATTTATTTTGATAGCAAATATTTTCCTTAAAACAATTCCACAATACCATTGCCAAGACCGCAGCACACCATCAACTTACCATACTGCTCAGCGCATCAGCGTGAGCGTCAGTTCGTGCATATTAGGTTCCCAACCTTTTTTNAAGCTGGCACTCCTTTCATAAAAATAAAATAAAGTTAGACNCCCTAGTTTAAAAAAGCGTAGAAATCACAAAAACAGTCCAATTTCGCAATGNCTTCATGTTAAAAATTACTATTCGTGTTTTTATACTGACAGCACAACAGAAAACTCTCGGTCATACTGTTCAACTTTCATACCTTACCGCTCATTAGAAACAAATCTAGCGACTTTTTGTGGATGTCTCTCTAAAATTATCCGCTCATGCCGTGACACATAATTACTCAGAGCCACATGCAAATCATTCGAAGGGTTCAAATGGGTCCGATACTTGTTTTTCAAATAAAGTGGGGGTCTTCCATAAACGACGTCACACCCTAACGGGGGGATGGGGTCACCAGATGTGTGACAGATTGTGACAAGGGGGAGGGGGAGTCAGTAGTCTT
>JGI24021J15306_10011458_pt1 | contig 11015 bp, 6 predicted proteins | sample Ectturendosymbi1_FD_15306 | JGI IMG/M metagenome (IMG submission 15306)
AAAAGTTGCAATATAAAATTCCTGGAAACAGCTCAAAACATTGAAACACAGATATTTTGAGCATTTAAGCAGCTGTTGGAAGCTGTAAAAAAAGTTGTAAAAACTTGCCCTAATGATAACATAAAACAAAGCAAAGACGTTTAGCGGATCGCTCAAGCTCACCTCCTCAGCTATTGACATAACAAATGCAAAGTTTATCGGGGAGAAAATTTTTTTCACCCACCACTGAATATATTTAACTAACAAAATATATTTTTAGTCAAAGCAACACTTTTGCCTAAGAATCAACAATTTCGCTCATAAAGTAAATTTTTTTCTGGAGAACAAAGGTATTTTTTTAAAATCACCGCATTCGATCATCAACTTCTGTTCTTTGCCTAATTATTAGCATACACACCTGTCAGCTCGTATATTTTGGCCAGCAAAACAATAAACAACAATATTTATTGCATTTAAAAAATTTCATATAAACTTTTCATAAACCATCAAGAAGATACAATGTGCTTTACCCGTCAAATCTGAGTTTTTACTAACAAAGAGACATTTTTAATTGTTGTGGGAAAGAATCTGTTTCAAATATTACTGTTGTGTTCTCAAGATGCATAGCTAGCTAATTTGTTCGCTTTGTAGCATAAAACTAGTCCAGAGAATTTTTAAACGAATTATCTTGGTGATGGCTCCCTTTGCGATAGGTTTCCTTTTCGAATAAACTGAAGAAAGATTTCGTAAAAGAAAGTATGTAATGAAAAATGGAAATCTGGATTAAGGATAATTCTGCACAAAACGAGTGACACTCAATTTATGCGTTAAATTTATGTTAGTTTGTTGTGCAACAGCACTTTCGAAAGCAGCATTTTAATTTTTTTCTTGCGAAAAGGATCGATTATATAGCACTTAATATTAGAACTGAAAAAGTAACTGGTTTTTCACCATCGAAATAAGCTTTGGATAGCTGTAGATCCCAAAATTATTATTGGCTGCAAACCAAAATTGCATATACATAAAATAACAAGCTGTGTATTGCAACAGGTCTTGCACTTTTTGCCTGTTCTTACCATTAGCCTGAGTGCAGTTTTCCTTTGATATTTAATTCAGCAAAAGTTCTGGTTGTTTTATGGTGTTTCAAACACAGTTTCAGCCCTTTTAATGTGTTTATATGCTACAGTACAAAATAGCAATTTGTTATTTCGACAAATAACCAAAACGTCAAACAAACAATTAAAGCATGGCTGACGTTTCTTATAAAATGCCTTGTTACTTCACAGGGTGTCTAAATAGCTTAAGGCTTTGAAATTTTTCGACGACTTGGCATTATCCTGTTACAGTCATACGAAACATTTGGCGAATATAATTACCAAAATCTTGATCTTCCAGAGGTTTTATTCGAACGTGAACTTGAAATCCCATACGATCACCATCGCTTTCGGATCGCAGTATTTCTTGATTGCTGGCTGCTGATTCAAAATTGGGAGACAAAGACCTGGGGCTTATCGATAAACTGGTTGCTGTTGCTGGCGTTGAGACGTGTATGCGTGAGGAGCTGTCGCTTGAAGGAACGCTGATGTCACTCCTGCTGTCAGAAGCAAACGATGATGAGAAGATGCCGGGCCAGTCAAAATTCGCTTCAAGGCTTTCCTCGTAAGGTGCTACAATTTCTTCTTCATCTGAGTTTACCCTCGCAACACTGCTGTAGATGTCTTTCGAACTGCATAGATACCTGAGGACGTTTCGACTTTGCGAATGGAGAGGCGAAGCTGAGACGGGAGGTTTGAAGTGAGCATTACTTTTGTCCGCCGTTGCAGGAATCGTCGCGTTCCTGATGATTCTGCTTTCACGCTTATCGTGCTCTACGAAATCGCAAGCGTGTTGGTCTCTGCAACGCATCCCGGGATGTGCAGTCGTTGGAGGCCAGCGTAAATGCAGCGGTGCTGACGATCTCGGTGACGCGTCTTCGAGACTTGGGGTGAGCGTGCCACGAAACGAAGCGGATAAAGGAATTCGTTTAAACTTTAAACCGTCCGGAAAGTAATTTCGGTCACCTCTAATCAAAGGAGATCCCGGCGGATCAAGGTTTGCAGTCGGCCTATAAAATGAGCTATTTGCTGAACTATCCATTTCTTATTTTCACTTTTACTGTACTTGAGGGAGAATAAAATCCGTCTACTACCTCCTTCAAATCTTTGTAGGTAATAATTAAAACGTATGTTTTAACCTGACAGTCTCACGCAGCAAACATAACTTTCACTACAAGCCTCTGAACAGTTTTGAGAACCACGATGGTGCAAATGTAGGTTTGTTTTGCGTCGAAGAGCGCTTCCTAACACTGCTCAGCACGACTGGTTGTTCAGCGTCTATTGAGTTAGAAAAGTTCTCTGCGCAATCGATAGCATCGGGCTCACGAGTGTTTACACAGATGCCAGGAAACTACGCGTAACGCAGAAGAGATTATCCTTGAGAATCAGAACAAAAAAGCGGGCGTTGAAAATGAATTGGCTAACCGTCAACGCTTGTTTAGTGGCTCCAGATTGGCAAGTGGCATGGACAAAGACAGACAAGTAGATTTTTCAAAATGGCAAAGCGCTGTAGTAGACGCTAATCTTAAGTAAATCTTTATGAACAGAGTCGTTCAGCAAAACACTTTACCTTGTATACGTGCTGGCCACATTTTGGATAAGCAAGGCATTAATTTTCTTTTCAAGAGCTTTATCAAAAGAAAACCAACAAACGACAGACTTAAAGTCACGTTTGCATTCAAAGTTTGAAACATGTTTTTCCTGATGTGCGTAGGAAACTTTACTGATAAGTGTCAAACCCGTTAATGCAAAAGCTTTTTACGATAGAACCAAGATTTGTAATGGGCGATGAGTACCAGTCCCCAGCAGTGGCGGATCTGCACCAGGCATTTGGGAGGCAGTCAAATAGAGGGGCACCAAAAAGGTCTTTACTTGTATGCCCAAAGTTGTCTGAGACAATCTTTCGATATCAAACCACAAAGTGTTTTTTTGTTGGTCGAATTATGCAATCTTTTAGGAAATAACCACAGTTTAAAAGCGCGTTATATCATCAATTCAGAAAACGTTTCAAGCGGGTCTCGAAAGATCAGCCACGTTTTTCACAAGGTACACATAACCGAGAACACTGTTGTTGTCCCAAACGATCTCTTACACCCACAAAAAATATCAAAAATTATATCCTAAGCCATGCTGCGCGCTAATGTTTTGGCTATCCGTAGATCAGAAAATATAAAGATTGTACGTATTCCCAATCTGCAGGCTAGTCCATGGGAATGTCATTCCTATGGGAATCCCATGGTAAACGTCCCATGGGATGGGACAGGCATAAATTGCTATGGGATGGGAATGGGACAGATAAATATGTCCCATGGACAACCCTGCCAATCTGGTTAGAAGTAGAATGCTCTTCTTACACTTTTAAGTGACAGCTCAAGTCCGACGATAGGAGTCTAATAAAATTACGTTTCAAGACGAAGCTTATGCGGTTACATGTGCAAGAAAAACATATTTAATGCTGAGGGGACGTTTCAAAGACGAAGCATGAACGAAAGTTGTGTACTATGACAATATTTCCATTCTTGGTAGCTCCGCTGGCTATCGTGAAAAACAATCTCATAATGGAATGATAGATTCACACAGGGTCTAAAAGCAAACCATAAAAAATAAACATTTAACACTATTAATAAAGTTAGAATTGCAATCAAGTGTTTAATAGCGTTTCACATGTTTGGACATAGGACTACTGATGTGAAGGAAAATTATCAATCCCACTAGTCCAGGTAATGAAAAAAAAGTTGTGACACATTAGAATTGGGGGCATAGGCGGGTTGAGCCCCGATTTCACACTTAATACATCCAAAAGCAAGCTCTAGTCTCCACGATAAAGTCATTTTCCATCTATTGTATTTAACGAAGGCTCCCAAACAGGGGCGTACCGCGGTTAGATGGCGCCCGGGGCAAGAAACAAGTTTGGCGTTTCTTGTCAAGCAACAATTGACATTGCGATCGAATGAGCGTGAATTTCGGAACACCGAAAAAATGTGTAGGATCGAATATCCATGTTTGAGATCGNATATGGAATCTTTACGCACTAATGGAATTTTATAAGGGTGATCCACACCGTTAAGAGGGGTTACTGTGCCGTGGGTCGTAACCAGTTTCTGTGCCAGTGGGCTCATTTCCGTATGGATCTGGGCATGGCTGAGAAAGTGAAAATTCAACTAAAGTGAAACTCTTTCTGGCTTGTCATAACCGTTTCACACCCTAGCAAACAGTACAGTAGGTGTTTTGTCGCAAAAAAAACAACACATTTGCTTATTTTGCACCAGTGTGTAACATGACGCTGAAATAGGCCAAAAGTCAGTTTTCAGTTTATTATCGACCTGGTTCAAGTTGCTAATTCTGTCTAATGAGCTTTACTAAAACAACCCAGATACAGCAGCAGACTTTTAAACCTCGCGGTTCAAGTACAGCCCTTAAACGGGCAGCAATACACGGCGCGAGGGCCACGTGTAGCCCGCGAGGTTATTTTATGCGCCCCGCGGTATTTTTTAAAATTTGAAGTAATTAACAAGTAAATTATGTTTTTTATTCGCCACTGCAGAGCCTGGCCAGCAAGTTCCATGTAATCGAAGGTAAAGACGACCACAAATGATTTGTCTACATCTCACAATACACTTCGCAGGAAATCATCTGCAAACAGTGGCGGAACATCGCGAGTAGAACTCCGGAGCTCCACGGTTTTTCAAAAAGGAGTCTGAGTTGCAATGAACCAACCCACTATTTTATTGCATTTTATACTGCAGGTTTACGTTATGAAGTACGTCATTTTCAATATTTTGCTGAGTGCTTGACCTTGTCGATAAAGCAAACCTATTTTCGCCTCAACCCCGTGTCGTTATACCGTACACGCGCCTTTCCGTCTTTCACTGATTGCCTGATATAAAACATCTCTATGACAAATGAAGAAAACGTTTGTTTCCAGTAAGAAAAATCGGAAAGGTCATGTGCGCAGTAAAACGTTAAAATATAACGTAGTTCCAAATACAATACATAAAACTCGAAGAAGAGGTTGGCGCCCCCAGTCTAAGGATACAAAGACTTACGAACGAACATGACGAGAACATTTTTTTTGTAATGCTTTTCGGTTAATAAATGACTTAAAATTGATGCCAATCTTGTTTACGTCAATGAAATGTTTTTTTCGACAGGCTTGTTTCAAAGAGAACCATTTAGCATTGGAAGCTAGTGTTACTGACACAATATGAAATATCTGCCATAAAATCAAAGCGAGTGTCGTTGCGTTTCGCATGTCAATATTTTTAGAAATTGTGCAAAAAGGGCATTCCAAGGTTGAATGATCACGGATGACGCCATAATTCAAATAACCAATAGTAGATAGCAGGCCTGGATGGGACCCCAGAACCCCACTATGCAATTCGTTCTACTGCCTCTAGTCCAGCTACTTCCTTTGTTGCGTCACCCTCGTTGTTCAATGGTCACGTGGTCCCAGTAAAGTTTTTAACAATGCAACCCTCGTGTTACTTTAAAAGTCCTCTATTGACCCTCAGAACGATTGAATTTGAGACCCGGCCTTTTGACAAGGATGGCAGATTATTGAATGCTGAATAAATCGCAAATTTTTCTTCGAAATTCCTTGATTGTGATTTCGCTTTCAAGTATAAAGAGATGATTGCTCTTTATATACGTTTACGCATCAAAAGACGCTTTTTTATAAAAAGTGTTTCCTGCTTATCAAATCAAGCCAACTTTCACAATATCTTCTTGTTACGTTTTGCTAATTTCTTGCAGCGCCGTTTTTAAAGGAATTCGATGTCACCAGGTGCGACTAGGTCCTGATTTGTAGTTACGGTTTTTAGGACTAATTGAAAGTGGTCAAAAATTAGATACAATTTTTTTGTTTTCACTTAATTGTGTCAAGTTTTCTGATACAACGAATAAGAAAGATTCGTGGTAAGTTTGCAACCATAGCCGCTGAAGCGAATTTAAAATCTAAGACGTAAACATTATCAAATAAGCACATTTTCTAATATCTCAATAGGTGTTCAGGCAAACACGGCAATTTCATTATCCATATTTAGAGTATATTTTTAATGCAAAGCATATAAACTCCTATAAAAATTGAAGATGTTCGTCAGTAGCTACTATCGTTCTATAACCTGTACAAAAGAAAACAGAAAACTTACGTTTTCCTCCTGTTCTTGTTTTTGTTTTTGGAAACTAAAAGACGCTTCATATTCTTTCGATGTTCTCGTAAGGAATTTTATCAGCACATTTTCAAAACTGCTTCTGGAATTTTTATAAACCACACCACATTTCAGTTATCAGCAACCTTGAGGAAGTAAAATTTTTACCAGTTAGATGGCTTGTGCTTGAGAACACGAATTGATTACGTTTTTCTCGTACGAAGCCGAGCTCACCTAAAAGTCTTCTCCGTTATCGCTGACTCTGCGCTGTTATTTTAATGGAATGGTAAACAAACGCCTTGAATTTCGTAAGATATTTACTAAGACTTCCTTAAACAAGCAACGTCTACTTATTACGTATTATGAAAATATTTTCGAAAACGTTTTGGTGTAAAGCATTGCTATTGCAAATTGCAACGCTATGTATAAAATAATACTGTAAATACGAAAAAGCAACTGTTTCTTGGTTCCGTAGAGTTGCACATGAGCACGGACATAGAACCGAATATAAAAGTAACTTGTTAAACTAACATCTTCTATTAAAAGTTTTATGAAGTAGCAGAATATCACTGTTGCCGGAATTAACGATATTGACAAACGGTTTCGGGATTGTGAAACCAAAATTTAAGGTCAGTTGCAGTTTGTCTTACAATGAAAAACACTCTCCTATTTTTATAAATATGTGTTGTTTTGTATCAATATTTAAAAAAAATGGATTACGCAGTTAAACTACAAAATGTTTTCGTATCTCCAACTAAAGCAATGCTGATTTTTTTAAGAAAAACTCAGAACTTTCCTAGTGCAAAACAGTAAATGTTTGACTTAAATCTAAATTACTACATTCACAATCACAACCATCTATTGCAATATTTTTCTGGTAGTATTAAACGTTCTTTGACTTTAAACCCATGGAACATATTTTCAAAATTACAGAATGTTGAAATATTTTAAAAAGCATGTTTAATCATTGTTTAAAGTCGTTAATGCCGAAGTGAGAAGCACAGCATGTAGCAAAGAAATATGTTGTCAGTGCAAACTGTTTACTTCGTTGCAGTTATGGTTTCTTGAGACACCAGGTTTGCAAAGCATTTTCCTACTGGGCTTGTATTCATAAAAATAGCTTTCTGGTTGTTCAAAGTTTGATTACTGAGCCGTTCTGGTACGAGGCCTGTTGCCAGAAGTTAAATTTTATTGCTTGCTTAGCGATAGCAAACGATAACTGCACAGTTTGTTTGAAAGACAGATTTTGCTCGTATCGTGTTATGTCGTTGCACACTAGAGTTAAGTTACTATTTCAAAAGCTTGTCTATTGTCTTGTGTCCGTGGGCATACTACATTCAATTGCCTTTCATTACACTATCCAGCTTAATGCATAGCATCGTAATTGTTTCTGAGTTAAGTATTTATGCTTTGCACCCATTGTTGCACTAAAGTTGTTTTCTAAAGTAAAAGTATTTATTTGCGATAGGACATATGCTTTAGAAACATTGTTGGAATCGCCAAATAATATAAATAATATATCAAAGAGAGATTTACAAAAAAAATAACATATCAAAGAGAGATTTTTGTTCGTAGTTTGATCAAATTTGCAAACAGATATTCACTGGTTTGCGTTTTTTCTACACGATAGCACATAACAGTTGAATGCATCATTTTCAAATATATCAAAAGTCAAAACGCTTTCTTTTCAGGGTTTGTTTCACTATCACTGGGTTTTTCTTTGCACTAGTCAAACAAACCTGATGGTTCAAAATATTTTGAAAGATTCGTTTGAGCGTAAAGAAATCTGATGGTTGCTTTCGATTTTGCACTGAATCTCCTCGGCTCGGGACATTGATACGTTTCTGTTCATATCGCATTAAAAATGCGTTTAAACGACACAGTAATAATGTTATTTGAAAATGAAATATAGCTTTCGTCATTTACTTTAGTTTTAACCTCAACCACACACCTCACGAGTCATGTCTGCTGTATCGGTTTGTGAAGATTCTTGCAACACTTTCAAACACAGCGTAGAAACAACGTAAAAACTTACCTGAAAGCATTAAAACTCTGTAAGGTGCGGACTGTTTTTGGTGTAACATGTTTTTAATGTAATGAAAACTATTTTTGTCTTAAAAGCAAAAGACTTTTGGTTTATCTGACAGTAATTTTATTGAACAAACTGACTAAATCGATTCCTGCTGAAACGAAAGGTTGCTTGCAAGACATCGTTCTACAGGTTATTTCATAGTCACTATTTAACGGCAGTAGTAAGTTGACTGTCCGCGAATAGTACGCAGATGACAAAACATTATTCTATTCGTTATTTGGATAACAAGGGGAGTTGTTGATATTGCCAGATATTGTTGAATCAACTCTGACGACGCTTTTGTAAAACGAGACCTGCATTTGTTTCTATACAAGAGGCTTAGGTCACAAAGCGACAACCATTTTCAGCGGTTATATGAGTGAATAACTGCAGATTCTTTTGAGTAGCGAAATTTGTTTTACAGGGATTGAGCAAACAAAAGAGGTCTTTTTCTTTGGTTGGGTTCTTTGACATTGATCACGACAACTTTGAAGTAGGCCAGCTGAGGAAGCAACATCTTTTTTTCTTTGTTAAAATACGCTTGTCACATGTATTGCCATTATTGTCTTTTGGGTAACTTGGGTTAGCTTTGTAAACGATATTTGCTCAATTAGCAAAAATGACACTGATTTAGTTACAGCAGATAACTTAAAAAACTTATGGTGAGAATATGAGTCGTTTCAAAAATAAAAGTTCAATTATTCAAAAGTAACTAGAAAAAGGTCATCATGGTTGACGATGTAGTTAAAAGTGATCTCCGCTGCTTATAAAGGAATATTAGATCAACTACAGCACAAGCATTTTATGTTAATTCAGCTTTATTCTGCTAGTTCTATTGTTGCAGATGTCTTTGATCTTCATCGCCCTTTATTTTCCTAAAACATATTTATTTTCCGCAGTTTCCTTCGCATGGCACAAGCACGCAAAAGCGCACCACTAGGCATGGTGGCGGCCACCATTCAGCATTGTTCATTGTACGCAAGTGAAAAACGTTTTCATGTTACCACTAGAATGGAAAAACGATTCGGAAGTTGCATTGGCTTCACTTTGATCACGAAAACGTATTTATTCTGCTGGAAGTATCATCAAAGTTATAACTGAATGTATGCTACTCACAAGCAAGTACTTTGCAACGTAATCTCCCTGTCCGCACTGTAAGATTGACAACTGCCTGTCTCGTCAAGCTCCACTTTAGCTTTATTTTAGACATTCTAGTAATTATAATAAATGCTTGATCTTGGGAATGAACGGATCACGGGAATGAGTGGCACAATCTCCTGTGTTTACCTCAACCTTTACTTTTGTAGTGAGTGCCTTGATAGATGCAGCGCAGTCGACACACACTTTAGCAAAGACTCCACTGTCTGAAGTAGGATATGCAATTTTTCCCTCTTGTAGTGGAGATTACAGACACTAAAATTTCTGACGCGGACTTCCCACGCGGACTTCCTTTGCACGGTGCTGACCCTCACCTCTTACGTCACAGGGATATTCGACTGCTTTGGACAGAGCATGCTTACTTACAGAAGAGACAGTTGCCCCAGCCTTCGAAAACCTCATAGGCATAGGATACTATAACTTATTTTTTCTGAAACATTGTAGAAAATTTGCTTACTGGCCAGTAAGTGATGAAACCTATGCGCGGAAGTACAGGAGAGGCTCAAAATATCTGAAAGAAAATCGCTGAGCACTTTGGCTGTTGTTTCTTCGCTCAGCTACATTTCAAGTGTGCCTCGATTGGTACTCGATGTCGAGGCCTTGAACATTCAGTATATTTAGAAGAATAGCCCGAGTCGACAGGCCTGAAACCACAAACTCTTATTGGAGCAAATATTGGGCAGAAAACAAAGCAATAAACGTTTGATGTTTTTGGGATGCATCAGTGCTTCACATAAGAAAATTTGCAGCATGCATCAGCAGGTATGTTTTTTATTCCATCGTCATTTTGATGAAAGTTTATGGCAAATATTTCCGTGGCTACAAGACAAAATGCTTTTAGGGTAATACAGTTCAACAAGTTTGGTGTTATTCAGCTCCAGTGGGCGATTGATGTAGCAGAACTCCTTTATAATGCACTTAACAGAGTAGGCTACTGCATGTAAAGTACTGGTAGATCAAAATATTTGGACATTGCCCTTGCTATAATTTTAAAGGTGCAACATCTCCGGAACAACCTTCAACTCAGAAAAATTAGAGAAAATACAAAAAACAGCTAAAGACAATGTTCAATCTTTTAATAAACAATCATAAAAATCAAATAGACTAATGAAATGAAAACATAATGGATGTTTCATCAAATGACTGTTTTTCATCGTGAGCAAAACTCCATTCCATGAAACTCTAGGTGATACAGTCAATGTTTCAGGATCCAGTGGTTCTCAGTCTTTAATGCTGCGGCACACTACAAAAATCACGCTACTTCACGTTATTAATATAGTAAACATGCTTAAATATTGGTGGCGCACATGAAAAGCTCCCGCGGCACACATGTATCAGAAACATTGGTGTACATAACACATGTTTGTCAAGGTAATTTTCGGTGTCCTGGCATGTGCACCTAGCAGGCCCGTAACCAGCTTGGGACACCAGGAGGGGCGAAGAGGTTTCTGAGAGGGGCCCAAATTTTTTGAACTATGTCCAATAGTTTCAAGCGATGTCCAACACATTTTTCCAGGGGGGGCGAAAAATTTTTGGGGGGGCGAAGCCCCCCTGGCTACGGGCCTG
>JGI24021J15306_10011463_pt1 | contig 11010 bp, 6 predicted proteins | sample Ectturendosymbi1_FD_15306 | JGI IMG/M metagenome (IMG submission 15306)
GATCGCCAATTTTTGGGAGTGTTTTTTGCAGCCGGCGAAGACACTGCGCAAATCTCTGCACGCACAAAAAGTGCTTGACAACAACACAGCTGTCGACTTTTAATCGTTCCGAACGACAGAAGAGGTTCAGGATGCACAACGTGATTGCGAAAAATTTCCTCACGTCAGAACTTTTATTTTTTGTTGCACACAAGCCGTTTGTATAAACGGAAAGCAAAGATCTACCCGCTTGCACCTACTTGAGCCGCTCGTCGTTTCGACAACATTTCCAGACTAGCGTTTGCCAGAAGGAACGTTCGCCAGTAACCATCTCTTCCAGTGGTTAGGATGGTGTTTGATCTGGTGCGAACAGACGTGACACCATTTTTGCCATGTACGCCGTGGAACGTTTGCGTCGGTGTTGCGGGTCCTATAAGCAAAGTCAAGTTCGTGCTTGAAACGTTTCGCGCATCATTTAAACTGCGGCGCATTGTGATTGTTTTTCCGAAGTTGCTCGGGGAGATCTTGCTATTCACGAAAGTATTGTTTTTATCAAGAAGAGAACGAACTGAGGATACCTTTACGAAAAAGGTGTACGGAACCTCGTCTGTCTCCGCACACCACGAGGTTCGATGCACTGAGCAGTGACACAGCCGTGTGCCATCTGTGTTTGGCAAGAGGAAGAATAAACGATGTCACAAGACTGGCTTTCACGTAAGAATCTTTTGCTTCAACCGTATACCATTTCAAGCAACCACCTTTTCCTGCAAAATAAAACTTGCATAAGAGCAAAACGCGTGCGAATTTAAAGTCTGCCACGCTAGAATCGCAGCTATATACACTGACATTTGATCAAATGTCAGAACGGTGCACAAAGGGATGTTTTATGACCTGCACTTAGAGCAGTCAACCGTTGCCAAAACAGAGTTAGAATTTTGCACCAAATGTCGTTGAAAACATTTTGGCGGTTGCGAAGGCACCAACGGCTGAAAATCTCCGGTCTAAAATCTGAAACCACTTTGATGTAAAAGTTGTAGTTAGAAAATTTCCAACATGCCTTTTCGTTTGCTTTCACCATAGTAACCAGCTCCAACTAATAACACGAACTCAATATAAAATAATCAGGATGCACTGCAACGGATTGAAGCCTTTGTCCCAAATCGCTTTCAAATCAGTTTTGCAGCGCACAGCACCTTAACCATTAGAGCTTAGAACACATCCGCTTGCTTCCTGGCCGATAATAATGACAACGCAACAGATTTTTCTCGTTCCATCCTACCTGAAATAAAAAGATTGCAGTCGTACCACGAAAGACTTAAAATTTTTCCATCAAAATCGTTTATTTCCGCGCGCGGCCCAACTGAGATATCATCATCGTTCAGCGAAAGAAGCAAAACAGATCCTGCAAAAAATCGTTTTATTTCAGATCAGTTTCAACACGAGGTTCCTGTACGCAATGTCGAATTACGGTGAAGTACCTAATAGAAAAAAAACTCGAAAAAATACGCGAACATCACGTTCGTTTGACTCAAAACTCATGCTACCACTTGTGTTGCCGACGGCAACCATTCTATTGCTATCATCGACGCTCAGGACGGCGTACGAGCCGTAGGACTGGTCATGGTAAAGCACGCGCCACATTGACGTTTGCAGATTGTAGAGGAACAGAAAGCCAGCATCTGTATGCACGAGCACTGATGGTGATGAGAGGTTGCTGAGAATTCTGACGAATTTTGCTTTCCCGCATTTTTCTAAAGAAATAAAACAAAACAATGCTATATACTGGAGTGGTCCTCAACCTTCTTTACGCTGCGGTACGCTACTAAAATCTAAACGTTTTCGCGGCACGATTTCACGTAATTAATACTGAATATGCGCTTAAAATAATGCCGGCACACGGGCGGAAAAACACTGCCCTGTGCTGACCAACGCCTCATGATCGCAATCAAATTTAACAGAACCTTAAACCACACAATCTACAACTACGTTGAAAACAATGAATTCTGTCTGAATGCCGCTAAAATTAAACAGATGGTTCTGAAACCAGCTCAACATGTGGAAAAACCTACGGGTCGGAAACAACAATAAAAAACATCTCGACTTTCATCCGTAGAGGGCGCAAGAGCGCACGGCAATTTGTAGATGGAGGAAAAAGTTGATTCGACAAACGTTCATTCTCAGCTTGCATTCTATCTTCTAAAAGCGACACAACTCATTTTGCGACCCAGGCTAAGCTTTCTTTCTATTCCTCTTGTCAACGACATGCGTTTCCACTTTCCTTTGCAAGTAAATTGATTTACGGGGAAAACACCCTGCCCAGGATCGTTACCTGATTCAGAGCGCTCGACTGCGACGACCGATTCACGACAGAGGAGCTTCCGTGCGTCGAAGACGTAAATGGAGCCGTTCGCGCAGCCGACTGAAAACTTGTCTGAAAGCAACCCGGGACCGCAAATTAAGCTGCTGTTCGCCAGAAACGAGAAACTATTCAATCAGCAAAACTCGTGCAAAGAAAGTGAGAACATAAATCTTGTTCATAGTTCTCCGATACAGTAGAGTAGCCAGCCCAAAGATTTTTTGGGAGGGCAAAATTATTAATTTTAGACTAACAACAGTATTTTTTATGAGATACCGCCTCTTAAAGCACAAAATGACTAGATATTCTAAAAATTTAAGGGGCATGGCCCCTTTGGCCCCACTGGCTACGCCTATACTCTGATATTATCTTTCTGAACCAATATTTACCTACATTCTTTATTCACGGATAAGCACAGAAGATTTCCCCTCAGGTTTATTTTCTTTTCAACGGCCACTTCAGCTTTCTGTGCTTCAAGAGATAAAATCTTCCAAATGATGCAAAATCCGTCTTCTGCCACGCTAATGAGATAAATCGAACTTTCTGGGCAAAATTTTTAAAAATAGTGATTAGTGCGGCTTATTTTGAGTAATGGTTTACGTGTAAACGAAGTACGTAACGTAGTTGTAAAAAATTGCTTTTGAAGTTCAAACAAGGCAAGTTTTGTTCCACGCTGGTGCTGGCTCTAGTAGGGAATTGATCAAAACCATATAAAAGCCAAATGTGACATCAACATCGCTTTCGAAATGGACGATTGCACAAATTATGCCTTCTTTCAAACAGGGGACTCCAAAATACGAAGCCATTTCATCCGGCCTGGGAAGGCATTTTGTCAATAATGAAAAAATAATATTTTTACCAAACATTTGTTGATTTGAGGATGCAGCATATTCCGAAACAATTGAAACAATTACAATACATAATATGACCGGTCCCGAACTGTTACGCAATAGCTTATGTGGCCCTCTGAAAAGAAAGTTAGGAGGCCCCAGTTTTAACAAAACAGTTTACAAAAAAAAACAACTTACAAATAAAAAACAGTTAGGATTGTGTTATAGTCTTGTACTTCGTTAGTATTTCCTTTCAAGCACGTTTCGGTAAGAATATGTAGCTTACGTATTTTTCCACGAGATAGATGGATATTTTCGGCGATAATGCCTGCTGCAGTTTTTGAAACTGTCGAAATAAACATACCTAGTTCAAACGACCGAACCCTCCATATTCTTGCTTCATGACCATACAGAACAGCAAGGCATCTCCAAGACAATAACTTGTGCGTACTTCTGGATAAAGTGGGGGATGACCAAATCCGAATGCTTCTGTCATCGGAGGTAGTCAGAAGCAGCTACAAAATTTTGTTCAAAAAGGTTGTGACAAAAAAACGCATAGACCCATGCTATTTCAGGCCAGGCCACATAACACAGAATCTCCTTTAAAAAGTTTGATTTTGTTCAAGGGAATCAACAATTCACAGAAGGAACGTTGACCTGATGGTTCAAAAACACCGATGAGACTTTGAGCGAAGATTGACTTTGATAAAATCAATCCCTCAGAATAAATTCCGGAACTCTCTTCACTATTCAGCCATTTTAATAACAGGAACTTAGTGCAGAGACTTCTACTAAAATTAAGCAGTGAACTTCAATACTATTTCCAAATACGTGACACAAGAGCACTGACTTAACCCATCAAAGCTTTAACACCTCTGTTAACCTTCATAAAATGAGACAATTCTTTTTCAGCGAAAAAAACAGAATGAGCATAGGAATACGTGCGAAGTTAAAGTTCGAAAAACAGTGGACTTTCTCTTTTGAAACGGATTTCCCAACGCGGGAAACATCATCACCGCATGGAGGCAACTTTATGGTTCTGCGAAACGATCAGAATTACTTCTAAAATACTGCGAGATGAAACCAACTGCGGCACACATCATTAACCACCTCTCAAGTCCTGTCAATATTAGAAGCAAACGTTTCATTTGCAGCTGTTTGGCCAAAAATTATCTTTTGCACTTTGTACTGGTCTCTGCCTTAACAACAGTCTGCAGGGAACAATTGATGTGTTTGGTGGTATAATCTGAAAAGGGCTTTTAGTTGAATTTTCACAGTGAGCATCACATGAGACGATACAGCAATTTACGTTCGTCTTGGTTGGGTTCTTAAGTGTTGCTCAGCGTGTAGCTGGTAAATGTTAGTGCTGAACATCATCGCCAGGTGCTTTTACACAAAAACAGCGAAGGCGCTAAACTGCTGAAAACAAATACCAGCGGTTGACAAATGCAACAAATAAGGAGCTGCAAAGTACACTGGGTGCTTTCCGATGGGTGGTATCTGTGTGGTGGTTAAAATTCAGAAAAAGTAGGTGCTTGAGGAATCATACTGTAATGAAAATACTAGAAAAATGGTGGCAAGAAATTGCTAATTAACCAAATAGGCTGCAACACAGTTACCTTAACTTCACTGATGTCGGTAGCTTCCCTATTTCAGACAAAAATTAGCCGAAGGAACAAGCCAAATATGGCCATAAAACAGAACAACATTGATAACGCATATTAGTCAGTTATTCCATTACCTTATGCAGCGCGTCATAGTGAATACCAAACAAAACTCCGTCGTGGCCAGTTATTCGTTCCACAACTTCGACACGTTCATCTGAAAGACCCTGACCAGGAAACCAGACGACCACTTGATTGAAAACAGTTCCAGCACAAAGCGCAAGATCTTCCCATTCCGTGAATCTGTGAAAACATAGGCATGAAGAAAATTACACGTAGAACACAACAAACATTACCAAAAGCGTACATCCAAAAAAATCAATGACAATGTCTGTCTGAGGTAATTATTGATATTCAGTACAACTGCAGTGAGATCAACTCAACTAATCCAATGCAATTATAACAGGGTATCAGGACAATTTATCATTAATCAGGACAACTGATCAGTAACGTCTACAAACATTCAACATCGCGACTCACACAAACGGCCATCCCTACCTTCCCAGATTTCAGTCTGTATGTTGGCGACTTCAACTGCCAGCACGTCAACTGGGATTTTAATGCAGCATCTCCTGACGGTGAGAACCTGGCCTTCTGGAAAGCAACCAACAACCTTGAGCTGCTACACAACCCAAAGAGAGTAGCCAGCTTCTTCTCTCACCAATGGAAAATCGGCACCAACCTGGATCTGGCCTTCGCGAGTGTCGGCCATGACAACCGACTGCCTGACAGACGTGTTCTAGAAAAGTTCACAACACCGACCCTCTCTCATAACGTTACCGAGGCTCAAGATTCCTGCCTACAGCGATACAGTGAAGTGTTGAAACTTTAGAAAGGCTGATTGTAATTGCTTTTGCCTTCTTACTGGAGAATCTGTTGATGAATTGTCACCTCCAGACACAACAAACATCGAGAAGGCATATCAGAAACTATGTGACANCCTGCAATTTGCGCCTAAACAATCTATCCCAGGTGGCCATTGGAAGAACTATGTGCCATGTTGGGAAAAAGAGTGTGAGACCTTTTGTCGCTTCTTCCTCCAAGCTCAGCAGGGACTGACTCCAACAGAGCTGATTTCGTCCAGGGATGTAGGGCTATGTTCTCAGTTCGACTAGGAGGCAGGAGCGATGGGAAGAACTCTGTCAATTCCATCACCTTCTCGTACTCCAACCACAAGGCGTTGAACACCATCAACAAACTTACTGGCAGGTCCAGACACTGCTCTCATCTGTGCTCCGTCTAAGCAAACTTCATCACTTCACAACTCGTGAAGAATGGGGGGGCACAAGACATGGCCACAAGTCCAAAAGGCTCTTCAACAAGGACCTGTTTGACCTACGAAAGGTCCCAACACTTGATAAAGAAAGCATGTCTGGCACTTTTGCACCAGGAGAGCTTGCTACTACCCCTCAACAATCTCGAGCCAGGAAAGTCTCCAGCATTGAAGTATAATTCCAGAGTTTATACTCCACACAAATCAGCTCTCAAATCTTGGTTGTGCGATTTTTTCACTTTCTGCATGCACCAACTCAAAATTCCACCAAGATCTGGAGAGGAGCATTAATAGTTGTGATCCCTAAGCCGGTTAAACCATTGGGGGACTCAAAGAGTTATCGCCCTATATCTCTACAGTGTGTCCCCTTCAAGATCCTCGAGAGACGCATCCACACTCGTGTCGAACCAATCATAGATCCATTACTCATGCAGGAACAACTGGGCTTTCGACACAGGAGGTTGACCTTAGATCAGGTCACCTTGCTGACACAAGACATCAAGGATAGCTTTTTGGTTAATGCTAAGAAGAGGGCCAGAGCTGTGTTGTCAAGCTCACAGCAGCCTACGACAGCATATCATCGTGACCTCACCTCACATTGCTACCTTACTTACAAGCACTGAAGGTTACAGGTGTCGAGACACTGAATACTGCAAAGAAATAGTTTATTAAAATTTCTATAATTCAAAGATTTTTGTTTGTTATATTTGCAGGTATGAAACAACCAAAACATGTGGGAAAAAAGCCAGAAAATGTGAAAAATTTCAAGTCAGAAGTGATGACGACAATTTTTTTTTATTTTGGCAAAATGCACAAATTTTGAAGTCTCAGTCTCGAACTTCAAGTCTCAGTCTTGGAGTTTTTGATGAAGTCTCAGTCTTGAAGTTTTAACCAGGTCTCGGTCTCAAAGATTACGGTCTCGACTACATCACTGCTCAAGACTACAAAAACAGTGTTGGTGCCATATGTGATATATGCTATTAGATTTTTAAAACATGTGATTGGTTAACACTTTAAAATGCATTGATGCAGTTAACACTCACTTGTTTCTGTCAATAAAATGGGCAGAATATAGTATGCACTTTTCTTTGCAGTGCACCTCCAAAACTATCTCATTTGTATTCCAATCCAGCATCACAACATTGTTGTGAGCAAGAGCCACAGCCAAATGATTTTTACATCTGCATAAATTGAAATACAATTTAGCATTCAATAAAAGAGAAATTCACAAATCAACTATTGCAACACAAGAAAATCTCTACTTGTAGTTCACTGCAGAAACATCTAGAATCCAATCATGACAAGCATGTGTACAAATGATGTGATAATCTGAGGAAAAACACAAACATATCTCATTAACAAGACATGCAGTGCAAGGTTAATCAAATGACATACACAGTACCTTCATAGTTTAAAATACTTAGTTGCTTTGCTCCATACACTACCACATACTTGACTTCTTTTGAACAAAAAACCTGCTCAGAAAAAAAACATTGTGAACAACCACACCACTCATATAATAATATACAAGATTGTGAAACACCAAATTGAATGTTTGGACTTTTGATAAAAGAAGGTATCTATCTCAGTTAATTGGTATCTGTCACCAGTTGAGAAACTTTCACAGTTAAGAACCGCAAAGTTACCTTGATGCCATGAATAGAAGCATTCATGAAAACATGCTTCTCAAAAATTTTTGCTTTCTTTTCCAGATCATAAACTTGAAACGTCCCTCCTGAACCTTCATGAAAATAAAGCACAACAACAGCAATGCATTAAACGTATAATCAAAAATAGAAATTCCACATTGATGTTGAATTTGTTGTTTAGGTAATGGGCACAAATACTGATTTGTTTATATCATTTATTTCTACATGCTGCTTCACTGCTTTTCTAAACATCAATTTCAGAATTTTTATGTTTTCTATTAAGACAAGAATGAACATCGACAACTAAAACAAGTAAAATCAACACACAACAACATAAAATAATAAATTATCAATACTTATAACCTTAGCAAAAACATAATATCAGCCAAACAAGATTGTCCAAAGCAACCAGGAGGATAGATGATCTTTGCAAGCAATAAAATGTCTACAGCATGCTCACTGATTCTGTAGCACTTGAACAAAGTTATTTGCTTTATAACAGAAGTATGAAGCCTACCAAATTCATGGCTTGCCTTAAGTCATTTGAAATCAGCATGTCTGTGAGTTTTGTGTGTTTGTGTTGCCTTAACGAACTTTTCAACATAAAACACTAGTGATGCTTTCAAGGGTCAAGTTCATAAAAAGTTATGTGAGTGCTTAAACAAAATTTCAGCTAATGAAAAGTAAAAACAATTCTTTGACTCTGCTGTAAAGATCAGACAAATATTTAAAATTTGCAATATGAACATCACATACCAGTACATACAAATAGGAAAAAATGGATTTAGTGTCATATAAGCTAAATCTTTTCTAATCCTCCGCAATACAACCTAAGCTTTAGAACTAATAAGGTTTAACAAAAAATTATTTTCAAGATAAAATTCCAGCATGGAAAGAAATTGTCACATATGAATTTATAAAGCAAAAAAACTTCCTCACTTGAAAACTCAACATATTAGTTGCAGTATTCGTATTTGTACTTACTAGAACAACAAGATTTGGTTGTACAAAAATATTTTATACACAAATACAATGATCGCACAAGTTCTTTCATACAAATATGATACAAAATTGTTACATTAAAATTCATGATTACCTGACAACAAAAGTTTGGATGCTGATTCCAACACAGTTACAGGTGCAATTTGATAAATTTTTTTAAACATGGTTACACTATAACCTTACTAACTGCACATAAACATCAAAAAATTGTTTCTTCTCAGAAATACAATATAGATCAGTTGATATTCAATCTTAATCAACACAGTATGCAAGGAGTTATAAAATTTTGAGCTAAGCTGGAGTGATTAATTTTTATAAATCAAAAGCATGAATGCTGGCTGATTGCATTCAAAGAACAAAGCAAGAAGCAACTTTTTGAACAAATAAGTCACCTAACAACAATGATAATATTACTTTTTGTTGATTACACAAATTAACACTAATTTTTAAATTTTACTTTTGAATTAAAGTGAATTTGCTTCATTCTTTGAAATAAGAAATGTTGAACAACAATCTAAAACTTTTTAACCATTGAAATTCTACTTAACTCACTGAAACATGACCTTCAAAAGGGAAATATTACCTTGAAAACGTGCTTGGTTATCAGCAAGCAAATTAACATTATTCTCTAAATATAAAATTTATGTCAAATAAACCTTCAAAACATCACAGAAAAACATCCATTAATTACCACAACAGTAAATCTAATGCATTTTATTTATAATTAACAAAAAATTAGCGTTAATAATGTTCCAAATGCATTGCAATCACATAAAGTGCTAACGAGTTATTCTTTACCAAATAGCACAAAAAATCAAAAATATCACCACTACTCACAAAAGTTTTGCTCCTCATGAGCAAAACTTTTCACAAAGATTGTTTTGTTCAATATGTAGTTTACAATAGGATACAACTTATGTCTATTAAAGGTGGTTTAATTGCTGAAGAAATTGTGATAAAACATTAAAATTCTGATCCATACTGGGTCATTCCATGTCAAATGAACCAAAAAAATGGAAAAGTCAACCCACTATTTCAGATTTTCCTCAAATTTAATAAGCAGATAGGTCTAGAACTTTTCATGCTGATTCTAACAACCTAAATTTTTAAAAAATTGGTTTAAGGTTTCGCAAAGTCATGGACCATACAACATACCAGGTAGAGGTAGGTCAGTCATAAGCAAAATGGGCCAGATCAACCCTTGAAAAAGCCAAAAAGCACCGAAAAAAATCAAATACAAGACAAATACACGATGACACCTTCAAAACACCCATGAGGGATACAAGCTTTTGAAAAGCAATTTATACTTATTTTATACATAAAAATAAAGCTCAGTCCATTAATAAATTTCTCGAAAATTTTGGTTTTGCGGAAGTATAAACTGAGACTGCAAACCTCAAAGCACTAGCAATGTTGCCACGCTGTTGATACAAAAAAGCAATAGATTTCATGATAAAAAGACATTAGATTCACAAAAAACACTAGATTACAAAAGCAAACTTACACACAGTGAAAGTATGCAGAAAATGTGTTGCAATGCCAACCATAGACAATATATTGTGCAACTCATTGCAAACCAGAGACAAAGAAAATGAGAGATAAAGGCAAGGCTTGTGTTTGTTTGTACAGGTCACTGAAATCTTTAACATGATGCTCGACCAAGTGACTTTGCAGCAGTTTAACTCAAAACATAGATATACTATTGGGGTCGAGTGAAGAAAACCACCTACCAAACTTCCAGAAAAGTGACGTCGTTGATGAAGTCACAGTGACGTCATGGGTAGGTGATGATGTCACATGTCAATTTTTGTGACAATAGCATCACGGCAAAAGGAGATATCACAAAATCGACAGGCACAATCATTCTACAAACCTCCAGCGCACCTCACACGCCGGGTAGATGATAAAATGGATACCGATTTTGCGCATTTGACCTAAGGTAACCTCACGCGATGAAAACGCTGGAAACACTGCTCGTTTCTGCAACAAGGTAGGGTCGGAGGGAAGTTACTGCTGTACTCGACTGATTCTGTTATAAACCTAGAGTTTTAAACCTAACCCCTAAACCTAAAGCCCAAACGTGAAGCAAATTGAACACTGGCTGAGAACCAACAAGCTTTCTCGTAACTACAATAAGACTAATTTTATGCTATTAACTTCTCAAAAAGACAATCCTGCTTCATTTAAAGTTATCATAAATAACCACAACATTTCTCCTGAAGATAACCTAAAATACCTAGGTGTCCTTCTTGACAAT
>JGI24021J15306_10011467_pt1 | contig 11007 bp, 6 predicted proteins | sample Ectturendosymbi1_FD_15306 | JGI IMG/M metagenome (IMG submission 15306)
CGGCACATGATCTAAAACTTTCGAGCTTACATCTTTTAGGTTGCAAAGTCGATTCTTGCGTGTAGATGCATGTGCTCCCAGGTCTTCCAGGAGGGGTTAACTGAAGTTGTACCAACTTAAGCTAATCCGAAAATTGCCACTCACTCGTGATTGCAATAACGAAGTTTCTGTCACCACTGACCGTCCACCTCGTGAACACGAAAAAAACTGAAGCACGCCGTGCACGAATTATTAATAAACAGTGTAGAGCCTATCTGGTCTGCAAAATCTATTTAATGGAAATCAATTTACATGCTTCTGTGAGCATCCCCATTCCATGGTTTTAGCCATTTACCTCACAACCTGCTGTTAAAATACTGTACCTTCAAGCTTTTTTTTTCCCCTGGTGGATTATTACTTGATGGGTGAAGTTTTAGCTGGGGTGTTGTTCCAGTGTTTATCATCTTCCTGTGCTTTTTGTGTCAATCTATTAACACTTTGAGAGTTTTTTGTGCCAATCTGTTAACACTTGCTCTGTACTGCGCCATGACTAACCATTGTGTTATTCCAGTACCCTTGAGATATGGACCATGAGTCTGACGCAAAAGTTAAAATCAAGCCTGTTTCGATTTTCCTGGGGGGCGCTTGGCCGGTCTGGGGGTACGAACAGCTGCGTGTTGCTGGCCCGATGAGGTCGAAGCTTCACGCAGTGAAGAGAACCGCTTTACATTCAAATGTATTGTTGTTGCGTTTTGCAGAGAATTCAATGCCCTGCCCTTATTCTCAGCGTCAGATTGAAGAGAAATAATCGCAAAACCTGTACATCTTACAGAATGTGCGATTTTACCGAAAACTGGGACTCGTTCCGGCAGTTCAATGACATCGTGCCAGTTTATGCGAAATAACAGAAGTTTTTGCAGATTGTTTATTCCACTTTTATATGAAAAAAAATTGTGCAAAGTAAACCCATGGTCCAATGTTGAATTTTTTAATATCAATTTCTGGCAGCTCAGTAAAGCAGTCTTATTGCAAAAATTTTATTCATTTTATTCGATCTGCACAAACGCGCAAAAACTCGATAATCTCCATACGCTTCTGTTTTCACTCGATTAAAACACAGCAACAGTGATTTCGGCTCGAAGGAGAACTTCTTAACTTCACAAGGGGTCAGGACCGCAACCAGTTGATAAGTTCTGGGTAGGGATCAAAATGACTGTAACTTGTTGTTGTACTATTTTCGGATGGGGGGAAATGGCCTGATCACCCTTTTTTGGTTGCGGTTCTGCAAGGGATAGAACAGTTGTCTAGACCAGGGGTCACCAAGCTTGCACAGCCGAGAACTACAAACATACAACATGATTGTCATCTCTTCCACACTTACTATGACATTGCAGTAATAGTTAATAACGTAGAAAAAAAAGAGAATAATAAAAAACACAGAAAATTAAAACAGCAGCAAATGTGAACATCAAGTACTTCACTGAACATCGCAAATAATCAAACATACACACAAACAAAATCAATGGCAGGTGCATCAAGTTCAAATCACTGCACGTTGAGTTAACTCCGGGAAAGCACACGGGTCGCTCAAAACATTGCGCTAAAAAGTAGAAACGGAATACTTGCAGCTTTCTTTCTAAAATCCAGGGACATATCCGAGCTTTCGCGTCTGCAAGGTTTTAGATTTGCATTCTGTTGGCAACTCTCCCTGTCAATCAGAAATAAAAAGAATGGTCACCTCGTATGGGAAATCATACGTGAAACAGTATGCTCGAGAACAAATCGCGCAACAGACACAATCACCAACAGCCGGGGTGAACGTGTGAACCCTTGTTACGACTTAAAATGCTTCCTGTGGCTTAGAAATTAAAACAGCGAGTTTGAAAAAAATAGCGGCCAAAGTTTTGCTTCAGGAAGCTTTGAAATTCCTTTTTGCTGTACTTAAAAGCAATATGGAGGACCGCTAGCACTGTCTGAGCGCTTTGTACACTCATACCAGGAGTGTCCAACCAGTCGGTTGCGGTCTGCTCGCCGCGGATTGGTCCAGTTTTCGGTGTCAAGCGATATTTCTGACCTATTATTCTTTGTCAGTTATTTTTCATCTCAGAGTAAAGGAATAAAGTTTGGCGATTACTTTTTTGATGTGTGTTGTGTATATTAAAACGTTTTGGTTAGATGTCAGATGCCCACAAGCCAGTACGGGAATAACTATAACCACTGAAAACTATTGGACTTAGTCTTAGACCTCAGTTATATTTCTTTTCCTAACCCCAACCGAAACCTAACCCGACACACTTACCTGAACACCAAACCGAAGCCCTAATCATCAGTTTTCTCAGTGTATTTGATATGTAGAAAGTACGCTGTGTATGCGCACATGACGTTAAGCCAGAAATTTCGCAAGGGGTGCACGAGCAAACTGGAGTAGTTCTTTTTGCAGTGGCCTCTAATTAACTGTTTATTTGCCTTGTAATCATTTTTGTCTGTTTTTGCACGTGTTAGGACATGTTGCTAACGGATGACAAGCTGTATTATCGGGCCTTGCAATTGTTTCTGACCTTTTGTGGTTTCGTCTTTACTATAAAAAAAAAACTTGAAAGAAAAGGTACAGGAAAAGAAAGATATAAAATATTCACTATAAATACTCGCTTTACATTCCCTTCAGAGTTTAGAGTGTCACGTGTGTTATGCGGGCGCCATCTCCAGTTGTTCTGCGTCGTGGACCAAGCGGCAACTTTCGTAGTGAATGCTGTACTGGTGGCGAGTCAATGACTTGCAACGCTAGCGAAACTATCTCCTTGTCCCTATTCACTAATGACAAACACAAGGCAGGACAGGCAGCAAGTAATGCAACCTTTTTTCTTCGGTGTGTCGCGACCAGGATTCGAATCCCACTTGCCAACTTCAGTGGCGCTCTATCCTATTAGGCCACTTAAACGTTCCTTGCGAGGATATACCGCTTTTCTCAATATGCTTTTCTATGATCTCACACAGGTTAAAGACTTCCAAGTTTTTGCCACTGCATCTCCGGTTGCAGCATTGTGCATTATCAGAAAGATCGCTCCAGTGGATGATAAACCAAAATAAATGTTTTGTAAATTTTTCCGCTAAGCCCACTCGAGAGCGAATGACACATATTGACTTGAATTCGCAGATCGAAGTGCAACTTTTAAGTTCAGTACCAAACGTTGCCCGGACTTCGTGGCACGAAAAAACACTTCGATCTTACAATTGTCGCGACCCAATTCCATCTAGGTTGTTTTTTTTCGATTATTTTTTCGGTCATGGGCCGCAATTTTTTCAAATGACCGAAAAAAAGTGAGGGAATTCGATCATAATGTCCGAAAATATAAACTAGTGAATACTATTACGACGTGTTTTAATACTATGTATTCTACTACATAGAAAACGCAAACAAGCGCTGACCTGGTAAGTTTCGCACACAAGGGAAAGCAGGTCGTTCATCGCAGCCGTTTGAATATCATCCGTGTGAACCTGTAGATTAACAGAACGCATCAGTGATTATATGACGGACTTCTGTTGCTAGGCAACCCGGCCCAATCTCGAAGAGCTCACAAATAGGCCGTTTAAATCGTTTGCAAAATAAAGCAGTTTAGCAATACGTTGTTACAAACAAAGATCACTTCCACTGCAAAACACTCAGTAATTCAGACAGACGGACGGTTGGCCCAGTGCGATTGTATCCTGAAAACGCGCATGTATTTGAAGATGACGTCGTTGCATGCTGGCCTTGCCTCGAAACAAAAAAGACAAGCGACATAGCAATATACATTCATTCAAATGGGATAAGCATTTACTTCCGATAAGCTTTATTTTTCAAAGTCGTATTCCGTGAGATCGCAACCCAACTACATGGCAAGAAACGAAAGACGGCTGCACAGCAATGTGAGCTCAGGAAACGCACTGAGCAGATTTTTCGTACTGATCTGCTGCTTGGTTAAAAACAAATCACAGCATCTTGACGAGCCATTCCCGAATGATAGATTCAACTCAGGTCTTGGAAAGCTAAACGCTTTGTTTCTGGGTATATGTTTTTTTCGGCCGTGGACCGGCACTTTTTTGAAATGAACGAAGGAAATTACGTCAGTTCGGTCATAATGTCTGAAAATATAGACCAGTGAATACTATTACGAATGTTAACATTCTTATGGGACAAATGACCGAAATGTCTCAGCGAAAAAAATCAGCTTTGTTTCATGTTTTTGGTTATTTCTACTGCTATTTAAAGGGAAAAATTGACAACAATCACCAGCACGTTTTTGGCAGCAGTAAGATGTTTCTTTCAGAACTGTAGGCAGGACTCAGAGAAAAGTGAATTTGCCTGTTGAGAAAATTTAATTCTGCAAAAAAGCATTTGTTCCGACAACGTTATACTTGGCAGCATATGAATCAAACACTCGCAACTGACCGAAGTATACCCGGAAAGAATTCGTGTGATGATTAAAAACACAACGACCACATTCATAGAAGCGCACGTTTTCAGCTGGATTTGAACAGCACAAAAGAGCTTATGCAATCTACATAGATACATAAACTTATTTTCTGTTCAGAATCTTTAAAGTGACTGACAAGAACTTAAAGCGAAAGCGCTTGGCTTGTTTGGTGGGTACAGTATTTTTCGTGAACATACGTACCACAGGCGTAACCAAATAGCTGTGAGATANTGACATTGCTTTANTGCAGTTTTACTTGCAAANATTTTAAATTGTCGGTTGTTTGTTGATTGCAAAGGAAATTATTACGAGCAATCTTTAAAAAATGAACAATTGTAAAGCGGCATACCCCGTTAATCACTACCCAGGGAACCCAATTCAATCGGGGATTTAAAGATTTCGTCGCTTGTCCGGCTTTGAGCAGCAAATCATCGCCTTCTGAACCGTTCGCGCAGGTGTTGATGGTTTTCCAGTCCAATCCGCCTTTGGTCACGCACTGAAAATTGTTATCAAACTGTTAGCACAAAATTCTTTCCGACAATAAAGTAGAGAAAAGCGCTAATATTGGCAAATTTTACAAATACATTTTGTAAGTTGATCCTAAAACTCTACGTAACGTCTGCTTTTCCTAAGGCAACCAATCAGTGAAAGTAGTACAAGCAGACTCAAAAGCTTCAACCAACCAACCAACCCCTCATCATTAAGTTATTTTGCATTACAATGAACAGCCATAGGAAAGCTAAAACATCTGCTTACCGTTTCAGCTTCAACCACAGGTAGACTGTTCAATTCCATGCATTGCACAACAGGCAAGTACTGGTTTTCATCATTGCCTGCTGCAGAGATAAGGCAATTCTGAAAGTAAAAAAGCAGCATGAACCAAGCCGTGCCCTCATGCAAGAAGTTTTGTCAGGAATGTCTGTTTGTCAAGAAAGCACAAAGAAAGTACGAATAAAAAACACTTTTTATGTTTACCAGTCGACTAAATCTATTTTGGCAAAGTACATTTTTACAGCGTTGCAAAGGGCAGGTTATTAACAAAATTACATGAACAATAAAAAGATCAATCAACACATCCCGCCTTGATGTTGCAAATGTTCAACGCTTACAAATTGAAAATAAACTCATGGTAACACTACGTTTAATGAGTTTGAAACTAAGCATTCCTAAAATTCGCATAGTAGATCACATGCTTCTGAGGTCCAACTCATGAAAACTTATTACAAACTAGAAAGTACCAAAACTTTTCATTATTAATGAGAACAGACAATGAAAACATTCAGAAGAATCATAGTTTAAAAGTTTAAATCTAAAAACTTCTCACCTCTATTTTGTTTCCAAGACATTCAGCTGCACCGTGTTGACAGTGAAACTCCAGCGATCCAGAGGTGTTGGTCCACTATGCATGAAATACAAGTAATTGCACAGACAAAAAAATCAAGATTGAGTGAAAAAAGAATTTAACAAAAAAATACAAAACAATCGTGTGATTTTTAGTCAGAGCTTTTTTAAGCAAGTTTTAGCCTTACAACATAAACCTTATTAGTTAATACAAAAAATGAGAACTCACAAAAGCTTTTCCAAAGGGAAAGAGTTCCACATGCATTATTCCAGTGTGTTGCAGTTTTTCCCATGTAGGGTACAACATGGTGGTGATGAAACGAATACTGTCGGGACACTTGGATTCAAAATAGACAGAAACTTTAACTGCATCTCCTGATCTTGAAGGAGCCAATCTTGACAAGCAGCTTGACAGAACCTGGCCAGCAAAAGAATCATATGGCTTTTGTTCACATATCAAAGCACATTGCACAATTTCATTTAAAATCATTATCAAGAAAATAGGTCAAAACCTTTAAATCAAGTGCTGAATCCACACAGATTAATTACTAAAACAACACATATAACAACAAAAGTACTATTAATTTTGAACTGATTTTCAAAACACTTAAAAAATTAACAAAAACAGCTATGTCCACATGACGCATGTCTCAACAAACAACTAATGTACAGTACCTATTACAGAAACAGCAAATAAAGTAAACAGTCCTATATGCAGCACTTAACTTCATGCATATCTAACTTTCTGCAACAACAACGCTAAGGTAGTTTACAGATCATAATCACTACAAAGCTGAGTATGAGCACATGGCATAACAATGTCCCGATTTCATGCGTATCAAATTACATTTGCGAAAATGGATGTGAGTCGAATAAGCTGTATGAATTAAAAAACATTGTGGGACTGGGTCGCAACTACCTACATGTCCACAGAGCACAGATCCGCAATCTACTACCAAAGACAAAGTCCATAAAAATAGATATGGAATGTAGTGTTGTACGAAGTGTTGCGTGTTAGCAAAAAATAGTGTTAAAAAAGTAGGAAGAAAACATTACAACTAGTACCATTATATAACCCACAGGAAGGAGTGTTTGAAACTGTAAGGACAAATTGCAAAATTTACATAAAACAAAAAATGTACTTACGACATACTTGCAAACTATTCAAGACATTCCTTAGTTTTCACAATATATAGTCTTTTAAATAGATGTAACACAGATGCAAATGTGTCAGAGAAGTTAAGCAAAACATATGCACAATGATTTTACAAAAAAGAGTGTAAAGATTTTACTTGTATCTGATTTTGTGATAATTCATAACAATTCACAAAAAGTAAACACTTTTTTAGAACGCAGCACTGAAAACAAATACTAAAACTAAAGGATGTACAAATTAATTAGTTAGAGTGCAAACTGCAGTATGAAACACATGAGGCATGGTACACAATAGTGCGGTCAATTTTTTGCATAAATTAACACAAAAAAGTCAGAGTTAACAATTTTTCCAAGCCAGTGCACCAATTCTTCAAAACAATTTTCTGAAAATAACAACACATCATATGAGAACAAATTTCACTGTATCACATATTCACATTATTAAGCTTAGACACCCACCTTGCTATCTAACAAACATTCCTAATGAAGATAACAATTGTATTGGTAAAACAACAGATCCTATCATTACCAACCAAGCATGCTTGCTGGGAATGAACTACATCCAACATTGCAAAATAAATTTTGCATCATTTTCTCTAAAAAGCACAGTAAAATAGCAACAGAACTGCTCAGTTTTGCTAACACTTAATAAGTCTTCAGCTGTACATGGAATCAGAAGTTACATACCCCACAATCCACTGCAATAGATACAGAGCTACACCAGAATCGGGGTGCTACTTTGCAGTCCTTCCCCATTGCACATACTGCCAGTGAAGCCAGAAGAACAAGTATAGTGTTGCAAGACATATTTGGTTATACAGATCCAAACCTAAAAAGATACTTTTAAAAAGAACAGAAAAGCCTTGTTATTTTCATCAAGCACACTGATATATTTAACAAAATGAGCTTATCCTTTAGCCTTAAAACCATTCCCAAGCTAGCAACTGCTGATGGGCTAGTTGAGCTTGAGTTCATTCATTTCCACACCCACTTTTCCTCTGGCTCTAGAGAAGGTCATGGGGGCAGCAGCCCTAAGACTTGAAATACCTCACAATCAACAGCAAACTCAGCAAGTTTTGCTGGTTCCATACCAAGAAGGTCCAATCAAGGTCAGAGATGTAGTCATAGTCACTTCCCCTGTCTGGTCCTTGCAGAACCAACAAATATTGCTACTGGGTTTAGTCTCATAAACATGAGATTGCTGCTTTATTCAACATCAGATTTTTGTTACCATTTCATCTAAATGCTTCTACTGTATTACAAATACCTTATGATGCAGTTAGGCCAGTTGATCACAAGATCTTGAGCTGTATCATTGCAAATGTAAGAAAATGGCCAATCTTCAAACTGTTGTGATGTTTAGAATGTTATTTGTTTGTCCCTGAAATTGTCATTATAGTTACGATACAATACAAACAGGGTAATAAACCTCGTTGAATCCATAATAGAGTGAAGTATCATCATTAAATGGAAAGTCGGTCACAACTCATGCATAATGAAAAAATGTTATTCTCAATGCAGCTAAGAGAGCTTCTTCAGTTTGAAGCGATAACCAAACACACGTGTTGGTGAGGGATTCATGAAAGAAACTTGAAAATTATGAATCTAACCTGGAGCGAAAACCTATCTCCAACAAACAAACTACAAGCTAAAGGTCAAATGCTTCCAGTTAAACCATCAAATCCCCATTGGAGATGAGCAGAGTCACATTTTTCAGACTTTGACTCCACTCCTGCTTCTGGCTTTAAGACTCCTGCTCCGACTCCGAAAAATTTTGAAACATCAACTTCGACTCCTGTTAACACCCCGAAAACTTCCAAGTAACTCATATCAAAAAGATATATAGTGTCTATTTTGCCTCATGAGGCAAAATATATGCAATGGCTATTTTGCCTTGGATCAAACTCAAATAGTTGAAGTGGTCACATGACAAACACAATACAGAGAGACTCAACATTGAGATTTAGAGTTATGGCTTAGCCTATACTTTATGCAATGTAGACAAAGCCACTAAAAACTTGCCTGCACTTAAATTAGACATTATGGTCAGCTATTTAGGTCATGCATTCTAAACTTGTCATGCGATCACTTCAAACAATCGTGTACACTACAGCTACCGACAAAATAACTTCAGAAGAGTTTTTGGCTCATGAGGCAAAATAGATACTGCTTATCAAATATACATTTTTGAAACTATAGGTTCTACTGCAATTTATGTTATAAAGTGTTAACTGTTGAAATACTAGTTAAGCAGTTCAAGCTTCAATAATTAACCAGATCTCTGACAATCATTCGAATTGAGCATTAGCTTTCAATTCATACGAAAGACTCATTTTAAATCTCCAAGGTCAGGAGCTGATCACCTCCCACCAATTTACAAATATTGAATCGTACTTTAACTATCGTGCTCAGACAAAACTCTAAACTTTGACTGTGCCAAACTAAGCCATTAATATGAATGTGCAAGCAAATCGTACAAAAAATTAGGAAATGACTACGGACACACCTGGCCTGACGCAATTCAAATAAAAGGGTCAGTTTGTCATTCAAACGGCGTGGATCTTGTAGCCTAAGGGTTATGCACTATGGTTGCTATGCCAATGGTTTTTGGTTCGACTCTCACCTTGACAACTTTCTTTTTTTTTTCTTTACTTTTTCTCAGGCTTACGTGTTACCTTTAGGGGTTAGTATTAGGTTAGGGCTAGGTTTAGGTTAGGTTAGCTTAGGGTTAAGGTTAGGTTTAGGAAGTGACTACGGATACACCTGTCTTGATAAAAGGGTTAGTTTGTCATTCAAACATTGTGGGTCTCGTGGTGTAGTGGTTAGGTGTGACAGCTACTGTGCTGATGGTTTTAGGTTCAACTCTCACCTTCCCCACTTCAGTTTTGTTTTTTTTCTTTACTTTTTTTCAGGCTTAGGTGTTACGTTTAGGGGTTAGTGTTAGATTAGGATAGCATTAGGTTAGGGTTAGCTTAGCTTAGGTTTAGCATTAGGTTAGCATTAGGTTAGGGTTACGGCTACGGTTTAACTTTTACGTTTAGTTCGTTTCTACCAAGCCTACTGCACTCTCATCATGCGTAACTCAGTTACGCTATGTTGCAAAAAAATTGAAGTTACAGCCACTGTATTAGCACTATTTTCACTTGACAGAGCTCAAAAAAACGATGAACATGATATATTCATTTTTTTTCTATGACCAGTATTAAGGAATTTATGTACTTTTGATTAATGACTAATATAAGTCAAACGCATGTTTGTTTTAATACAAAACAATTAAAAAACTGTGATCGTTAAGTTCAAAACATATATTTAAATGTGCTGCACATCATTTGCTTGCTGTTACAGCTCTCAGCAAGCAAGCAATGTTCCACAGAAAATACAAATTGCAATTTTTAAGTCAAGCAATTTGATTAAATCATCAAATTTGTTTATCAGTTCACACATTTATAGGTAATTGCTTGGCACCTGCCAAAATAGATAACTTTCCAATGAAAAGTAATGTTGATTTTGTAACTTCATTTGCAGATATTGTCATCTAATAATTCAAGGAAACAACAAGCATTCAACTATTAACTAAGGTCAAAATGAATGAAGTTATACATTTTTACAAAATATTAAAGATTATCGCAAATATTAATTAAAATTAAAAATGATTTTTTGGTAATTACATTCAAAATGACTTGAAATTAGACCGAAAAATATTTTGGTAACTTATAATTAAATGAAAAGTCACCTGACACAAAAAAGTCTCAATGAAACTGAACACAATCAGTTGAAATTATGATTTGGATTTGGAATTTACATTCAACATTCAACAATTATTAACAAATGCATTGAACTAATTGTTCAATCAGTGTGTTTGCAAAACAAAAAATCAAAAAATTTTAAGTTTGCAACTGCTGTCCTGTTCCATGTCCACCCCAATAATGTTTTCAGCAATTACTAAAACAACCATCAAATGAACTTCAGAGTTATTTAAAAATGGATAATAATTCCATTCATTCACCAACACGTCACATGTCAATTGAAAATGCCTGCACCACAGGGGAGGCAAGTGAGCAATAGCGCTTACAATCCC
>JGI24021J15306_10011469_pt1 | contig 11007 bp, 9 predicted proteins | sample Ectturendosymbi1_FD_15306 | JGI IMG/M metagenome (IMG submission 15306)
AAGGCCAATCTACACTGAGGAGTTCCTAGGAGTAGCCGCGCACGATTCTTTGTTTGTATTGTTGCGTCGGGTAATTCTGCGCTCGTGCACGGCAACTCCTGGGCGCAATAAAACAAACAAAGAATCGTGCGCGGCTACTCCTGGCAACTTCTCAGTGTAGATTGGCCTTTACACTATATTTGCAGCACTTGATTAGAAAAAGCATCATTAGATTGAAAATGTCTACATTGTTTTAAACGTATAACTGCAAGAAAACTAGATTTGGTGCTAACTTTTTTGTACCATGACGTATCACATGGCTGTATCAGATTAAAGTTAAGTAGTCAGCATCGTTACTTCAACTTTCACGGACTTGGGATTTTACCAACCCGTGTTGCTGTTCGTAAACACAATTCCAGTTAATCTAATCGTCAGTCGTGATTGATTTGTGTCATCTCAACTCATTTCACTGTCCGCCCCATATCGTAATGCTTTTTTCCTGCATTCAACGCCATTAACCTCTCTTCATGCCTCTATCAAGTAGCAAACGACAACCGACAAACCCGGCCGAATTGAACGGCAAATGCTCTCAATCCTTCCGGGTAGCTTCTCTATAAAAACCAATGACATGCTTAACCTTTCCTCTACCACGCCTTCATTAAAAAGTTTGTGTTTCAAGCCTCCTGACTTTGCATAAGCTGTAAAAGCACATGTATTCATTGGTAAATTATCAAACTTTCCATCTTGTAGAGCACGTAAGAGCTCACACCCCCCGGAAATTTATTGACGACCCTGGGGAGGCGCGCCTGCCGGTTGAAAACCACTGCTCTAAGCCTGTCTCTCCAAAGATTTTGATTCACATCGCACACCTTGTGCTTGCGAGTATTTTATTTGCATCAGTATTTTTTCTAAACTGCTAGGGAGGAAGACCTGCTTTGCTGGGGGTAGATTTCGTGCTAGCAAAGTAAATCATCGTTGGTAGTTCGGACCAGTTTCGCGGTTGCCTGCGTGTGGCGTGACTATTGCTGAAGATGTGCTGCGTTTGTGGTGTCTTGCTGTATTGATTTGACCGTTGAAAACATTACCGGCACAAAATATGTTGGCAGGACGATGTGGAACCTATCTATAGTCAACAATCATGAAAATTGACTAGTGGAAACAAAATGGCTTTCGGTCTTTTCATAACAAAGGAAAAAAACATATTTTCCTACCAGACCAGCATTTGTTAGCTGTGATCGTTTCACCCACGTTCTCATGTTTCCTAGACTTTACCACAAGTGGTCGGCTGATGGTCAGCAAAGCATCGACGAGAAAGACTGGAAGTATGCTCAAGTCGACATATCCGAAGCTTTCGATTACGAAGTTGTTTTCCGGGGAATTCGAGGCGACGAATTTTATTCCGACATTGCAGTAGACGACATCGTTGCTTCGCCCTCACCATGCCGTAAGTCGGTTGCTCAGCGATCCTTCAGTTCGCTGGTGGGCTTTGCGCAAATTGCAATCAGAAATTTAATTACTGTAATTGCCGGTGGCCACGATTCACACTTGAATTTGTGACAAGAAAAGCACTGCCATTTGGTGCCGAACAGACGCCTCGCCACATTCGCCAGAGGGCCGAGTCCCGGCCCCTCAGTGGTGCTGTGCTTCTTTTTGTTGCACAGGCAAAAGTTTTGCTCCTGAAAAGATTTAATGCATGTTCGTACGCAACCAGAAACAGCACTATAGGCAAACACGACGACAGAGATCCAGACAAAGACGACGATTTTCACCACTGAAGTGCGAAAGTGTCAAAAGTGCGTCACCTGTGTAAATGTCAATGAAGACCGCTGCGTTTAACACAGATCCAGTCAGGCTGAGAGCATAAAATAGCATGATTGGCAGTTTATCCGCCGCGCGACAATTGCCTTCAAAACAGTCAAGTGCGAATCAAATCAAGCACTGCTAGGTTCAGCTTGTAATGACGAAGTGACAAACCTTCTAATGACAGCTTGAAATGACAATTTGCATCTTAAAATTTTGAGCAGGACCACCATGTGGACAAAGTTTCCAAATGATTAATTTTTAGGCCTTTTTGCTATCCACAGTATTCTTGACTTCCTTATAAGTGGAACACCTTGAAAACAAAACTAATCTGACGTGAAGTAAAGTACTGCCAGAAAAATCTTGAACGCTAAGCAGCGCTTACTGAGAAGAGTTAAGCCCGTAGTCATCATTCAATCATTCAGACACAGCAGAGGTTTTGATCTCAAAGTTACAAACAAGCGATTTAAAGGAAAGAATAACCACAAGTAACATTTTGCAGTAAGTTGAAACGTCAAATGAAAGCTCTCGATCTTCCCGGGAAGCTTCGCTAAATCTTCGTCTTCAAAGCATGTCATTCATCTCGCACACCTTGTGCGTAGGCGTGTTTTATTTGCATCAGTATTTATAAACTGTTGGAGAGGAAGACCTGGTGGAAATAATGTTTCATTACATTTTTTCGAGATTTTTGTTGAAATAGGCAGGCCGACGTGATGGTTTCAAATTGCTACATATTTCTAATCAACCTTTCCGAGGTAACCGCGTCACGAGTGTCTCCGCGATTTTCGGGAACCAATCTAACTCCGTTTTGGCGTTACCAGAAGTCACGTTGTCGTTTTTTACACTTGAAGTTTGACTACTAGCAAGGGAAGAAAGGCAGGCTGTTTATAACAAATCAAATGAAAGAGTCAAAAAACTTTACTTAGCATACACAAAATCACATTGACATGCACAATATCATAAACAAACGGATTAAGCTTCAACTTTATTTGCGTTCTTAGTCAACACTAACTGATTGAAGATAGTCAATGTGCTTGAAGTGTTATTAAAAGTGCGATAGAGGGAATTTTGATAAAACGCTACATTACGATATATGACGAAAAGAGCAAACGTATTTTTTGAAATTTTAAGTCTTTATGACACTTCGAATTGCAATATATATTTAGCACAGAGAGTTGGAGTATGCTTCGAGCTTTCGCACCAAATTCTCAAAAGCACAGATGGCCACTTTGCCACTAAACGGCAGCTTATGAGAGCTTCTTCAAGCACCAAATTGATGGGAACATTTCGCAGTTTTCTACCTTGTCCCTGCATCCTAGTCCAGCGCATTTCAAAGTTTGGTGGGTCAAGAAGCAGTTTTTGTACTATTCTTGTAATGCACGGAAAATTCAAAATGGCGATGGTGAATAATTTCTTCCACAGTGAATTTGGTGCAGAACAGCTCACGATATGCCGCGGGAACACGGTTGAAATCCAAGGCCCTCTGTAGTCCATTTACGGTAAAGAACTGAACTAAAAAGCATGGTAACCGTGCATCAGTATAGGGCTATTACTGTCGAGAGTTTTGTTTGAAGTGATTGGACTGGGCAACAGTGTGGAATCCAACCGACTTACATGTTGCAGTCTAATTCCAAGCTCAGTTGCCAAAAGTTGATTTTTGCTTTAAGCACATACAAACCAGCCCGAAAAAACAGAGTTCACGAGTTCATTTTTACAAAAGGTTTAGTAACCATTTATACATCTTTAACTTCAGGTAAAGTACATTTGATAGTTCAGATATCTCAATGGGCCAAGAAAGCATGAAGACGGCTAAGCTCCCGCAAATATAATTTCAACCACCGTTTAACTTGCTGGAGAAATTTTAGAATGACACTTTACTCTCTTACAAGCGGTAAGTGGTAAGCTCACGGAAATTGAACTTGAGAATCTTTCGTGGTCATGTACAAGTATTTTACTCCTATCTTCTGCGGTGACCAAGCAATGTCGCGTAATAAGCTTCGTTCGATGTTTGCTTCCCTTAAATATCGTTTAAACAGCCTCAGAATCGTTAGGCTGCCAACAGTAACATTCAGAAGACATAGGCGTAGCCAGGGGGACAAGAGAGCTATGACTGTCCCAAAATTTCTAGAAAATCTTGCCAGTTTATGCTTTGTGGGGCGGTGTCCGAAAGAAAATACTGTTGCTCGCTTAAAGTCAAAGGATTTTCCTCTCGTGTCAGGAGCGTGGTCGAGCCACGGCTGCAAAGCGAAGATGTCGCTGATCAGCGCCAAGTGCCGTGGATTGCTCGTCAGCTGACATGCCCTCTTTCGTTTCTGCAAAAGAACTTTTTTTCTTAAAAATTTGCAGTGAAGTTGAAAATTTGAGTAGGAGACAAATATTCTCCGTTTGTTAAAACTTCGTTGCCAACTATTGTTTTTACACAGATAATCCGCCTCCCCAGGTACCTTCCGTTCCTGTGACGACAAAACCACCGCCCGGCGAACACCACAAAACCCTGCAGACGACGGCGACTTCACCATTCGTTAAAGGTAAGCATTCCTCATTTTGCTTAGAACAAGAGTTCTCAACAGACCCGTAACAGCTTGGAACACTCGGGCAAGCGAAGAGTTTTCTGAGGGGGTCCAAATTATTTAATCTATGTCCAGTAGTTTCAAAATATGCCCCACACATTTTTCCAAGAGGAGAGAAAAATTTTGCAGGGGGACGAAGACCCTGCACCCCCTTGTTACGGGCCTGGTTCACAACAGATCTCAGTCCAGGTGGCGAACCACATTTACCCGTGTTCAAGTCGCGACCCACTTTAATAGAATAAAAAAACAAATTTATTTCTTGCAGAGTAACAGTGCTATTTTGGCAAACAAATGTTTGCCGTGACGACGAGAATGCTGCGCGCTTCTAATGCGTGCTAAATTTTCTCTGCCTCTATTTTTTTGGGAGAAAAAAACGAATATAAAATCAGACGGGCATTATTTATCTTTTGAAAAATTATTTGATTTTTACAAGCTGTCCGCGACCCACCCAGACCGTATCAACGACCCACTTTTGGGTCAAGACCCACCAGTTGAGAATCGCTGGTCTAGAGCACGGCACTTTCTCTTCACCTCAAAACATGCCACAGACCACGATGCGTGCAACACGTATTGGCAGACGAAAATGGTTATTTGTGAAACATTTAATCAGAATATCGTAGGAGACAGTCTGTAGCTAATAATGTCTGGTAATTGAGTGTATGTGTCATCATTGCCAAAGTTAGGTTTTCGCTTGAAAACTTGAAATTGTAAAGACTCCCATAATTATCTTCAATTAAGTCCTTTCCTCAATGTTTAAAAGGTCAAACGATCGACTGCAACTTCAATGAACTCACCTTCTGCAGTTGGAAGCAATTCGATAACGACCAATTTGACTGGACTGTCTCGAACATTGGAAAAACGAATTCGCCAAACACTGGTCCTGATGCGGATCGCACCGGAGGTCGGTCATGCGGGACAACATAAAATGTTTGAAATCGTGTACATAGAGTTGATTTTTCAAGCGGGCATTATTCAGATCTCTCTTAACAAATAAAAATAAACAAGTAATCAAGGCGTGAGCAGCACAAAATTGCAACTTCCACGAAAAAGCGGAAAAGATAAATTATTACGCGCTATATCTGTAGGAAAAATGGCGTTTCAGCAAGAAGTAAAATGTTGTAATCTTTGGTTGTCGATCATTCTTGAGTGGGTTCCAATGAAAACAAACTTTTTATGATTCTTCCGTGAACACAACTTCGTATCCAATATGCAGTTGGTCAAATTTCATTATTTCATACTAGCGATGCATGTGAGTATATGTCTATTTAAAACATGATCTTTATAAAACGCTGCTGGGTGCTTCGGGAATCCCTAAGATGCCAATCGACATCAGGTTAAGAATTTAAGTTATAGTGAAAACCGTTTTAAAGTATTGCTAGAGCTGGTAAACTCAATTTTTATAAACTTTTCTGCTCTTTCAAGGTAAATTTACCAATTTTCGCATACGCGCAGGTGGCCAATTTGCCTACATCGAAGCTTCGACCCCCCGTTCGGCACAAGACAAAGCGAAACTGGGCAGCCCAGTGTTCACCCTCACAACTCCTGCGTGTTTTTCCCTGTGGTACCATATGTACGGAAACGGTGAGAGTTGGGACCAGAAGCTGGTAAAAGACCGGTGGCGTTGGTACTTGGCCAAAATCTCAGCACTTTGTAAATTAGACTACAGCTGTGCTTTCACGCCATTGGCGTCGGGAGATAATACTGCGCCTTCTGCAAGCTGACGATAAAAGTTTTTATTCGTAAACTTTTGGAAATGCGTATTCAGGCTTCGCAATGACGAAACCACTCTTTTAATTGTGTTCGCCTTTTAGCTTTACAAAGCTTACTTAAGTCTCATTTGCAGAGTTCATATTGCATGTTGCTACGTTGTACGAGCTAATCTTTAGTGAGAATTTTCTATGATCTAGCGTAAACGTAGTTGCACATCTGCACAGGATGAGGTGTCATTTTCTTACAGTTTTTGTGGTAGCGTGGTCTTATGTAGGATCAAGCTAAGATGGCATGTTCGTATCTTCATGCAGACACCGGGACGCTATCGATTTACCGACAATCAACTGGGCGGTTTCGACAGGGCAAAAGGAACCGCCTTCAAACCGAACTTCTGTGGCAGCGTTCAGGAAACCTAGGGAACGTTTGGCAGCAACTGCACATAAATTTGTCGGTAGGTGAAGTTCAATCGCGATAAACACTGTATGAACATTTGGAAAATGATGTTTTTTCTGCTTTATCAGACTGATGTAATTTCGATTTCCTGTAAAATCCACTTTAAAGTTCTTTCATACGTTGACGAAATATAAGCAAACGATGAATTATGTGTGAAACGCTCTGTTATTTGTGCAGACTTACTTTAAGGCTGGACTTCTGTTTTACGGACCATGTGTGGAAATGCTCTCTGCGCACATTGCTTTTTTTCTTCATTTAAGCGACTGTTTCAATTTTAATAATTATCGGCATCTTTGTCTATTTGTCATCAGCTTTGTCAGGCTTTTAGAGTAAAAGCTTAGCTAGCCAACGTTGCTAGGTCTCAGTTGCACTTCCGATTATTATTTCTGTGTTGTGGTGCAACAAGTGAGGTTTGTTTTGGCAGCCGCTTGACAACATGGAAATTGTAATTGAAGCAGCGAGAGGAGATGGCTGGATGGGGGACATTGCAATCGACGACGTGAAGCTGGAGTTTGCTGAATGTCGTAAGCAATTTGGTTTCAGTGATGCAGGAGTTCCCAACCTGGGGTACATGTGTTCCTAGGGGTACGTTTTCCTATCTGAAGGGGTATATTTGAGGTTAGCAATACAAGGAAAAATATATGTTTTTATTATTCATTTATGGATATTTATTTACGTATCAGTGAATACCAGAACCGCCGCCAAAATTTTTTCAATAGGGGGGCTTTATGTTTCTGCGGGGGTGGCTTAACACTCTAAAAATTGACAAACTCTCAACTGATTTATAGTGTTTCATGTTTCAATTTGGGGGGCGTGGAGTTTTGTTTGGGGGGCTGAACCCCCAAAAGCCCCCCCGTGGCGACGGGACTGGTGAGTACTATTTTCAAAAATCATTACATGCTTATTGTTAATTATATTATCTTTAAGACATAAAACTTAGTCTATCTATACAGTTCTAAAAATGTAAAATTTCTGTTGAAAGTTCAGTGGGTTTTGTTATTTTACTCAGTCTTTTTGTCATAAGAATTTCAGGGGTAGCCTACATGCTCATCTGTCGAAATGCTGAATGGGTACATGGTCAGAGAAAGGTTGGGAACCTCTAGTTTAATCTTGAATATCGCTGCTGCATAGACTTCCAAAATTTAGTCGGACTGAGGCAGCATAGATTCTGTTATTCGAGTCCGAGAGAGAACTTTGGGTGATTCTCAGTGGTTTTGTAAGAAAGTACTTGCGACAAGACACTGAGAAAACTGAGAAAGAATGACGCGTTTTAATATTATCAAACAAAATGAGCCACAACCCTACAATGCAACAGATTTATATTTCCCCTGCGTCTCTCACGCCAAAAGCATCGTTCGATTTTTTTTCAGCAATTTTTAACTGCACTTTTGACACCGGTTTGTGTGGATGGATGCAAGACGTCGAACAGGACAATTTTGACTGGACGAGAACGAATGCATTGACGCCAACCCCCAACACCGGACCAAAGTCGGACCACACTAACTCGAGTATGCGTTACTATTGCTGCTAGGTCTGTTGCAATGTGGAAAAATAGTGCAGACTCATCGACCAGAATCGAACTCAAAACTTTACGTTTTAAGCACAAGTGCGATGTGCATTTTTGCCGACCTATGGGCAGACCATCATCAGGGCTGTGGACATAAAATAAGCTAGCAGTCGTCCTTGACAGCTTGATTTTCATGAAGAATTTGTGCACAGCAGTAATTTGTTGAGACAAGCGTGAAGTCGAACGATGTTCTTCACAGATGTATCTCCTGAAAGACTGCTTGGCTAAACAATTCGAATCCGCTCAAAAGGCCGTGATTTTATTTTCGAACCATCAGCGGCTTCATCTGACGCGCTGACGACGTGGTGAAGGGTTTCGTGAAATCTATATTCCATGCATTGTAGGAATCACTGCAAAAGCGCATAGAATTGCCTGGAGTCGATGTTCAGCATGTAATTTGCTTGAAGTATTTGCCGTGATACAACTCAACCATTATGGCTTTACGTACCTGCAAACGCATTTTAAACACGTCTTGTTTATCTGCATCTTGCATCCCTTGCTACGCCTTACAAAAGAAAGCTGAACATTTCCATCTGAAGGCTAACCACACAACATGCACTGACATGATCAGGGGCAGGTACAACCAGCCCGGTAAATATAGGAGTGCAGCTGCAGCAGCGGCGTTTTAAAACTCTGCATTCGTCATGCAGCAATATTTAAAGCAGGGGTGACGAACCTATTTGCTATCGCGGGCCACTTTGTCAGTTACCGCTGAGTAACAGGGCCGCACAACTTTTTAGTCATACTATGAAACCTGTTAGTTCAAGACTGCTGGTCTCGCCTGAATGCTTCGCGGGCCCCACGAAATTCTTTTGCGGGCCGCATGTTCGTCTCCCCTGATCTAGAGCTTCCTTCACCGATCTTACCTCGTAGGTCGTTATTTGTCAGAAATTTTTTCCAAACCCTTTTAATGCCTGCAGAAGCCACGATCGAAATTTTGAAATTATTATCGGTCATAACTTGCGAACAGGTTGCGTTACAGAGTCAGTGAATACATCCTGTGAAGACATACTGGGCTATGAAGACAGTCCAATATTAATATCATGATGTAAATTGCTTGATACAGACGATATAGAAAGTTTTCGCAAGCATGAAATTCGTATTTTTAAGGAATGCTTTTCAACAAACGTGAAAAACGTGCTAAAAGTAAAGTATATTTCCATAACTTAGTTCTCGATTTTTGCGATGTGCCTGGAAGTAACTACTTTCTTTAGCAAAATCCAAAATTTTAAACTAGCATGCACGTGTGTTAAGTGTTGGAGGTCACACTTGCACTTTTGCACCAACAAGCAATACGTTTATTTCTCTATTAACTAGAGGGCAAAATAACAGAGCTATGAGCATAACTCATATGTGTAGAAGTTGCAATGTGATCCCGTCTCCCACGGCTTTTCTATCTTGTATTGAAAAAACATCTGATTTCTCACAGGCAGTAAAACGAGCTTGGTTAAATACAACACAAGCTACAAAGCCGTGTGAAGGGAAAGGCTTTATTTTTCTTATCAATTGTTGCAAAATGCGATCTTTTCTTAAAGGAAAACAGTTTTTAAAAGTTACTTCCGATATTATGAATAGAAGTCATCAAAACTGATTTCTTTCTCTCCACAGGTCATGTTGTAGGCTACTACCTGTTCACGGAAACGTCGAAGCCTCGGGAAAAGGGAGACAAAGCCAGACTGATCAGTCCGATGGTTCACCCGGGAGGGAATCCCAGTAAGAGATGTTGCCGCGTGTTACGTGCGAAACGCAAAGTTCGTCAAACAAAACGATGCTCTGTGTGTGAAACCGAATTGTTCACAATGAGTCTGATTGACGGCAGTGTCCTCATATTAACAAAGCGTACACTTCTCATCGATTGGAACCACAACCACAGTGACCACAACCGTTCGTGCTAGAGAGTGAATTGGGTGTCCCGTGTTTTCTGAACATCTGACACACAACAATCTACAGGTCTTGAGTATGAAAGGAAATCTATAAAACTTTTCGTCAATGACCGATGTGTCTCTTCAGTTAAGCAACGTTGAGCCTGGTTAGCTAAGAGTTGCGGACGCTGACAACACTCTTTAGTCACAGAAGAACATAAGCTATGCTTGTTTTTCATTTTATTTAGATTTCAAATCAATATGATTCTCCTGCTCAACTCCTCGTTTAAAAATTGAGTTCCTTTTAGTTTTTTTTCGTGAAACAAAGTACTTTTACGCAGCACAGGCTTCACGTCACACAACAAACGTTCTGAAAAATTCTGTCGTGCTTTCGGAAGCGACTGCAGCGCTTTCTCTTCTCATCATGACTTTTAATTGCAGAAAAGTGTCTTCATTTCTGGCACCACGCCTATGGCAGCCACATCGGATTTCTGAATGTCTACAAGAAACCGCGAGACCACAAAGATCCATACTTACACACTTTGCTTTGGTTTCATGGGCGTGACGAAGGAGATCAGTGGCTTTATACAAGCGTAAATGTTGAAGATAACTATCCTTATCAGGTGAGATCTTTATCTTTCGTCTCTATTTTTGCGAGAACATTTGCCATATTTTCATCCTATTTCAATTTTTGCTGCTTCGTATTTGGTAAAGTAGTTTTTCCGCAAACATGAAGCTTACTTCAAAATCTAATCGCAATAACTATGTTTGGCTTCGGTTTTAAAATGTTACAACCGCTTTCCTGGTTGTTGCTCATTGCCGAAAGATCGTATCGACTGTTCGACGTTGTTAAAAGCAACATGACCCTACTGCCAGTGGCGTAGCCAGCCAAAAAATTTGGGGAGACCAAAATGTTTGATTTTAGGCGAATAACACCATTTGGTTTGGAAAAACGCCACTGAAAGGGCAAAATGACTATATTTTCTAAAAATTTGGGGAGGCATGGCCCCTTTGCCCCCCTGGCTACGCCTATGCCTACTGCCGGTCCGCGAGCCAATTGTGGCTT
>JGI24021J15306_10011470_pt1 | contig 11007 bp, 8 predicted proteins | sample Ectturendosymbi1_FD_15306 | JGI IMG/M metagenome (IMG submission 15306)
AAAATGCTGTGGCTAGCCACATGTGGCCCACGAGCCGCTAATTGCCCACCGCTGACCTAGGTCATTCAATACTACATAAAACTGTTACTACTGCAAAGAAATCAACTTTGGATCCCCTGCATGTTGCAGACATAAACGCAGCTATTTTTGTAGCTCTATCATAAACTCTTGTGTGTAACTGTTCAAAGGACGTTGTAACAACTTTACAACATCAAAGCAGTGAAAATAAGAATGTGCCCGACCACAGAACTGTTACTGAATATACCATTTTGACAAATCACGTAGCCTGGATGTACTCTCATATAGCCTGCCTTTTATGAGTCCAAATAACAAAAGGCAGAGGTCACCGAAAGCAAAAAGTGTGCAAAATAGCATACTGCAGACTATTGCAATCATGAATTTATAAAAATGCGCCCGAGCAGAATTTGATTAGCCTTTCGTTATAGGCGGAGATCATTGATGAGTGCCCAAATACCTCAAAAAACATTTCAGTCAGAATGAAAACTTGTAATGCGCCCAAACATACGGCCAGCAGCATCCAACAATGCGCAAACCGCTTCGATTTTGGACACATAAATCGTGAAATTGCGCCAGAACAACCAAAATGCGTCTGAACTTCACGGCAAACAGCTTCGTTTTCAAATACATAAATCGTGAAAATGCACCCAGAACTTTTTTCATAAACCTTGCAGGGCGAAATCTTCCAAAATGCGTCTGAACTCATCAGCAAACAGCTTCATTTTTGGACCCAAAAATTGGAAAATGCACCCAGAACTTTGTGTATAAGGCTTGCACGGAGAAAACTTCCAAACTGCGTCTGAACTCAACGGCAAACAGCTTCACTTTTGGACGAAAAAATCGAGAAGATGCGTCAACTTTTTTCATAAACCTTGTCAGGCAGAGGACTTCCAAAATGCGTCTGAACTTTACAGCAAACAGCTTCGTTTTTGGACGCACAAATCGTGGAATTGCGCCCAGAACTTTTTCTGTAAAACTTGCAGGCAGAGAACTTCCAAAATGCGTCTGAACGTGACGGGAAATACCTTCGTTTTTGGACGCAAATATCTTGAAAATGCGCCCAGAACTTTTTTTTTGAACTTTTAAGGTGAAAACCTCCAAATGCGTCTGGACTTCACTGCAAAGAGCTTCGTTTTTGCACGCAAAAATCGAGAAAATGCGCCCAAAACATTTTTGTAAACTTTGGAGGTGGATAACACAAAAAATGCATCTGAACTTCATGGCAAACAGCTTTGCTTTGAGACGCAAAAATTGGGAAACTGCGCCCAGAACGTCGTTATAAATTTTGCAAGCGGAGAATTTCCAAAATGCGTCTGAACTTCCTATGCTGTGATGTGAGAACGGCTTCAATCGTGAAAATATGTCCCGTACATCTTTGAAAATATATTGAAATTGTATTTTGTGAAATTTTCTCCAGTGAAGGAAATTGCGTCCAAAAAATGCAAGTGCCGATTTTCAAAATTTGTGTCGGCTGGTGTCCAAAAAAAGTGCCGAAAGTGCCGGTTTTTTTCGGCTTAGAGGGAACACTGAGGCAGATGCAGCTGTTACACTGCCAAGTTTTTTTCTTTTATCTTTTTTTTCAACTTACAACCGAAACACAGAAAGTCGATGCAAAAACTAAAATTGTATATTGCATTGTTCACTGAAGGCTTTGTCACGTGCCAAAGCTCACAGCAGTGGAAAACGTCAACGTTCCAAACAAACCTTCAAACCAATGGTTCCTAAATTTATCCTCCCATGAAACTCCTGCGGATATCAAATGCCTCCGCAGTCCACACACGCCCAGCTTTTCGAGACACGATCTGATCCCGAAATGTCCCAGAAAGTGGCTTTTTCAATCATTGCGACCAAACAATTGGGGTCATATTATTAACTGCACCTTTGTATTAAGTTTATTAACCACGCGAGTAATTCTTTTACTATTCTATGTGGATGAGAGCTACACGAGGTACCAGAAACGAAACTCTTATTGCAGCAGAATTCTGTGAAATATGACTTGCTTCCTATGTGCTGTTCGGCTTTGTATTTCGCGGGGAGGATGACTCGAAGACCTTCCGGTCAATCTTCTCCTCTTGATATCTGATTTTCTCAGATATTGAATAAAAATGTCTCACTGTCTGTCTGTCGCACTGAGAGAGGTTACCCGAGTGTCGGAAAGAGCTTATATGAAAATTTTCATACAACTTTACAATTTTAGCCGTGCCCATTGCAGCTCTACTTGCAAGAAGTAAGATGGCATCCCTTGAACCTACCCATGTCAACTTTGGAAAACAACGAAACTGTTAAGTTCTAGGTAAACAACAGCAGTTTAAACAGGATTGTCTCAGCTAGACCATGTTTCGCACTGATTTGTTCACAATTTAGGAAAGTCGTTTTATTTTCAGTAAATCAGCATGCACTTACTTTGTCGAAAGACTCGCCTGATTCACCCAATTTCCCACCAGCTTTATCAGCAGTAACGTCATTCGGCGAAGATTCATGTCGCACTGCGGCGAGGACGGCCTTGTCTGAGGATGGGTCCTTTACTTTCAGCAGTAAATTGGGAAGCTTGTAACCGTAAGTGCTCCGCTTTGCTTTGATGGGAATGTGGGGTGTATGTAGCCCTGCAAAAGGGTGAATTGCCTCAATAATCACCAAAAAAGAGGCGGAAAATGTACAGTAAACGTTATTAAATTTATCATTGTACCATTTGTATGATACTGAACGGGTCAAAAAATCATAATAAAACTCAGAGAAGTGATCATAAAACCAGAAGCTGTTTTTTTCAGTCATAGAAACATTTTCGAAATGACCGAAAAAAATTAAGTCATTTCGGTCACAATGTTTGAAAATACAGTATAGGCGAAAACACACTTTCAGGGCGAGTTTTAAGACAACTGTGAGACAAATCACCGAAATATTTCAGTGACCAAAATGTCTCAGATAAATATGATCGAAATGTTTCAGCGAAAAAAAACAGACCAGAAGTTATGTGACGGAGGAGACCAAGGTACTGTCCGCCTTACCCCGTCAAGAAAAGTGATAGCGAAATACATAATATCTCCCTCTCCTTTTCAGGTTTAGTAATTGCTGCCATGTCTGCTCATGCAGTAGACACAATGCATGCAATCTCCTACATAAATGGCCTGCAACAACGCTTTCCTGTGGTACCCTCTGTTTTCGCAGAAGTCGCGACTAGTTTGTCCAGCCCTGTTGTCCGGGCTGTTACCAAAGATTAAATGCAAAAAAATGATCAACACCATTCATCACACATCAGTCGAGGACCGATTGACCAAACCCTGAGTCATGCTCTCGACTTGAGTTTAGACAGAAGTGTCCGTTCAAAACTTTCGTGAGGATCTCTACAATGCACTGTGCATCATGAACACGTCCATTCAATGCAGCGATTTGCACAAGAACACCTGGTGCAGAATTTCCTCGCGTCAACGGTCAATGATTGGTTGTTGCACCGTTTCAGCTGATTTGTTCAAACCAGTATTAGACATTAGTGTCAAAAGGGAGCGGAACGATCATCACCTGGTTGTCTACTATTACGTTTTCATAAAGTAACAAGGCTGACACGAACGTGCAGGACTAAGAGTTCCTACCGAAATGAGTGGGACGCTCTGATGTCTTTCACCGGGATCTTAGTGAAAAGCACAACGGGCGTAGCTTTCAGCAGCTTTCATTTCGTCAGTTGCTCGGGTATGTGTATTAGGTAAATGAACCTAAGCTGGAGGAGACACAGTGCGGTTTTCGTCGTGGCTGATTTTTCCTTTCAAAAATTCTGATGACTGATTCAATTTTTCCGTCTTTGTGGAGCCCAGCTGCTTTGAATATATATGTGTGCATGTCTCATTCATCGTAAAGTGAAGAAAGCAGAGCCTGGCCGATTTCTGGAAAGCTTGTTTCAAAGCTAGAACTTTTAACTGCAAGTTTTCACTCTTCAACATATTTTTGCAAAATCTTGCGAGTTTGCCAAAGTTGTTTGCACTTGCCTCAACCTTGAAAAAAGTTCGAGTTTTTTCGGCTTCCGGTTTTGACAGTCACCTGCTACCGGCCTTAAAGACGTTTTATTTCTGCTTAAACGTTTGCACCTGTATCTTCAATCACAAGTCATAACCATTCGCCGTGGGATTGGACTCGTACTAGTGTGTCCGCTGTCGCCACTTTNCTTCATGGCTTAGCCATTAGACAGTCACAGAAGATGATGGTGACATCGTTGCAAACTGCAGGATCAACTGTTTTCTCTTTGTAAGTAGTTTGGTATTGGATTCATTTTGTAAACAGGGCCTTTAAGATTCACTTCATCGTTTTTCAGCTGCGTGCGAACAAGCTGGAATCAAAATTAGCACTAAAAGCCGATGTTAAATTTCCCTCCAAAGACCCGGACGTCGGCTAACGCTGCACTGGCAGGCAAGCGGCAATACACTGCAACAGGTCCAGAACTACCTTGGAGTGGTATTCACTCTTGACGGAAAACAAAACAAGGAGCTTGATGCATGGATTGTTAGGGCAAACGCAGTATGAGATCCTAAGCAACTATAAGAGGTTTCCGATGAAAATCGTGAGGTATTTCGAGACCTATGACTGCTGTTCTCGCAACTCTACCGGTAGGAAAGCGGCTGTGAAAAATGAGCTACGCAAATCAATAGGTTTTGATGAAAATGAGAGTCTTCGCTTTGAGCTTAAAACGTTTCACAAACAACTTTATTTGTATTTACCTTGTCGAAGTCTAAAGTCAATCAGCTGATATTTCCTCGCGTCGGGATCGGTTTTTGGATTATATCCCAAACGAATCCACAATGACCGCCAAGGCCCTGTCATGCAATAATATGAAACCAAAGGAAGGACGTACTTGAGCGAATCGCCCGGAAGACTCAGTTTGTGCAGAATGGCAGTTTTAGACCAGACGGGCTGCTCCTGAAATAACTGTAAAAAATACTTTGAAAATAAATTTGTAAAATTCGTGATTCAACAATACGCAGAATGGCAACGCCTATGGGAGCAGGAAGCGGTCTTAAACCCAACTTGCTCCGAGGGCCAATTCGGATTTTTTACGTAGCTTGTGGACCTCATCATAAGAACTTTTATTGAAATGATAAAAAAACTCAACAAAAAGATAAGAAAATAAGAACACATTGTTATACTTTCACTTAACTGACTCGCCGGCTGGGCAGCGTAAACGAATAAAATAAATAACTTAACTGTTAATAATTATTTGAAAATGTCCGCACAAAATGCCCGCGCGGAATATATACGGCCTACGCGTTTGAGACCCCTGACTTGAGCTCCTCGGTTTGAAAAGCAAACACTGAAACGTCATGATGTTAATGTTAGTATTTATCAGCTGAACTCTCTCCTCCATTATGTTGTAAGAGAAATGCCCCCGATCTGCCAATGCATTAATCAACTTGTTTTTCCCACAACAAATTTTGAAAAATAGCAGTCCAGCAACTTAAAAAATGACCTCTAGATTCTCTCAGTAAGGATTACTTCGTGGCGATGCACATAAATATATGTCTTACGCAGATGTTACAAGTTTCTTTAGGTAGCTATTATTCTTCGTAACTTCCGTAAGTTTACTTAGAACAAACAGTGGGACACTTACGTCCTTGCTTTTAATAAAAAAATAAAAATAAAAGTTGCGTTTCCTTTATAATAGCGTGTTTCAATCACATTTAAAATCCAAATAGTATATCCTTAGTTTTGGAGAAAGTAGTTTTAAGCTGTTAAGCCAGTTTCTCAGGTGGCATGAAATAACACAGTAACGGTCATAAAACTGACAAACAATAGTTGGTAAATGCTGAGTTTTAGTTTGATTTTGGATAAATGCCAGTTTCAAGCAAACAGTATTCAAACCCGGCAAACAGTTTTGCATCGCAAGCACGCGAAACATTTATCAATAATAGTCCATTATAACTTTCTATACTAGCATTTGTAAGAAAAATAAGTGTTGAGAACATGTAAAAAAAAGTTTCTCTGGAAAAATTGAGTGGCGTTGAGATTTTTCCAAACCCAGCCAGAGTGAAAATACTGAGATTTATTTTTTTTGGTGGTTATTTGTTCTGTTCAAAGGCAATGACTTCTGAACTTAAACATCCAAAAAAGCATATCGTCTATACGATCGGTTGTCTTTTTTCTCACCGAATGCCTGTGACCAGTGAGCACACGAGTGAGGAGGTCGACCGCCAAGTTTTTGTCAGTGTCGATTTAACTTTGATGATAAAGACGATTCAAAGCAAAACGACGAATGTTTTGTGACGGACAAATTAAAGAAAATGAGGACAGCCAATGTAGTCCAAATTGAGGAATGAAAAAAAGCTCCTATTCGTGAAAAGTTGTAGGAGCTGACGTTTATTCGATATTTTGGTCACCGAAAATCACTTTCCTGGTCCGCAAAAATAGGCGTATTTCAGACGATAAACGGATACTTTCTAAGGAAAGGTGGGACCAACTGCTGGCGCCAGAAACCAAAGCAAAAAGTTTGTTTGAAAAGCAAACGATCTCCGTCCCCTGTGGCAGGCACAACAAAATGCAAATCAATACAAGTGCAACGTAACATACTTTAGTGAGTTCATCTCTTTTGTGTCCAAGATGACCGCAAAGTAATTTAAAGTTTTCTTCAGCGCCTGGCAAAGGTTTCAATGGTACATCTTCTTCAAACTTTATGCAAAGCGCATTGTGGAACCGGCGAGGTCGTGCCACTCCGATTGACGCACCAGTTGCTGATAAGTTTCTACAATAAAAACAGTTGCTTAAAATATCTATTTCGCAATATTCAAGTGTTCATAAAAACCAGGCCTTTGTCAGATTGTTGACAGGCGCAGTGGTTCCAACAACTTCTATTCATACTTTTCCAAGGCGTCAATAAAAATGCATATCACTGTTGTACAGCCACTGTAATCAATACTGTACAGCAACTGTTACTTTTTTACCATGCCACTACTGCCAAACCTAGTAACCAGACATGATATCCACGATCAAGAAGCTTCAAGGTCTTGTTACACCATTAAATATGAAAAACTTCTGAAAACCGATTTCATCCTCTTTAGCAATCCAATCAAGAATATTCCAAAGAAAAACATTGTAAATCATATTATTCATAATAGTACTATGACAGAGCAATAGTCACTTGTATACATGCACAGCATCTCGATAAAGATAGTCTTGTGGAGTGTCCAAACGACTGAACGTGGGAGGTGGAACGAACAAAGGTGCTTCTCTGGTGAAGTTATCCTTGTCTCGGTGCAAGCTCTCAACGCACAGGTAAGGCAACATACTCAGCAATTCACCTGAATCATCTCTTTTTATAGGCAAATACTGGTAATCACACATGGTGGAGAACCTGGAAGACAAACTGTTATTCAAAACAAATGCCGATTCAGGCATAATGCCAACAAAATGTTTTGAAACAAAATGTTTCGCATATACTCACTTGTAAACATAATCAATTGTTCCACATATTGACTGCTTATATTTTACTGCATCACTCTTGTTTGCAGAAGTTGATCGTCTTCGATACTTTGTTATTCTGGGAAAAATTTGAAATTCGGAAATTGATTGCCTTGTAACATGCACCATCAGAAGACACCACAGTAACACACTATTGAGTTTACAATGAGCCCAAGGAAAAAACTTAAATTGTCAAATCTAAAAAGTGGAAAACTTTTGTAAAATCTAAGTGTTTCTAAAGATCTTAAGCATGTTCAAAGTACTTCAGACAACTGACAGCACTTCCTACAAAATCCCTCTAAGAACTTTGTTGGTGATGGTAGTGGTGAGCTGTTCTTTTTTCACTGAGACATTTCAGTCATTTTTGCTGAGACATTTTAGTCACTGAGACATTTCGGTTATTTGTCTCACAGAAACTCACCATAACAGTGTTTATTAGCCTGTATTTTCAGACATTCTGACGGAAATAACTTAATTTTTTTCAGTCATTTCAAAAATATTTCAGTCTATGACCGACAAAAAACAGGTGGTAATGGACCACCATTTCTATGAATCAAACCTTTCCATGCATCAGCGTTGTTCAGAACCTGTGCACTGAAGTCTCCCAAAAGGTCTGAGACTGTTTAATGCACCAAAGAGCATCACTAGCTGCCTTAACAAATCCTGTGTGCCAGCCACTTGATAAAATGGTCTAGTAATTTCAGTTTAATGCATACCCTTCCTCCCAGTAGGATGAAGTAATCATGATAATCTACCAGCAAAGATTTTATGAGTGTCCCCGCTGCAGCCTGGGCAGATTTGTTTGGTCAACTATGGAGTAGAAGACTAGAAGAGTAGCCACCCATCACCCAGCTCTGCAGCATTAGAGCCACAATGTTTAATCACAGAGATGCCAGCAAAATCCAGGCATTATCAATCGGCTTCTTTCACCAGTTTATCCTCTTTTCCTAAAAAAAGGGCGATGTTCCGTTTCAAATCACTAGCTATAGCAAGCAGTTATATGCAGTTTTCAAGTCCCCTAGAATAGAAACAAACATTCTGCACTGTCCACATTCGCATTCCAGATGTGCAGAAGGCACAAAGTAGGCCTCCACTTGTGGATGGCTGATGGGGGACACAACGACGAATTCTGTGAACAGGCTCTCCTGCCTACAATCCAAACAAAGTCCTTACCCATGCACGCAAAAACTGATGCATAAAGGTATTGATTGTTTTTGTGCATTTCATGTAATAATGGCCCAAGTCATACAATTAGACAAACTTGTCATGCCATTTGCACAGCAACTTACTTAAGTTGCAGAAATAGAAGGTACCACAGCAGGGGTTGCTGCGGGAACATTTGTCTAGGAGAGACCTTGCACTGTGTCTACTTCGTGCGCAGACATGCAGCAATCACTAAACCTGTAAAGATGAGGCTATGCATAGCGCTATCAGTTTCTTTTGTCAACGGGACAGGGCGGTCTATATTTTCAATTTCTCTGCCCCATCACCTGCATTGTGCAGCACACCAGCACAATTAACTTCCAGCACATATTATACTACTTCAAGTAATGACAGAAACAATTAGTTGGAGCACTCACTTTACAAGCACAGCAGTGCATGAATGTCTGTCAGCACAAGCTGGTTTGCAGCAAGGGTCGCGTGGACGAAATTTTAAATCAAGTCGTTTTGATGTATCATTGTAAACCTGAAATAGATAACAGGTTTGCGGAGTAGCATCTTTCTGTAAATTTAACAACAATACCTAGGTAAAACAGGGCTGTGGAGCCAGTACTAAAATTTGAAGCTCTGGCTCCAGGCATCTAAATTTTTTTGGCTCCAGCTCCAACATCTAGAAGCTAAATGGCTCCTGCCCCAGAAAAATTTGGTCCAAAAGTTCAGGAAATACATTTTTTTGTATAACACGCTTACCCACAAACTATCTCTGTGGAAATGGAACCCAAATTTCAGGCTCCGGCTCCACCATCTAGACGTTTTTGGTTCTGGCCCCATCCAAAATTGCTTGGGCTCCAGCTCCACTGCCCTGGGTACAAGTCTGATTATCAGTGAGAATCAACCTAACATATAACTCAAGTCAGTTTTTCCTTTAACAAAAAACACCTTCATTTCATGATACTTGGCCATAATCATGCTGTTTGCAAAATGTTTTCAGTTCTCTGTATACAGACTCATAAAATGTGATAATTAACAAAAAACTTGAAGGTTTTGTGCGGCCCAGTTCAGGTTTTCACTGCAATTTAAGTATCCCGTATACTGTATTTTTCAGACCATAAGGTGCACTTAAAACCCTTTAATTTTCTCAAAAATCAAAGGTGCGCCTCACAATGCGGAACACCTAATGAATGGACCTGGTTGTGCTTTCTCATCTAGAACCAATTGCATATGGCAAATGGTGCTATTTATTTAATTGCTAGGTATGATTTTTTGTAAACAGGCCATCGTGTTAAGTAATAAACCATCAACAATTGGCAATAAGCAGGGTATGTGGGTCCGATAGTACTCAAGTAACTTCACTCCACAGGTGAAATAAGCAAGGATTCAATCACAAATTTTAATAGGAAATTGATTTCACGAAAAACTACACATCATCAATCCTTACATCTGCAAGCAATGCTAACAGGTGAAACATTGAAAGGCTAAAGCAATGTCAGAGAAAGTAAACAACCTCAATACTGTGGTGTAACATAGCACAACACCAACGGCAACAATTAAACTGGAGAAAAAACTGGAAATTTCGTCTTACTCAACTGAAAGTATTCACTGTAGCTTCAAAAATTTACTGCAAAAGTTCAAAAGCATGAACTTAATAAAACTCAATGCAAGCTACAAAGATTTACATAATGGAATACTTTGTTCTCGAAAATCGAAATAATGCAACTACTGTCAAATGGCGCTTGTTTCATGGTAACGTAAATAAACCACCTATACATGAAGCTTACGTCGTCACTTTTGTTGAACAACCAAATTTTAACTACTTGAATATCTGTGAAGATAAATGGTACAACCAACTTGACGCACAAATTACTATTCACAGCATGATCCTACCCTGCGTGAGATAATAGTTTTCTTGTTTCGCTTCTGCACTGCCCGTTGATGTGTTTTGATTATCACGGCCGGCGTGCCAGATTTTTGGTTCTTGTCAATCACAGCATTTCAAATGCACCCGCTGAGGTTTGGTTGCCACCGTTACTATATCCTAGCTTACCTTAACACTTTGAGAGCCGGCGTACGATATATTCGTACTTGGATTTCAGCCTAAAAAACAGCAGTTTCCAGTTGCCTTACCAACGCCCTAGCTCCTCCGCCAATTGCGCTAGAGAGCTGTTGAATGGCTCAAACGGATCGGCCAGTCTAGCAGATTGCACTCGAAAAAAAATTTTTTGCCTGGGGGGTGCGGATTTTTTGTGACTGACGTCATAAGTGAAGTAGTTTTAGAGTCATTTTGGCATATGTTGCCCGGCATGGGGCCCAACCGCTAGGCCAAAGTGTTTCGCTGAAGTTTTCATTGGAATCTAGACTCGAGTCCGAGTCTTTTGAGCCTTTGATCGACTTTCT
>JGI24021J15306_10011471_pt1 | contig 11006 bp, 5 predicted proteins | sample Ectturendosymbi1_FD_15306 | JGI IMG/M metagenome (IMG submission 15306)
TTTTCGAGTGCAATCTACTAGACTGGCCGATCCGTTTGAGCCGTTGAACAGCTCTTTAGCGCAATCGGCGGAGGAGCTAGGGCGTTGGTAAGGCAACTGAAAATTGATGTTTTTTAGGCCGAAATTGAAGTACGAATATACTGTAGACCGGCTCTCAATGTGTTAATTGTAACACTTGAGGCTTGCACAGAATTCTTCATAAGTCGGGCTTAAATTTTAGTGGTGTAAACATGTAGAAGTCTTGGTGTGTAGCAGTTTTTACTTTAACCACCACGTTTTCCACATTTAATGAATAAAGCTGTTTGGTAAAGCAAACATGTAAATACAGTATAGTTTCTGGAGATTCAATATGTAAGTAAGTGTTGTAGACCACAAGAGAAAAACATGAATATACATAAAATCATGTCTTTGCCTGTTTTATTATGGTTGCTTCTTAAAATAAGTTGCCAAAACTCTTTAAGTTTTGACTTTTATAGATATGTATATAATGACAAGTTGTCACTGCAATGGATATTTGCCATGAAGATATTGAATTAATTATCAAATACCTTTTCCAGATTGATTTATCAATTTTGCATTCCTTGTTGAAGGAATGTTGTAAAGGCTGCTATTAAAATGATGCAAGAAATCTCTAATCGTGATGCTGTTGCAAGCACCAATTCTCTGGCACCACCTGTGAATGAAATTACTAATCCACCAGTGCAGGGTGAAGCCACTGATGAAAATGAAACAAAGACTGATGACGGAAAAGATAATAGTGCTGTTTGGAATTGGATTAAATCTGCCTCAAACAATCAGTTCATCCAAAAAGTTATGGAGAAAACAAAAACTGGTGTTGATCACATGATTACAACTCTGGATCCTGGCATGGCTCCATATATTAAAGAAGGTGGAGATATTAACATAGTTGTTGGTTCTGACAAAGAGGTGAAGTGGGGGGCTGTGCGTGATGCATTTCAATCTGTATTTGGTGCTGCTATGGTAACTGGCGTTGCTGCACAGTCTAATATTGCTCCACAACCTGTAGGATATGCAGCAGCTAATAAAGGAGCCCAAGAACGTATAGCTCACCTGCGTAAATCTGGACTTGTTCAGGAAAAGCAGGTGTGCATTGCCATTGAGAATTTTATTGTGGAACAATTGACTGATCAGTGGTATGATATTGGTTGCATAGTTCTTCAAGATCCAGCAAATAATATTACCATAGAACTCTTTACCATGGCAGTTCCTGTGGACTCAGATGTAATTCATGAAGCACAAAAAGCTACACCTCATGACTATGGCTTACGTTGGTCTGGACTTTCAATGACTATTGGCGAGGCTGTGCAGAAGAAATTTCCTTGGGTCAAACCATCAGACTGGCACAAAGCCATTACTGGTGTGTCACGTCGAGACATAATTTACTCCTCTGCTGTTTGTGTGGCTGAAATATACAAAAGAAAATTACCCAATAAAACGTTTGAACAAGATGTTTGATTTTACGTAGTTTAATATCAGATATATATAGCTTGTGTAAAATTTTGTTGCACAACAAAAATTCAGACAAAATGCCACAAGTAGCAACTGAATGTTTACTTAGGTTCACCATGGGTTCTAGTTGGTTGAAAGATTAAAAATGATTTAACGTTTGCCTCTTGATATAGTGATGCAAAACAGTTGGTTCTCTGAATTTCATATATATGCAAATCTCGCTGTGTTTGGCACACAATTTGCATTATGAACAAATTAACTTCATTCTAGCTAAAAGTAATTCATCAAATTTGTCCTAGTGTTTATGTTTGAAAGCAAATATTTTATGCAAAGTGAGACTTTGTTATTAGAAAGAAGTGTATTCATGGTAGAGATCAATGAATTTTTGAATAAAATGCACTAGTCACAACAATACAGGTTGAACCTATCTTGGCAAGGTGGATTGTTATTAAAATTTTCCAAGATTTTGTGTTCTTATCTTCGATGAAAACCACTTCATAAACCTGACCTGAAGAAAAAAAATGCTTTAACTGAAGGTCTTTGAAGCATTAAATCCTTTATGAAGCATTTTTAATTAGGCCTTGAAATAGCATTGTGAGGTTTTTCCTTGTGAAAACTGTACATATATGATTATATTTATGGCACAGTGAAGAGAAAACAAGTTTAGTGAGTTAAAATGCAAAGATAGTTTTAAGGCAGATTTTGATTAAAATGGTCCTTATAAATGCTAGTATTTTTCTCTAACTAAGCATCTATCAACACATTGTGAAACAAGGAGGTTCTTGTGAAAAAATGTTATTTTTTTCATATGACTGAAGCGGTGAACATTTTTTGGTTAAATAAAAATTGGTACACTCAGAAATCAAGTAGAAATTAATAGCCTCATTGACATGGAAAATCAGCTGTATATACCACCAGTTCTATCTGGATTCAGTGAACCTTTAGATTAATCAAGATTTCAATATCTATATAATATCACAAGGATGGTGTCTGCTTTAAGGATTTGTTACGTTCACATGAAAAGAAATGTCCCATTTCAATTCAACCTTAGGTTGAAAAATTTGTCAGACATTTGTTGCCAATTAGTTTTTTTTAACAAAAATGAGTTGCATTGCGAGCAACGAACATTGGAAATGAAATTTTCAGCAATTATTATTATGTGTGCTCTTAAAACAAATTGTGGTTTTGTGCCTGTTGTGTGATAGTTTTAACTTGGTTGTTTTGTTGCGTGCGTTTACACACATTGATATATTGTAAGTACTGCCTTTGTTCCAGCTGTGTATAATATGTCTTGTTTGAATTGTAATAAGCCAACAATTCATTTTAGACCTGCTTGCTAGTTGGTTTCTCAATGGATATTTTTATACTCTGATGAAGATGTCAACTTAAACCCTTAATCTGCTATGGAACGAAAGCTAACCTTTTGAACTTAACATGTTCGATGCCCGGTGTATGTTATATTTGTACTTAAATATCACCGCATAAGCCACTATTTTTGCACCACTTTGCAACTCCAAAACTTGCCAGGCGATTGAGCTAGAGAGCTGTTCAAACCCTTAAAAGATGTGGTGAGTCTTCTAGTTTAGATAATAAAAAAATTGGAAAGTTTTGGATTTTGTCTTTTCTGTGGGTGACATCGTAATCAGGGTAAGTTTAGGCATTTTTGACCTAGGTTACCAGGCCCTGGGCACCAATACCAAGAAGCAATTCTTTTAGACTCAAGTTTTACTAGAAACTAGGCTATAATCTGAGTCTTTAGAGCCCTTGGTTGTCATTTTAGGACTTCTTATTCAAAAGTAATGTTGCAACCTCTCCAGTGGTGTTGCGTTTGTGTGATTCACCACGAATGGGATGTGCGTGAAGAATAACACACCATTATGTATGTGGCGCGAACAAGCAATAATAGAGTGATCTTGTCAGGTGATCTCTAGTGTTGCTTGCTGCCACGGTGTGAAGCTCTGCGCACATGCCGCTCGGGATTTCGGATTGCAACAGTAATCTCTCTAGCTTAATCAACTGGCAAGTTATGGTGGTGCAAAGTGACAGTAAAAAAGTAGCTCAAGGTAAATCTACCTGATGCCGAAGGTGTTGAAAAGATACCTTGTTCATTAATGCGGATCATCAATGGTTCAGATCTATGTCCTTTTTACCCTTCCTGTGAGCATGTAATGTACTGCACATGAACTCAATAAATTATTGCGCAATTATCCTACACTATGCTGTACTAATTAGTGAAAGTGTTGTCAACCAGTTTACGCACCCTATTCTATGGCTTACAGAATGTTGAGTTAGGCTGCTGTATTTTAGAAAACATAACTGTATTCTAGTGTATTGTAGAGTTGTGTTTAAAGCGCATGCTGGCTATCAGACCTTTTCATCAGGATTGTTCAATTACACACTTTTCAACGCTAACTTTTGAAAAATATGCCAAGACATACTTCATTGTTGGTAGTCAAGTATGAAAAAACTCATACTGTTGCATTGTGAAAATCGACTGTTTTTATGCATGATGTAATTTAATTGTTTAAGTCAACAACTTAATCTTTGTGATCAACTGCAGAGACTAAAATAACCAACAGAAGCTAGGATGAATAACACAACTCAAAATTTTTACGACCTGGCAACAACATTTGTTGTTGAATAAAGCAGATCTTGAGTTTTGAAAAGATGCTTTGTTAAAGCTTGAGTATCTGCAGGAGGTATGTTTTAGATTACCCTCTTCAGCATTCACAATTTTTGTAAATCAGTACATGTAAATTTTATACATGTTTGGATGAATATTAAGTAAACCATTTATTCAAACGTTGCACTTTAAAAGATGTGCATATGATAGGGGTATAAAGAATTTGGGTGATGACTAAAACAATGTTTTTCAACCTGGGGGCCGTGGGTCGCAGTGCCAAAAAGGTTGAAAACCACTGACCTACAAGATCATTGGATAAACTTAAAATGAATTATAACATTTTCATAGGAAAGCATGTTTCCTAAACTGCCTCAAAAAGAACTCTGTTTAATGACAGCATTATTATTTGTCTCAAACAACTGTGACAATGACAGTTTTCAAAAAATCAGAAAATAATTTAAGTACAGTATATAGTTTTGAAAAATGAGTTGGCTACCTTCTAAAGCTGCAGCCTGTTGTTCTAGAACTAGGGTTTCCAAGCTTATTCTGATCCTGTACCCCTTCAGCAGTTAGGCAGATGAACATGTACCCCTAAACTTTCCTGACAAAAAGGCTGAGTAAAATAATGAAAATCCACTGAAGTTTTGATAGAACTTCTAGATTTTAGAACTAAGATAGATTCTATTTTTATGTCTCGAAGTTAATTTGTTGCAGCTGATATATGAATGAATATGTCAATGTAAAATATATTTTCCTTTTATTGCTAACCTCAAGTGTACCTCGCAGATAAGCAAATGTACCCCAGGTTGTCCTAGAAAATGAAAGTAGCCATACAGTTTCAAATAACAAATTTCATGATAAATATCTAGTAAACAACAGGATAACTACAGACCAAGGACTAATTCATTTTTATGCCAATTGCCTTGTCAGACATAGCCATACATCATTTTAGGTATCTCATATATTTGAAGCTTTTTAGGTAATATTACCTGTTTGCATNTGTCATTTACTTGTCTTGTTTAAGCAGACAAAGCATGTTTAAAAGATGNTGAAGAATTAACTGAGGTNGTGAACAAAACTATAGTAATGTGTTAGGACCTATTTCTCCACAAAAACATACCTATCACTATAAAATGTGTTGCTCATTTCAGCCATAAAATTCTGTAAAACTGTAGATGTCACTACTGAACATGTGCATATGAACTAACTGAATTGGGTTAATATATAGTATTAAAAGGCTATAAAAAAACTCTTTCTTGGATAGCTTCTCTATATTTATGTGTCATCAAGTATTGTTTCCAAGCAATTTAGTTGGATGAAAAGTTGTCTGTTTGTGTTGATTATGTTCATATTGTCAGAAGTCACTTATTCTGGGTGCATTTTTTTACCAACTTTCAGTTAGCTTTATAGAATCACATCGGGCAACCAAATGCAATATTTACTAAGTTTATGCATAAAATCAACTTGGGTTGGAATGGCGTATATATATATATGTTTTATGTTGGTGCTATGTATACATTTCTGTAGTTTTGTATACAACGTTTACATGATCAGAATAATGACAAAATTTGTGCAATCCTAGTTCACCCAGGAAGCAAGTAGGTATTGGATGCTGTCTGTTTTCTTTAACTTGCATGATGGAGCAACGTACTGTTGAAGTGAGAGGGTCTAACACTGCATTTTATAAGGTATGTGTCTTTTCTCTGCCTTCATTCATTTTGCATACATTGCCAATCCTGGTTGTGTAGTTTTCATGAGAACTTTAGATCACATGTTTCATGTATAAATTATTTTATAAGTGACTATATCTTTTTTAACATGGTTACCACAGTCTCCATTTCAGGCATACACAGCACTTTTAGCGAGAAAAAAGTGAAGTACATTTTAAAATGTATGTCAACAGACCCAACATACTGTGCAAAAAAAGTAAGTGCATTTTGAGCTGTACTTCAGCAGCGAAAGTATTAACACCTTCGGTGCCAGGATGGATAAACTGTAAATCTTGTATTATTGCACCACGTTGCAACTCCATAACTCGCTAGTTGATTGTGCTAGAGAGCTGTTTAAACCCTCAAAAGACTTGGTGAGTCTCCTAGTTTGCAATGAAAAAACATTTTGAGGTTTGTGTTTATTGTGGGTGACGTCATAAGTGGGGTAGGTTTAGGCCACTTTGCCGAGGTTATTGGGACCTGGGTCCCAACCACAAGAGGAAAGTGTTTTGCTCAAGTTTTTACTGGAAACTAGGCTAAAATCTGAGTCTTTTGAGCCTTTGATTGGCTTTCTAACATTGCGGGTTCAAAATTATAGCCAAAAAAACTATGGGTAAAAATTATCCAAAAAATGTTTCGTCCAAATTTTATTCTTTTGAATTTATTTTCTTTTGAACCAGAAATCCTTGACAGCCAATCAAAGGCTCAAAAGACTCAGATTTTGGCCTTAACTCCTTTGAATCCAGTATGTTTCAAGAATTTCGCGCCAAAACTTTCGGTTCGCACGTGGCTTTGTGCGAGTGTAACTCTGGCGCTGAAAACAATAGAGAAAGGCTCAAAAGACTGGGCAAGTCTTCTACTTTGATTGAAAAAAATATTTTTGGTTGGGGGTTGCAGATTTTTTGTGAGTAATGTCATAAGAGTTGAGCGCTTTTAGGCCACCTTGGCTCACTTCACCTGGCCCTAGGCTCAAACAATTAGATGGTAGTATTTCGCTGAAGTTGTTATTGGAAACTAGGTTACAATATGAGTCTTTTGATACTTTGAAAGTTCAGAGAAATACTTTGGCTTAGCGGTTGGTCCCTAGGCCAGGTAACAAGAGCCAAAATGGCCAAAAAACTACTTCACTTACAATGTCACTCACAAAACGTCCGCAACCCCCAACCAACAATTTTTTTTTCATTGCCGACTAGAAGACTTGCTGAATCGTTTCAGGGTTTGATTATCTCAGTAGTGCAATTGGCGGAGGAGCTATGGCGTTGGTAAGGCAACCGAAAACTGTTGGTTTTAGGCCAATTTCCAGGTACGATATATTTATAGACCGGCAGCCAACGTGTTAAAAAGGTTTGAGCCTATCCCACTTATGACACCACCCACAAAAACCCAAAAACCAAAACAAAAGTTTTTTTCATTGTAAACTAGAAGACTGCAAGTCTTTCAAGAGTTGCAACAGCTCTCTATCCCAAATCGACTAACAAGTTATGGAGTTGCAAAGTGGTGCAAAAAGGCAGCTCGGTGCAGGATTTCGAAGTACGATATATTTATACACTAGCGGCAAAGATGTTAATCAGTGATGAGTCTTGAGACTTCGCATTTTTGCTAGTTTTGTCACACCAAACTTTTTTATTTGTTTAGTAACAATGGTCAGTGATCGAGTCTTAGTCTTGGAGGTTTCAAGTCTCAGTCACAAACCTTGAGACTTTGAATACTGCAACGATTTGGCTGAGTGAAACTTCTGTAGTTGAACATGTTTTTTCTACTGTACTTGCAGATAAGAAACAACCAAGTAGGAAAAATGCTAAAAATCCAAAAAAATCCAATTTCTAAGTGTTGATGACATTTTATTGAAAATTTTTAAAAAAGTATTGGCATATAGAATCCACAAATGTTTGAGTTTCGGTCTTGAACTTCGTCTCAGTTTTGGTCTCAGATTTTTTGATGAAGTCTCGGTCTCAAAGTTTAGGTCTTGACTACATCTCTGGTTTTGGTGCAGATCAATTTGTGTTAATGTACTGCTTCAACAAACCAATATCCAAGAGGTAATGTAGAAATTTCTATTAGTCACGTAACTCTGATGGCAGCAATCTGTACATTTAGAGGTTTTATTTTTACATGAACATTGTTAGAATTTGTTATAGGAGGTTAGTCTATGAAATGGCAGAAAACTATAATCAGTTATTTGAGGAAATCTGCAAGAGGAGACAGTGGTTTGGTTGTAAAATATCTTGAAATTTAAATGTTAAATTGTTATAGAATGTTAGGAGTAAAGATAGCTTGCTGTGATTGCTAATGTTTTACTCAAACAGGAAGAGTGTGATAACAGTCATCAAACTGCTCACAGTGATCTGCATTGTTCATGCAATCATTTGTAAAGTGATCATGGCAACCTGTATGTAGATATCCAAGGAAAAATATGACTACTTCAATAGTTGTTAGCCATAGTAGTGACATACGCAGGTGAATATACATTGGAAGTTATTTGACAGGGAAACTAGTTTTGTGTATATAACACAAACTTCAGTCCTGCAAGCAGCAAGAAAACTTTAGTGAAATGTATGACTTATGTCATACGTAATTTGAATTATGTTATATTGATTGCCCAACTCTGACAGCTGTTTACTTTTTTTTTCAAACAAAATGAGGAACAATACTGGTTGTGAAAACTGTGCAGCATACTGACTGTGGCACTATAGCATTCCAAAGTGCCATTACTGGTTTTTACAAACCTGGTGCTATTGTCTCTGCACATCACATTTCATTAGACACAGTAAATGTATTTTTAGGAGGACATTCAAACAGTATTGATTTCATGCCAACTGTAAAGCTGTTAGAGTCAATCAGTTGTTGTGTATCTACTTTGTGGGAAACCATTTGTTGCTCATAGCAATGACTTATACTAGCCAATGCAGTAGGGGTTGTAAAATTCAATGACCACAAATTTGTGCTGCACTTCCATCTGCCTAATGTTTCACTCAGACCGACTCACCTTGGTGACCTTCATTGTGACATTTTGATCACACAGCTATACTGTCATAGCTGGGATCTCTTCATTTGGAAAAGTGGTTCGACATTAGGGTTTAACAAATTGCATAGCTGCACACTTTCTCATGATGTATTTTGCCATGAACTTGTCAAAATTATACCTTTGCTGCTTGTACTTCAGATAACATTTTGACTTCTTCACCACCAAGCGTTTTATATAAAATCAAGACCATAGGTGTCAAATGGTTTTGTGCGTTTTTAGCATGTTTCATCACAACTAAAACGCAATTCAAACAAGCAGATTGCAAAAACTTTGATTACTTCTATCAAACACAGCATTACTAGACATTTTGTGTGGTTTTGGCAATTTTGCAAAGTTAGTATCACTAAAGTAACAAATTTTTAAAGAAGTTGGAAAACACAGTATAGACCTCCTATGTCAGTTTGTGTACTTATAACAATAAAAAGTCAATAAGGACACTGAATGACTAGGTGCAGAGTGAAATACATTATAAAACATACTTCTGCAGCAAAGGTGTTAAAGATTGCAGTAAAGTCAGTCTGAAACCTAAAAGCTCAGCCATGTGTNAAAGCTCTTGTGTTTTTAACCATGGAATGAAGAAACTCACGAANTATTGTGTTTGCTTTTCCAATCTGTGTGCCGATCTNCTTGCTCTGGCTTCCATCATTTGTGAATACCACCCCAAGGCACTTGAATNTCTCAACTTGCTGCAGCACAGTGCTGGTTAGTTGTAGGGTATACTGACTCATGTTTGCAGAGAGACATCATACATTGATATTTTTATTGACACTAGTTTTGTTCTAGCCTGTTGGCACATAACTGCAAACTGATCAAGTGCATGTTGAAGGCCCTGTTCAGCAGATGTAAGCAACATCAAACGATCCACAAACAGCAACTGCTTCCAACAATATCACCCTTGTCAGCTTGGTTTTGAGGATCTCCAACTAATATGGTCTATGAAGAGGAGTGCTGATGCCTTTGGATCTTGGACTCTGCTTGGAGTCCAACACACATGTGGAAAGCGATATTGGGATGATCCTGTTTGGCCACAAACACAAACTTTTAAGCCTGAATACAATGGCTGGATGGCCAATAGCAGGTAATGTCAATCAACATCATTCTCCCACCAAACTACAAAACTCCATAAAAAGATTTGTTTGAGAGGCCCGGTTGTATGATTTTTTAAGGTCGCAAAACAAGAATAGAACAATATCATTGCCATATTCTGAGCATTTATTGCAGAACCAGTTGTTCTGAAGTTCTATGGCCAGGATGAAAAAAACACCAGATATCTTCCTGTTTGAGCTTGGTTATCTTGTGGCATCTTTTCACAAAGCACTTAACACACACTGTTTGGATGAAGATTAGGGGGGAAATGCCATGATACAGGGTGTCCCAAAAATGCAGCACCTGTACATCTTTCAATGAAACAGTTAATTTGCTGTTTTTCTTTTTTTTTAAGGTATACAAGTAAGACATGGGGTAATCATAATCGTCAATCGTAGTTGAGAAGTGTTGGTTTTTATTATATATATTCAGAGTGAAGTTATGAATGTAAGTGCTGGAGTAGGCTATGTGTATCATTAGTACAGTAATTTATATCCAGTAAATTAACATTTTTCACAGGAATAAGGTACTTTGATCCAAGTCGAAAGTACTTTTCCACAACACTGATAACTAGCATGTCAACCGTGATCTACCAAAAACTGGTAAAAAATACTCAGCAAAACCATTGAGGTTTTTTTGGCTATTGACTTTTGGTCAAATAGACAGATGCGCAGCTATATTGGCATCACTGTCCATTTCNTTTCAAATTACAAGCTGCACAATGCTATGCTGGCTTATCTTTCACATGATCATATCCCNCANTTANAAGAAATAGTCAGCAATTATGAAATTATTAACACTTCGAGAGCCGGGGNACGATATACTCGTACTTCAATTTCGGNCTAAAAAACAGCCGTTTTCGGTTGCCTTACCAACGCCCTAGCTCCTCCACCGATTGTGCTAGAGAGCTGTTCAAGGGCTCAAACAGATCAACCAGTCTAGTAGATTACACTCAAAAAAAAATTTTTGGTTGGGGGGGGCAGATTTTTTGTGACTGATATCATATTTAAGTAGTTTTAGGGTCATTTTGGCTCATGTTGCCTGGCCTAGGGCCCAACTGCTAGGCCAAAGTGTTTTGCTGAAGTTTTCATTG
>JGI24021J15306_10011472_pt1 | contig 11006 bp, 4 predicted proteins | sample Ectturendosymbi1_FD_15306 | JGI IMG/M metagenome (IMG submission 15306)
AGAGATATGTGCAAGTTTGAATCATCGCAAAAAGACGAAAGCAGATGGCAGTCGACTGATTCCTCGAAAGCATACAGAAACACTAGTGCTTTTAAGTGCCTGCTTATGCGAGTCTAGAGTTTGTGATGGCAGCAACAAAGACGAAACCGCGAAACAGACTGGACGTGAGGGACTTATTGCGGGTGTCAATGAGTTCCATAATTCCTAGGTGGGAGCGTCTCGTTGCGGCAAAACAAGCTCAAGGTTCTCATTAAATCAAAAGTGTAAAAATTTGCATGAGATGTAATAAATATTCATTGCTGAACATTTGTGATTTTTGAAGAAGGCCGGTCCGCGAAAAAAATTCAGTTTTAAACCGGTCCGCAGTGCAAAAAAGGTTGCCGACCCCTGTTCTAGACAATGGATCGCAAATAAATATTTGCAGTCAAAGAGTGATGGACAAGCTGCATGCAAATGGCGCAAAGGTCAAGCAAAAATCGCTGGTAGTCGTGAAGTAAATTCTTCGTTGGTATCGCTTCGCGTCAAGGGATTAAATGAGCCTGCTACTTTTTCATTGCCGGAAGTGTTGGTTATGACAGACTGGCCAGACGTTTCAAGTTCAATGCCGAGAGATTCTCAACTGCGCAGCTACAAACATTTACACGGTTTGCGTTTTCCTGAGGTATCTGAATCATGTATCGGCCTCTTGATTGGGGCCGGAGCTGTGCAAGTGCATTCCGTGGTTGATGCCAGAGTAGGCAGAAGACGCAATCAACCAACCGCGTTCAGAAACAGGTGCTGGTTGGGTTTTGATGGGTCCACATGAACTGATGCCATCGAACAAAGATTGCTACCTTTGCTTATCCTGTTGCGACGCTGGAAGGCTTAAATGCACAAAAGATCAATCTTCTCGTTTCTGCAACTGTGTCTTGGTTTCAAAATAAAATGTTCAACACCACGACCGCGGTCTGATTTACTTTCACCCAGGATCTGAGTTCTGAGCAACTGCTGGTGTGTGTCGTCATACACAACTCTAGTTCCCTGACCGTCAAAAACAACAACACAGCTTACCATGCATTTGGAAAATACTGAATGCAGGCTAGAGGGTCACTATAAATTATAATTTACGATAAATATCGTTTAAATTATTGCTGGCCAAAAGTTATCTAGCCTATTGTATATAAGTCAACTAAACGAATTGAACGGGAAATTAAGAAGAAAACTGGGGTCCATGGCCCACCCAGCCCCCCCCTTAGGATCGCCATTGCCACTGGCCTATAGTGTTAAATTCAAGAAATTTTGAAATCCCTTTCCTTTTTGCTTTCAATCAAGCTTTTATTCTGAATTTAGCTATTCGTTTAATGAATACCTAGTTTAGTATTTTGGTCATTTTTGTCTATTAAGCAGTTGCCGCATTTTTACACAGTTTTGCCTCGAAGGTGTCAATTGGTCAGCAGGTAGGTTACACAAACGCATGAATAACCTTCAAGTTTAACATGGAATAGAACTTGTTGGTGCGAAAAAGCGCCCTCCAGTCCTAAACGGGGGCTTCCCTGGTTATTGTTGATCATGTGATGTCATGACCAAGTAGTCAAATACGCTGAATCACAATAACAATATATCAGAAATGTGGTGAAACCTTCAAAATGTGTCGTTTCATTGTGAAGAAGTTTTAGTCTTCCCAATAAAGTCGTGTCATTAGTCTTGAATCACCGCAGAACCAACGCGAAGGTTCTTAGCAGTATAAAAGAAAGTGCAGTGGTGTACCGCAACAGTGAGTTATCGAAATCATTATATCATTGGAAACAAGAATTATTAAAGAAGCGGATTCCGAGCTACAGTATCGTTAATTTTGACTAAATACTATAGTATAGCGTCAGTTTCTCGTAGAGGTTGTCGGCTTTGCGTATCAGCTGTTGAAAATGTCTCTCCAGTATAAAGCGTATTTGTATGAAGATCGAGTCAACAAGCCGAAGGAGATACGTCGGTTTACCATAGATGAAGGTGTTTCCAGCAGTTATGAATATCTACGGCGAAAGGTAGGCTGCATCACGGAAGTCAAAACTTAAATGTAAGCATACCTAGTTCCCTTCTGTTTGAATTTCCATTCTAAAGCCTGGAGGCAAGAGAACGACAGGAACTCCCCAGATATTTGAAACTCAACTGTAAAGTGCTTTTTCAACAACAGTCTTTTTTGAACTGTAAAACTTTGAAAACGTATGAAGAAGCTTCCTAGATTGATTTAGTACGATTACTAAACAGTGTTACTGAGAGCTGACCTGCGTTGCAGTGCCATTACTTCATTTCAAAGCAAGCCTGCTGCATTGTAAGAATGTAAGAATTAAAACATTGAACAGCATGACATAGTTGGAGGATGTTTATTTATTTCATTTATTTGCATGTCTCAGACACATAGTGATGGTCCATATGTTATAGGGTTTGTCAAATAACACAACAATACAAAAATGTGTAGTCAAAGGACATTGTAAAGTGGTTGTTAACTGATAAAAACAGACTATGTCCATGCTGAAGATTAATTTTATTAGTGTGGAAGATTGTTTTGTCCTAATATCTGTCAATACTTCCAAGCCCTATGGAAGCAGGGTAGAGTAGTTTGGACAGCAGACACATAATATATCACCTTCTGGCTGTTGCCTTGTAGTGAATCCATGTGTGAATTTTCATAATACGTTTATTTATAGCACATGTTTTTCTGTGGGCTTTCTGTTGGTGATCAATTTAGGAAAACAGCATTTGGATTGAAGTTTATGAACTTATGAACTGTTGAAATTGTGCTTTTTAAAAGTTTCCCAGTGTTTTGCGATTGCTCACAGGTTGAATGGCTGTCAATTATATTTGATTTTAAACAGTTTTTTTTAATAAACAATTTCTTAACAAAACATTTTGTTAACTTTCAAAATGCTTTGAAAAAGAACTAGGTTTGTTGTAGATTTGTTAGATTCCACATTTTTCTTATGAATACACATTTTTCATATAAACAATAATGTGATGCTAAAAGTAATGCTATAGGTTTTGTTCATCGTTTTTGTAAACGTATATTTAGCAGTTTTTCTGTGTGTGCTTTGTACAGCTGTAATAAGCATTGCTTTCACTCAAACTTTAGATTTGCAGTTTAGGTTAACTTTAGCACTCCAAGTATTTTTTCTTGCATTTACAGTGCTTTGAGTGAAGGAGTTAAAACTTTTACATCATTGCTTTTACCAAGGTTTGTTTCAGTTCAAGTATTTTTCATAGGCAGCCCTGAATTTTTGTGGGTAGGTATGGGTTTTCAGTCAAAAACTGTTGACATTGCTTTACAATTTGCCTTTAGGTATTATAAGGCAACATTGTCTAACATGTGAGTGGCATGCAGTTTGTGTGAAAATTCTCAATTTAGGATACAGCATCTCAACATTTTAGTTAAGCTTAACAAATTTTAGATCATATAAAGTTATTTAAACCTCTAAAAGACTTTTTCACAGCTGTGTAAAATATCCCAAATCATTTAAATTAGGTAAATATGTGATGCACACAAGGCAAAATACAAAACAGCAAATCTCCATTAAATAAGACAGCCTGGTAGTTGTTACCACACCTTTTTAGGTATATCATTTCACTGTAATAAAATGATTATGATGTGATACATTTCACAACACCTATTGCATTTGTAAAAAAAAGATTGAGCTGTAAGTATTTTGAATGCAGGTGGCATCTGTCTTTCCCAACCTTTCTGAAAACTTTGCTCTTCAGTGGAGAGATGCTGATGGAGACTTGATTTGGTTTAATTCAGATGAAGAGTTGATGCAGGCTTTGACTCAGCTTTCTGAAGATATTTTTTGTCTTTATATTAAAGTGAGTTTTAGGTTTTGCTGAAATTGTAAATTTTCTCTAACATTTAAGTGTTGAAAATCATTTCAGCATGTGCCTGACCATAAAAACTTGCCATGTACCAGATGAATAATCACTAATTATTTTAAAAATAGAAAATAAATTGCTGCAAATCATCACATTTTGTCATATATATAGGTCCAGAAAACATTTGTTGGTTAGTTTCAGATGTTACAACTGAGAAAGAATATTCATCGTGAATCTGTTTTGAGTAGAAGTCTTCACTGTACAAGTGTTTTAATGGCAAAAACTACCTAAGCATTGAGAATGTGTTTTTGATTTTCTGCATTTCATGGGTTACATGCATGAAGTTATGCTATGTTTCATGCTTGCAAACGTAATTGTTTTATGTGTGGTGTGAAGGGACCACAAAAATGAATATTTTGATGTCTAAGTACCAAGCAAATCTTAAACTATCTGTGAGACTTTTGGCTTTGATGTTTACTCTTTTTATTCTCAGCTAAACCCATCCAACCCAAACAAGGAACCATGTGGCTCTCACAGGAGTGGCCCTGAACATCAGTGGCCTAGTGGATTTGGAGGATTTAGTGCTTGGGTTCCACCAATAAACCCATTTTTTCCAAACCAGAATCAGTGTTCCTTCTTCCAGCAGCAACAGAAAACTTGCAGGAAACCTGCTGATGGTTCACAAGTGCGTTTTCATTATTTTATTTGGTTTTGGTTTCTCTTCTGAATTAGTATAAGAGATTTCAAATTGTATTATGTCACATTCCTAAGCAGCTTACAATTATTTGTGTTATTTATGTTGTACCAGTGGCTAAAATTGCTTGATTTACATAATAATCTGGATCACTGTTTTTTCAATCAACTGAACACATAGGTAGATCATTTTCCTGTGAGACCATTATTCATAGTTGCTGAGTGCTCTTTAGTCCCAATGAAAATTTGTTAAAGACTTCCACAAATAAACTTAGTTTTGCCATGATTTGGTCTTTTTCCTTGTGCAGCAAACTTCAGAGAAGCCATCAACAAGTGAAACTTCAGCATCACACCCACAAACTCAGGGTTCATCTTGTGGTGAGTTAGTTCTGCATTGCAACAATACAAATATAGTATGGTTATTTGTGGGAGTAAGTTTAACTCTAATTGTGTGGATTTACAAACACATAAGGTGCTTGGATGTTTCATTCTTTAGTTCAGTTTCGAGATACAATTTCCATCTTGAAACATTGCGGGCGGCGATTAGCTCAATGGCAGAGTGTCCGCCTCTCAATTGGAAAGGTTGGGTGTTCGATTCACGGCCACTGAGTGACTCGCCGTAGCGTTCCATGGGCAAGAGTGTTCACCGCAACCGCCCCGACAAAAAGCATTATTCAGGCTTCGGCCTGCCGCCAATTGTTGTTAAATAAATTCGTTGCATTGCATGCAGTCAATAAATTAAAAAAAAACATTTCAACATTTCCAGCAACTAATGTTATCCATATGTGAATGTAATGAACTAAAATAATTATCCTGCAGTGAACAGGTGTTTCCTGTGCTTTGTGGTTGTTGTTGAATATGTTGTTTTTGTTTCTTTAGGTGAAAACTATCTTCAACATGTTGGAAATGCAGTTGCGGATTTCCTGCAGCCATTTGGAATCGATGTTGACATAAATGTTGAGCACAAAGGTAAAAGAACAACATGCCCTGGAACAAAGAAGCACCAGCAAAATTTTGAAACTTCTGAACAAGCGACAAGTGCCAGTGATCAAAAAGATAAAGCACAAACAGGTGAAGTTAAGTCAGTGCAACCCTTTGCAAGTTATGTTTGCATAGAATATGTTTTAAAATTTGCACATTGCGTGTTGTAAGTCTACATAGGATTCTTTGGAAGAATGGATGTGGTCTGTTTTTTTATGTAGGAATTAGTTGGTTGCTCAACTGGTTTTCTTATAAATGGAGAGAATGTTGAACCATAGCAACTTCACAATTGACACTGAAATGTATTGTTTTGTTATTTTTAATCAGAAGCAGAGCATAATCGATTTTAATGTCAAATCTTGATGTTTCCTATATTTTTGACAAAATGTGATGTTTTGTTTCACCAGTGAACAATTGATACTGATTTCTGCGAATAGACTTCAAATGTGTGATGTTTGGGGGGATTAGCTTTCAACGTTATTTTATTTCCATTGTCACAAGAGTACAAACATATCTTCGACTTTTGACTGCATATACCTATTGACACATCCTCAGATACATGCATCTAATTGATTTTCAGGGCGAGAAAATTAGTTGTGAAAAAATTTTTGCAAATATTTGATGACAAAGCAAAAAGTTGTTTTATTGGGTAAATGAAAACAAGTGCTGCCTAGCTTGCTGCATTGAAGCCCCAAACCTGCAAGTGCTACAAACTTTCAGGATGAAGTAACTGAGAGACTCTCTTAATCAGTGTTTAGGTGGAATAAAAACATGAAATGCATTTAGTTGGAAATCTTTTTGCATTCAAACCGTTTATTTTTTTCACTTGCACCATTCGAATCTGAATTTTATGATAGGCACATGCCTGTACGAATTTTTGTTCAATTCTATCGTTGTTTTCGCCCGCGTCGACTTTGAAATGTTTGCATATTTTGTTATTCTATTATTATTGGGACTGGTGTGTAAACAGTTTCGTGGAAATAGCGATGATGCGGCCGAGATCCGAATGATCGAAATTGAGACTTGGTTAAAGTTTCAATACTGAGAATGAGACTTAATCAAAAAAGTTCAAGCAAGAATATAAGTATTTGCACAAGGGGGGGTTGGGGTTGAACCCCCCACCTTGAGTTTGATCTATTACAAAAACTTTATTACCTGCGAAAAGGAGATTATTTTCGGATACTTTTTGCTTGTTAATTTGTCAACTTAATGCACATACCACAGAATGAATATCTATGCAAATTTCAAGGAAAAGTAACAATTAGTTTGTGGTGGGAACCTGGGTTATCGTCTGCATCTAGGAACCATCTCACCACTTTTTGCAGACGTTTCTTCCATTACGCAAGCCCGTAACATGAGGGGCGAAGCCCACCCTGCAAAATTTTTCCCCCCTGGAAAAATGTGTTGGACGTAGTTTAAAATTATTGGGCATAGTTTCAAAAATTTGGGCCCTCTCAGAAAACTCTTTGCCTCCCCTGGAGTCCCAAGCTGGTTACAGGCCTGCCACTACCACTACAGATGTTTACGATTGTGTTCCATGGTAGTTCACTTTACCCCAAACAATTGTTCTTATTTTGTCTGTTCTGGCTGATCAGCGCATAGGCTGACCGCATTGGCTACATTACCACTTTGTGTAGCATGATAGAACTGTTGGTAGAGCTCGAAAACAGAAGTTGTCAAAACAGAAGCATTTAGGCATTTGATAATGTTTCAGCAGGGAAAAACGAAAACTCAAAATTTGCTGCACTTCTATACATAACAAAAAAACGAAAGTTTTCTTGCATAGCCTACTTTATGCGCGTTCTCAATTCTTGTGTAGTGTAGCAGTGAGTAGCAATATTCGATCGTGCAAATCGGGGTGTGCGCCAGCCAGTCCAGCCGCACACCTTCTATTCTCGACTGCTCGTATTCGACGAGACATTTGCGCAGGCCGATTTTACAGTTGTAAATTGCTCTGACGTAGTGTCAGTGATGAGTGAAATTTGCTCCCCTGTTTTAACGCGCAGCCTGTTATTTTTGCAGTTGTGAACTGCTGTGTGGTAGCGTTGAATGTATTTTCCTCCGAAATCCTAACTTTGAGCGCTGGTAGTTTATATTCAGTGCAATGACACATAAAATAAGGAGAGCGCGTGTTGAAGAATATGCATATTTTGTCAATAAACTTCGCCAAAACGTTGGTTTGGAAACATCAATATGACGCCAAATTGTGACGTCACAAACAGCGCACTCCAAATACAAATGACCATCATGTGCTACTGAATGAAGCCCCCCCATGAAAATTTTCTGTGTACGCTACTGTATTTACATATAATGTACATCTTTTGGGTTGAGAAACCATTTAACGCATATTTTCCTAGGTTATTTGCACGATGAAATAAGATAACAAAAGATTGTAGCAAAATTGATAGACCCACATGCCAAAGAGTTAACTGCAACTTTCACATGTCCCCAGGTTAGAGTTTCTCTTTAAATATCTTGTAAGGAGTCTTGCTTATAACCTTGCAGGTCGAAATGGTTGTAATCTTTCTGAACATTTACAACAGCGTAAATCTTTCCAAAAACTTGTGGCTGCATTTTGCAATGCTTATTTGTTGGATATCTGTAGGCACGTCGTCTAAAGATCTTGAAGAGGCAGACTGGACCTTCTTGAAGAAGGACAGTGATAAATCGGACGAAGAAGTGCAAGGCGAAGATGCAGAAACCATGGAAACTGACGAAGGTAAGACTTTGGGGAAGAAGTATGAAAGGTGAACACGCGCATGAACGGTGATATACTAAGTCAGGAGTGGGCAAATAGCGGCCCGCGAGCCAAATGTGGCTTCTCACAGCATTTGAAGTGGCCCGCAGAGGCATTCAGGAAAATCTTCAAATCTGAAAATTTCTCCAACTTCTCATAGTAAACATTAGTGCTGAGGCTATAAATCAAGACTTGCTTCTACTCTCATGAGGAGGTACGGCCCTTCGCTAAACGCGGCCTTCTCAAAGTGGTCCCCAAGCAAAAACAATTGCCAATCCCTGTACTAGTTTATTTGTACTCTCTGTTCGAAGCGGTTGAGAACAGTTTAAATCCATTGCTCGCAAAGCACCAGCTTATTCCAAACAATTTTTTTCAAAAGCGGTAAATGTTCGAGGCATTTCAGGTGTTTTGCAGCTGTACGACCAAGCACACTTTGTGAAACGCTGTGCGTGTCTGATTTCCGCATTTTGATTAGTTTCGATTCTCTGTCATGCCGTTATTTAGAATCGCAATATTCTGAAGCAAGACATTGAAAAATAAGACAAATACAGTAGAGGAAATGGGGAAAAATGCTTTAATTTTGGCTGGATGTATTTTTACCTCGATACTGTGACTTTTGGATGAAAATACAGGGATTGGTTGTGATGGCTAAGACGCATTTGTTGCCAAACGTTGCGAGGTTTACTGATTGATATACTGTTTGTTTGAATTGTTTAAAAAGTTATTTTCAAAATAATTGTTTTTTGGATCTCTTATTACTTACGAAACTGGAGAATACTACATAAGTGGAGAATTCTATTTTTCCTGAAACTACAGTGTTGCCCAACAAACCGGTATCACAGGATGCTGAGCACACCGGCATAGCGTCTCGAACGGGAGTTTCATCTTGCTTAAACAAATGCAAGTACAACTATTATATAATAATTCTTCTTGTCAGGTACGAAGCTGAAAGAAGGTCTAGCGCGTCTGCTGGAAATGGGCTTCAATAACAACGGTGGATGGCTCACCAATCTTTTGACTGCTTGCAACTACGACATTTCTCGGGTGTTGGAAGCGATGCAACCTGCTCACGATCAAAAACTGTGATAAACTAAATCAACTTGATCTGTCCTTCTTGTATATAGCTTAATGCAGGTTTTTTTTAAGGAAAACGTTAAGGACCCGGTATGGATCTCTAGGGACCCGATTTTCTTTGATTTTAGGGGCCCGAAGATAGTTTTCTCTGATTCTAGGGACCCGAATCGGGTCCCTAAAACGCCTTAAAAAAACCTGTCTTAATGGACTACAAACCTGGGACTTCTTGAAAGATATCTTCATTGTGTGTTGCTTTTTATCAGCAAAGGTTCGAGGTTGTTTTCCGAAATGTTTTATCAGGGAATTAGTTTAAACTGCACTTTAAGCAATCAGAGTATTGATCAGAATCTGTGCTCGATAATTTTATGTGAGTTGAAGGTTCGCATTTGTTTTAGCTGTGATTCAACAATTTTTCAACAATTTTCAAACGCTCTCTTCTGCATTTTGTTGTATAGACCGAAGCGTTTTCGTTTCCATTGCTTTTAGATAGCATTTCTCTATTGATCAGCTTCGCAAAAAAAAAGTTGTTTGACAATACGCGGTGATATCTTTTTTGCACACCTTTCTGCGGTATTTTCTTTCTTTGGCTGTAATCAGTGCTTCGTATGTTTGTTATTGCCGTTTTAAAACTGGAAATATCTTACAAGTGACATCATGTACACAAACATAATGTTAATGATCAATTGTAACAATGAATTTTCACCTTCTCGATCCATCGGCTATAAACCGAAACAACAGCATGGTCATAGACATGCACGAAACAACACCGGTGTAAAATTTGCGTTGACCTGATCTGTCCGAGNCCGACTGAAAGAATAAACTGCTGTCGTGTCATTGCTACNTATTTTCAATATATTCCGGCATGTGCTTTTCCTTTTTGTTTAATTCGCTTAATAATAAAAGTTTCTTGGAAATGACAACTAACACTTTCACCTTGTCTTTTTCACCTCTGTATGTCGGTGAATTTCATATCATCTGTTTGTTTGTTTATTTAGTCCATTGTGTTGGTCGCGGTTTGCTTAAAATGTCATTGTCACTTCAGAGCTGATTGTAGAGAAATTGCGGTCGAATTTAAAAGAAAATCTCGGCTTTATGTTTTTTTCCCACTGCGGCTCTTCCAGCTGGAGTATAAATCATTCGTTCTGACTTGTTGTGATGAGTTTCTCATACTCTGTAATGCTTTTCTTCCTGTGTGTTTCGCCAAGTCACGTGCGCTCATTGTATCATGAAATAAATCGTGGGGCTTTTAATCTGCCACTGCATTCAGTTGGTCTGAGAGATAAGCAGAGTTGCTAAACGACAAGGTGTATTTTTACACTCACTGAACACATGTAGCCATAGAGGAATTTCGGGTCCTGGTAATCAAAGTCGGTGTTCGCCGGTAACAGTAAAATTGATGCATGAAACCGGATAGTAGCCAGATACTGCATAAATAAATTACTTTAGAAGGAATTTACTGCCGTAAGTTTTTCCAGGTACACTGTATCACGCGTCTATTGTGGCATTGGCGCATTTTCATTAAGACAAATACGGAAACAAGCAACAGTCTATAGCAGTGGTCGGCAACCACTGGGCCGCGGCCCGGTGCCGGTCGGTGAGGAGTTCGTTACCGGGCCGTATCATTTTCCAGGTTAAATGCTTTGAAACATTTTTGTAACGTTAGAAGCAATTACTTTCGGACGTTTTA
>JGI24021J15306_10011473_pt1 | contig 11005 bp, 8 predicted proteins | sample Ectturendosymbi1_FD_15306 | JGI IMG/M metagenome (IMG submission 15306)
TTGTTTTCGGAAAGTGTTTTCCCGTTGTTTTCAATGATGAAACACTTTTGCTTGAAAACGGAGTGGTTTGATGTCTGCGATTGTGCCACAATGACAGTGGTCTTTCAGCATACTTTGAGGACGTTGTTTGCTGCGTACCTGGACCAAGGCTAGCTAGTGTAGGCCTACTTTGATCTGTAGTCTAGACTAGCTAGAGCACTCTAGCTCTTTTAATGTGGTCTTTAATATTCTACACCAGGTTTTGCAGTCTTCACGCCTGTTCTATGTTGTCGTTAGCCTGCATTGACTGGTTGTTGGATGATACCAGGCGAGATAGTTTTTTTTTTCTTAAACGTGATATGCACAATTGTTGTTTTGTGACATAGACTTGTTAGACTGAATTTTTAGTGAGCCTTTTTAATGTAAATGACATAGCTTACCCTATGTATTAAGCCAGTGTATATTTATTGTCTTGAAATTGAATGCTGTTTTGCTTTGTAGACAACATTGCTATAGGTTTGGCTAAAGTCAAGTGCAACCATCATGGGCAGGATTAGTAAATGAAATTAGGAATGTGAAGTCATGGATGGTGCTAAAATGTAACCATTGTTACCAAAGAAATGGCTACTTGGTCTGTTGATGTGGCAACAGAACCGTCATCAGAAAGAAAGTCTCTTGGGTGCTAGGAGCTTTGTTTTGGAGGGGATAAGCCCAACAAAGCCTCCCCGTGGCAACGGGACTGTGTGGCAAAACTTCAGCTTGCTTTTTAATGCAATTGACTCTGAGAAGTACTTAGGTTGTAACATGAAACATCACGTCAATGTGATATGTCAAACTTGCAAGATATGTTAAGCTTTCTGTTCATAAGCATGACGACAGGGCCCAAAGTGGCACAACGCATTCAGGTAGTGTCTATTCTGCTTCATGAAGCAAAACCTGTGCTGGACTATTTTGCCTTTATTCGAACACAATTGGTTGATGTGATCATGTGACAAGCACAATACGCAGAGACAATTGGCTGAGTTTTCTTAGGGCTTAGCATCAGGGTTTATGGTCAACGTTTAGGGTCAGGTTTTAGGTTTAAGGGTTCAGGGTTTAGAGTTAGGGCTTAGCCGACAGTTCACTTAATGGAAACAAGAAGCTGCTAACTGCTTGCCAGCCCTGAAGGGAAACCATAACAGCCATCATCCATGCATGGGACTGTTACAAATGTCATGGTCGATAAAGCAGGATATGCATTTCAAACTTATCATGTGACTACTTCAACCAATTGTGTTCAGCTAAAAGCAAAATAGCTCCAGCAGTTATTTTGCCTAACAAGGCAAAATAGGCACAGTACAAAATATATGTTGTGCATCACAATACACTTTCGGATAGTTCTTGGATATGGATAGTATGATTTCAACCAAAACAGAATTCGGATCGGATACGGATATCATTTTTAAAAAACAGGTTAGGATCGGATAGTGAAAATCAACTATCTGATCATCTCTGTTGGACGATACCAACCCAGTTAACTTTATTGGTTCTTAAACACGCAAAATTGTTATTTTGTGGCATTGACTTGTTATACTGAATTTCAAGTGAGTCATTTCAAATTTGTGAGATATTAAGCCAGTTTTACTTGTTTCAAATGCTGTTTGGTTTGTAGACTAGCATTGCCACTTAGGTGTGGTTAAGTGCAACAATGGGTAGGATTAATAAATGAAATTATGAATGTGAAATCATGGAGGGTTTTACCATTTCTGTATTGTGTGCTGATGTATAGCTAACCACATTTAGTGCTCCTGAGTTTGTGATATGGACCAGTCCGCAATAAAATATTATTATTGTATTATTTTATAAAATGGAACCATTGTTACTAAACAAATGACTAATAAAAAGCTTGGTGTGGCAAAACTTCAGCTTGCGTTTCAAAAGTACTTAGGTTAGGCAATATGTCAAGCTTGCTTTAGAATTAAGGCTTAGCCTACAGTTCATGTAATGCAAAGAAGCTGCTAAGTGCTTGCCAGCCCTGTAACCATGACAACAGTTTTTTTTATATTCAGCAACATGATGGAGTAGTGCCGCTGTGTCTGTGTTCCACCAGGCACATAGCACCCCCAAATGGGGGCAGACAGAGGCAAAGACAGATTACAAAAAGGTTTTACAGTACTACAGTAGCGTTGGGTACATAAAAAATAAACAAAATGAGGTTAGTCAGGATGGCTGAAAAGGTGAGCAAAACAATACTGCACAGAGGCTTTACAGAAAGCATAAAAAACATACTGAAGACTATAAAGCTCACAGAAAACACAGGCATTTGGAATGCGATGGTTATACATTGAAGAGAGGCAAGTGACAGGCAGGAACACTGGTTAATGCACTGATGGTGGCTAAGGTCTGATCAAGCTTGTACACAGACCAATATGCTGGCGGTGTTCCCTCTGACCACGGCCAGAGACAGGCGCTGGTGGAGCCACTGTCACTCCCTGGGGTCGCCTGAAATGTCAACAAGTTGCTTTGCGAGACAGCTGAAGAGGGGGGCAGTGGACTTGCCGTACACACCAGTGTTTTCGATTGCAACTGGTTGAAAGTGGTAATTGTCAAGAAGGTCATTGTATTTCCAGCATTTGTCGGTCTCAGCATCAGTTGCTACACTGCCTGGTATAGCTGACTATGAGTGACTATGTACTTGACTTTCTGCCAAGGTGTCCACAACTCTCGCGTCCCATACAAGGCTACTGCCTCTGTGCCAGGGGTTCAGGATCAGATCATCGGGCCTTCTTCTATCTTTCGTCAGGCCAACGGGCTCAAGGACAGGGAAGACCAATGCGAATCACTGATCATTTGAGGATGGAATTTGTAGCTGAATGTCTGGGGAAGCGGCCCGCATTCTTAATGTAAGAGAGGCCATGAAGCCTCAGCCTGTCAACAAACTTCCCGCAGCGGCATTCCGTGCTTTCGAAAATATTAGCACCAGTTTGCAGGGCAATTGCGATTCGGAGCTCATCAGGGCTCAGCAGATTTCCGACGCTAGCAATTGGGAAGGCTTCTGACCAGGTAGCGGCATGGCTTTTCTGTGTGCAGTGAGTAGTAGGCAGTGGTTCCAAGGGCTTTGTCTGTGCATGTGGGACTGAGATGTTACAGATGTCACGGTCAACTAAGTAGGACATGTGTTTCAAACTTGTCATGTGACTACTTCAGCCAATCGTGTTAAGGTAAAGGCAAAATAGCTTCAGGAGTTATTTTGCTTCATGAGGCAAAATAGACACTACACAAAAATGTAAATTATGCATCATAATACACTTTCGGATAGTTTTCGGATATGGATAGCATGATTTTAACCAAAACAGGATGCGGATTGGATACGGATATCATTTTTCAAAAACAGGGTAGGATCGGATTGCAAAAAAACACTATCCGATCATCTCTGCGCTGCATCCCACCCTCCAAAGTTGTGTGACATGTGTCTTTCCCAAAAATCCCTCAGTCACGCATGATATCTCGTTGACAACTGCCACGGTTTCCAGTCTGAGTCTGGCCAAGAAGTAGTAAAAAACTCTTTATTGAACCAAAGCAATATTGTCAAATGTTTCAACATAAGATTCAGAACTCAAAAGTTCAAGTTGGCTCAGTGCCTATCCTGCTGATTGAAGAAAAGCCTATTGTGAAGTTTGCACATAATGCAATCATAGTGAAACTTTTTTTGTACATCCAAGAGAAAAAAACAGAAATACAGCCAAAATAAAAATAAAACACAATAGACATCAACAACACAGATGATGGTGGGCAAGCAGTGGGTGAAGAGGCTATACATGTGCAGGTGAGTGGGTGAAGGAAGCACGCACACAGGTGAAGAAAGTGAGCAGCAATAAGGGTTATGAGGCAGAGAGCAATGCATTTTAACTTGACAGTGTCTATTTTGCCGCCAAGATGGCAGCAGCAAAAGGCTTAGTAGAAACAAAGTAAATGTAACTAAAAGATAAACCTACAACCTAACCTTAAGCCTAACCATAGCCTTAACCTAATGGTAAGGTGACACTAACTCTAACCTTAACCTAACAACACTAACCCCTAAACGTAACACCTAAGTGGAGCCTGAAAAAAGCAAAGAAAAAAAAACTAAACAAAAGTCGGCAAGGTGAGAGTCGAACTGAAAACCATTAGCATAGCACCTGTAGCACATAACCGTTTCACCACAAGCAGGACAACGTTTTCCGGACAAAGTGACCTTGGTTGGCATTGCGTTATGCCAGGAAACCGAATCTTTGACTAGCGGCACAATAGCTCCAGCCAATCTGTTGCCGCCAAAATATTGCCGGTAAAATAAACACTACCTTTTAAGTTTAAACACATTTCATTACAATAACAAGGGAAGAAAACAATGTCAATACATACAAATCGTAAAGAAGTATAAATTTACCCGCAGACCATAAGCCTAGTGGAATGTGTGAGTTTCATGGATGAGTTGTTTTCAACCACATGCATGGTGTCACTAATGAACTGAAGATGAAGAAACAAGGGCATGGACAGGTTACAATAATATTGGCAGCAAACATTGTTCCAATAAGTGTTAGGTACATGAAAAACAAAATATGTTTAGTAAGTGAGAGAAATATTTAGGTAGGCCTAGTTATAACTGAGGTAGAGTTTCACCACAAATAGTAAGAATTGTGAATGCAATACTAAACACTGAACAGTCGTATGAAAAGTCGTGAGTTTGTTGAACTCAACAGAGAAATGGGAGGTGATGGGCATCTTCTTTATCATTCTGAATTGAGGTGGCTCTCTTGTAGATAAGTAAGGGAGAGTGTGGAATTTTCAACAGAAACTTCTTGTGTGGCTTAATGAACGAGATGCAAAGTCCTTTTTTTCTTGCGTTTTGCTTTGACTTGCTAGACTCGCTTATCTAGTTTATATATTTAACTTGCTGAACTTCACTTTCCAAGGTTGTGGAATTGACACATTTGCCGCGACCTCCAAAATCACATCGTTCAAGGGACACCTGTAAATACCACAAGATCACTGAGATCGTTAAGGTCACTACGATCATTAAGATCACTAAGATCATTAAGATCGCTAAGCTCATTAAGATTACTAAGATCACTCAGATTGCTAATAGCATTAAGATCACCAAGATCAGACATGAACATTAAATTGTACTGGATCCGATTTAATAGTGAAGAAAATGTAAAAGTGAATTGCAAGTCCAATTTCAGTCCAAAAATATGAGCAAGTCACAGCTGTTATTTCCATGAATTTAGTCAATACGGTTCTGCTCCTATATTCCTTTGAAGAATTTAACAGGGCGAATCCAATCTGAAAAGCGTTTCGTATTGGATCCAGTACAATTAAATGTTCCTCTTATTTTAGAGATCTAAGTAATCTTGGTGACCTTAGTAATCTTGGCGATCTTAGTGGTCTTAGCATTCTTAGTGATCTGGTATTTACAGGTGTCCTCGTTCAAGAATCCAACTCAAAATCTGGAGAAATCTGCAATAACAAGCTGATTAGTTTAAAGACACTGCAGACCGTCACATCCACATGTAACTGGGAAGAGACAGAACAAATCTGGAGCAGAGCATCATCAAACAGCCAGCTCCCATCTGATTTGATTCTGATTGATACACCGTCTGATTTATTATTTTGAAGCATACTTCCCCAGTCAGTAAGCTACGGATTTTATAATCAGAGCTGTTGATTTTGAATCCTGGTGAACAGTATCCTCTGGGGAATTTGGGCACAAATCTAAAAACTACCTATGTCAACAAGCTTGTTTTATCTGTGGAAAACATGCTGAATTGTGGGTAAGAACTCTGGATGGCCCTTTACAGAGACCTGGTAATCCAAGCGCTCGAAGTTCTTGTGCAAAGTCTAACCCAGGGGTTGGGAAACTTTTTTGCTAAGGGAGCCATGAAACCTACATATTTTTGATTGTATTTCTGTGAGAGCCATATAATATTTTCCAACACTTATGGCAACTAACTTACTTAATTAATGTGTGCATTTTCAAGCAAAATCAACAATTTTAAACAATGGTACATGTCTGAATGTTCTTTTTGATAACATGCTAATATGCTTCTTACTGTTAATGCGACTTCTGGTGCTGCATGGTGTTGCTGATTGCTTTCTTGGAAAATCACAGAAAAAGTTTCATCTGTAACAGTCGTGCCAAGAAAATATCAAACAAGCCAGATGCCGTCATCGAAAGAGCCACATCTGGCTTGTGAGCCATAGGTTCTCAACCCCTGGTTTAACGAAATTTGCAAGAAGTATTCAGCAAAAGCCAAGCCATGAATATAATTGTATAGTTTCAAAATATAAATGATGTTTTTTGTTCTTATTATTTTATTGCGGGTGTTTGTTATTTTGGTAGGCTAAATTAGAACAAACATTCTAAGCTTTTTGTAAAGTCCAATCTGACTTTACAGCAATTCTTCAGCAATGTTGGTTATTTGTGCAAATGAGATATTTGTTGAACAAAAGAATGTGAACCCATCTTTCTCAAGGTTGAAAAGCACTGTGCTGTCACAACACAGTCTTCCAACTGCATCACAGTAATTTATGTCTCTTTCCATAATGTAGAAAACAACACTTTCAAAATCAGCAACTTGTTTAACATGTTCGCTGCCGGTGTACAAATATGTCATACTTGGAAATCAGCTTCAAATCAAGCGTATTTCATGCGTCTTAGCAGCAGCGTAACTCCTTCATCAATTGTGCTAGAGACTTGGCAAGTCTTCGAGTCTGCAATGCAAAAAATTCTTTGGTTTTTGGTTTTGTTTTTTTTGTGAATAACATCATAAGTGAGGTAGCATTTTGGCTCATGTTACCTGGCCTAGGACCAACCATTAGACCAGTGAGGATGAATTCCCTAGGAAGAATTTCCACCTTATAATTAAGTTACTTATTCATTGTAGGTGTTGTACTTCTTTTTTAAGTTGACATTCGTTCTTTCCAGGCCTGTAACCAGCTTGGGACACCAGGAGGGGCGAATATTTTTCCGAGAGGGGCCCAAATTTTTTGAACTATGTCCAACACATTTTTCCAGGGGGGGAGAAAATATTTCTAAGCCCCCCTAGCGCCCCCCTGGTTACGGGCCTGGTTCTTTCCATTCGTTATGCATATCACTTTATATTTGTAAGTTATTTAGTGGACTATCACACATTTTTGTTGACAAACTTTAGTGCTATTAGTACTATTTGACAACAAATACTGAGTTATTGTCCCACTTTTATTAATCAAGTTAATAGCGTCATTAAAGACCATTGTTCAAATTGTAGTTAATACTAGCCTACCAACCCAAACGGGAAGAATGGAAATTTCCAAAATCAGCAAAGGGAGGAATGCATCAAAAGGGTTGGGAACCACGGCACTAGACAGAAGTATTTCACTAAAGTTTTCATTAGGAACTAGGCTAGATTCCAAGTTTTTTGAGCCTTTGATTGATTTTCCAACATTTCTGGTTCAAAAGTTTTGGCCTTAAAACAAGAAAATAACTTATCTAATTAGTGGATTAATTATTTATTTTGTTGTTTTTAGGTCATAACTTTTGAACCCAAAACCCTAGCAAGTCATCAAATGGCTTGAATTTTAGCCTAGTTTCCAATCAAAAACCTGAGCAAAATACAGCATTTAGTGCAGGGGTGGGAACCTGTGGCCCACACGAATTTTTAATAGGAAGTGGCTACAGAACCATCCATGGATCTTCTTATTTGAAAACTTATTCTGATTCAAAACTGCCTCGCATGACGCAGTTCAAATAAAGCGGTCGATTTGTCATTCAAGTGGCGTCGATCTAATAGCATAACGGATAGGTTTCAAGTCTGCCATGCCAATGGTTGAGGGTTCGCCTCTCAACTTCGTGCCTTGCATTTTTGTAATAGTGACTGCTTGCACGTATCAATTCGTGGGATAGGTTTTTCTTTACTCTTTTGAAAACTTTCCAAACTTTTGCTTTAGGGGTAGCATTAGGTTAGTGTTAGGTTAGCATTAGGGTTAGGTTATCTTAGTGTTAGGTTGATGTTACTTACGGTTAGGTTAGATTAGGGCTACAGTTAGGTCTTAGGTTTACCTATGGTGTGTACTATGTTTCTACAAAGCCTACTGCATTCTCCTCATGCATTACTGTGATGAATTTTGGTTACCCAAGTTAGAACACAACAAAGCATCCAAATGAAACTCCATGGCAAGCAGACAACGTAAACAGTAGGTCGAGAGGAGTTTCTCACGTTCCTTGACATAGTTTTTCTCCTTAGTTTCCTTTTGAAGATAAATATAGAATTTTAAGATATAATTTAATTAATTTTTGCAGCCTGCCAATGATATTCCACAATTCATGTGGCCCGTGATAGTAAATACCTTCCCCATCCCTGATCTAGCAGTTTGGGCCAAGGCCAAAACCAAAAAAAATTTTTTTTCATTGCAGGCTTTTCAAAAAAATAACTACCATACCTTAGAAACTGATTATCTGATCAATGAAAATTTTCAGATTTGAGGTTTGGGGTCCAATCCAACATGTATATCACATTTCAATAAATTCTGAAAGGGTAGAGTTTAGAGTTGTCTTTTTTTGGGTGCTTTGACATGGAACGACCCATCTTTAGAAGTTTCCATTTACAACGTTTTTGCAATAAACAATGTTGATCTGCTGTGGGACATGTTTGTGCATTTTATTCAAGTCACTTATTGTCATTATGCAATATTATAAACTTAACACTTCATTAAAATTTGTGACAAATGTAGATTAGAATGCATCTGAGCTAAATGTTGATAATGACAATGCAGCATTTTATACAAACCTGACTTCATTTTTCATAAAGTGTAACATTTCATATCTGGGTATCAACCATATTTATGTATTCTTACATCACAACTCTTAGCTAGAGGTGTAATTTTGTTTGAACATTGCCTTTATATATCATTTGCAGATTTTCTAATAGTGCACTGATTTGATGTTTAACTTTTAGTTGATGATTGAGTCAAAGCATCATGTCAGTTTCTGAGAAAATCTTATCAAGCACCGAAGTAAGTACTTCAAAAGCATGTGTGCTAAGGTGTTGTGTTTCTCCATATTTCTTGAAATTTCAATATGTATGTGCAAGGTTAAAATGTTGTGATCAGAAGCCTGAGCGGCAAGTGTGAAAGCTTCACACTGTGGCAGAAAGCAACAATCAAGATCATCCATGCGCCAGGATCACTCTACTGTTGCTTGTTCGCGACACATATATATGAGTATATGTGTGGTATTCTTGGCACACATCCTGTTCATGGTAAATCACACATTCATTGCCCTGCTAAGCGAGAGGCTGCAATAATAGTAACCTGATGTTCTGGCATGTGTAACAATCTCTAATGAAGTAATTTTCATTTTAGTGTGAAGGCATTTCTTTCTTGTATCTATCACTTAATGTAACCCCCTTACTATTAGTTGTTTAGCGGAACTGAAAAAAAAATTACCCCATGAACTTGATGGAATTAGGAACAAAGCGTAGAAAGGTAGTGTACCAGGTCACAGATATTCTATATGGTTCATGACTTTGGTTATTGTTGTGAAAACAAGTGAACTGTGTAGAATGCTAAACAAAAATTCAGTAAGAAAGTTGGTTTAATACTCACTTTGCACTAAAGTAAGAGCGCCAGATTGGAGTTTAGAGAATTAGCATTTTACGCTGGAGCCAGAGTTAAAATTTTTAATTTTGTCCAGACAATGAACTGTGCTCTAAGTTTTGTCCAGGAGCCGGCCAACAGTTTTAAGGTTAAAGGCCTTCATCTCAAATTTCTGTAGTAATGTTTGCTATGGACAGGCATAATGGAATTGATAAAAGCAAATTTTATGAAAAAGCATTAGCATAGCCATGTGTCACTATACATAGACACTAGTACTCACAGAGATGTCCCAGGCCTAGTTGGCACTGCACATTTAAGTTGACTGTGACAATTGGCCGTATTGGCTCCAGTATGTATGTACAGTTTATCCTTGGTGGTGAAGTTGTTTTTGTGGGTTAGACTAAATAAAAATATAACTTGTAAGTGATATTTTATAAAACCCAAGACGTTTTTTACTCACATTTGTTTTTTTGACTTTTGAACCAGAAGCACTAGAAAGCCAATCAAGGGCTCTTAAGTCATAAAACCGTTTAAAAACAAACACATGGCTTAACTGCTGCATGTAAGTGCGATGTGGTACATCAGGTGTATGAATTTCATTCAACAGCTTGTTGAATTGTCTGTGATCCAGGCCTGTTGCACATATGAAATTAACTATTCCGATGACAGCATCCATGGCATCATCCATTCAGTACTTTGCTGTAAAGTACCTTTGATGAAATATGCAATGAATGCAGCAAATTTGTTGATTTGGATTCATTCATAAAACTCGTTCTTCTACAATGGTTGTTACGCCTGGTTTTTATCCGAACAGGGCTCCATCCAGCCGGACTTATAAGCTTGGACCAGTCAACACCTAGTTTATCAAGTGCACTCTTCTTCATCGCATCAGCAAGTGTGTTCACTGCTTGTGTGAATGCCTGCACTAGATCTCCAGGCAGGTGTTGAGCAGCCATTTGATTGTCTTGTCATCCAGAACCGCCAGGCCATGTGCTCCATGGGAGGTCAATGGATTGGACAGTGAAGGACAACATGGTCAATGGTATGTTCCTCAACGCAGCAATCACAAGCTGCAGATGGAGCCATCCCCCATTTGTGTAAGCAGGAGTGGAAATGTCCGACACTGGTACAGAGGCAGTTAACTCCTTGGCGTCCGCTAGGATTCAGCGATTTTTGAAAAAAAACAGCAGTTTTCGGTTGCCTTACCAACGCCCTAGCTCCTCCGCCGATTGTGCTAGAGAGCTGTTCAACGGATTGGCCAGTCTAGTAGATTACACTCGAAAAAAATTTTTTTGGTTGGGGGTGTGGGTTTTTTGTGAGTGACATCATAAGTGGAGGACTTTTAAGCCACCTTGGCCCACTTTGTCTGGCCCTGGGCGCCAACTGTTAGGTGGTAGTATTTCGCTGAAGTTTTTACTGGAAACTAGGCTACAAT
>JGI24021J15306_10011474_pt1 | contig 11005 bp, 9 predicted proteins | sample Ectturendosymbi1_FD_15306 | JGI IMG/M metagenome (IMG submission 15306)
AAGTCCCCCACAAAACAAATATTTGGGCATTGCAGCTCATCACATAATTGACTCAATTTACCCAGGTATGCTAAAAATTCATCAGTATTAGCTTTAGGATAGAAAGAGGTGACGAATTAAACAAATTGACGAACAGAAATGTACGCAAAAGATAGGGATTCTGCCGGGACCGACGAAAAAGTGACGAATTAAGCGAATTAGACGAGTTCTACTGTAATTACCTCGTTCATGTAATATGCGTTTCTTAACACCTTGTCTTTTTCTGGCACACCAGCTTTCTCTATCCCACCTAATGGTCATGTAAACTTCATTGCAAAAATTTCTCTTATAACTCTCGCGCGTTACAAATACAACTTATCCTTTTCTGCAGTGTCAGCCGTAGCCTTATTTAAATATCGTAGATTTTTGTTTTTGTCCAGTTTCAAAACTAAATGCCTGAATATGGCAGTGATGTACATTTTATATGCCTCGAAGCTCAAAATTTGGTTGAAAACCGATCCAATTTCAGTCTTATATATTACGCCATAGTAGTTGTTTGGCAACAATAGCAATTGTTCTAGATACATATTTGAGATGATTAAGCATGTGTTGTGACGGTTCAGTCAGAATTATGTCAATACACAACCATTTTCACACATTGTGCAGACTGAGTGGGTTAAACACATGCAAGATTGTTTGGATGACTTGCGTAACTTTCCCCAATTTACAATACTGTCTTTATTTGTGAATCATATTGTTAACTCTACATACATAGCCCATGCCGTCGCTTTCGCGGCGATCAGAACGACGGAGACTCGATAACATCTTGAGGAAAGTTCTTATACAACGCAATTGCGAGTACAGACAATGTAACTGCACAACACAAGAATTGTCCTTCCAGTGCCATCGACAATCGCCCAGAAAAATTTGACTTCATGAAGTTTTGGTTGTCCTACTTATTTTTTCAACAAGCACGGAATATGATCTTTTTCCTTTTTAGATTATAAACAAATTTGAGGGATGGAAAGGGCGGCACTTTTATGGTCGGCCCCGGGCGGTTCTTAGCCTCGCTACGCCACTGCGCTAAACTGAACTGGAATTACGAATATGAAGGATAACGTGGCGCCAAAAATAAGCGTAACTTTCATTTATTTGCGTCTGTTGCGAAGGTGCATCAGTAAGAAGACGAAAACAAACATGTAAATCCAAATGGAGCGTAAAAATAAATACGTGATTGGCACCACGGTATGAAGTTGGCAAGAAGTGCATTAACATGCTGTCTACAGGCAAGAAAACACAACAGTGGAAGTTCATACAAAAACATCTAATAGTACCCACTAAACTAAAAAGTGTAATAACAAACTAAACAAGAATGCTGCGATACATGAGTGGAGAGGTTCACAGTTTCCTATATATATCGCCTACGCAGGCGTCACTGGCAAGAGCCAGGCATAATCTACCGCTTCACAGTAAATCTCCTTTATGCAGTCGCAAGTCTTCAGCAAACAATACCTATTCAAAGCCACAACATCCCTGGAGACCATTCTAAGACAACGAAGTGGCTAAGTAACATGATAATGATGCTAAGAAACAGGGCCGACGAGAGATACATCGTACCCGAGCCCGAGGATGAAAGTACGCATGCTAAGCTTTTCTGCAATGAAGCCCAAAATTACAAGTGTATAAGCTAGTTGCCAGTATGACAATTAATCTATATTTAAATCTTGGCATGGTAGCTGTTTTATCGATATTCTGATTACTATACAAACAAGCTACGCAAGTTTTGACGGGGGTTCCAGAAGCTAGGGGGCCCTGTATCGGTCTTCGTACCCCCAGGTAATATTGCTCTCAAAGGCTCTGGAAACAGGCTTCCTTCCCCGCTTTGTGGCTAGAGGTATGCCAAGGAGGTCACGGCTAAAATAAATATCTTGTAGATGAATCTCTTTCATAAAACCAATTTAGGAAGCACACCGGAAAATGACAATTCCTAAAGTAATAAACAATCGTTTTGTCTTTGGCTGAAGGAAGACTCCCGCTGCTGCATCACGTGACTGCAACTGCGAGAGATCTTTCGAAGTTGTACTGACTTTTGTTTTTCTACAAAAGCACATGCTTGCACAGTATTATTTAGTAACTCGAGTCCAAAGACCTTAACTAAAATTTAGACACTTGCGAGCTGCAGTGACCTCTGGTGAAAAATTTCACGCTTCGTTAGATGTGTATAGAGGTCGCTGTTTCGGCACAAGATGTCAAAACCTTTTGTAACAAATTAAAACTTTTTCTGAAAAATATCGTATTGGTGGACTTGAAAACCAACTTAAGCGGAGTAATCCAACTAAACTTGTAAAAGTAGTTTGCAAAGAACGCAATAAATGTTCATGGACAAAACCCTGCACTGGGCGGCGCAGGTGCGAATGCATGACTTGAAGTGGGGAGGAGCTGTGGGTCGCAGCGATTGATTAGAAGAAAAACAGACGTTAGGTAGAAAAAAATAAACCTAGTCCTCATGCAAAACAGAAATAATTATCATTTGATTGCGAGGCACTGTAATGGAGTACGAAGTGTGTGCATCGGGGGTGCAGACATCGCAGCCAGCTATGATCCAAAATAATCCAGTATCCAACTTGCAAGCGGTTGTCAGGATGGGGGGAAAAACAGCGAGAAAGATATGTAGAGGGGAGGACGGGAATTCCTCACATGAAGAACCTACGATGACAAGAAACAAGCTAATAACCTTAATGAATTATAGTTAAAGTTGTTTTACTATTCTAAACTCGTTCGATACGACCGTGACAACTTTCGTAAAGAAAGTCGAAATGTCGAAACAAATAAAGAATAGTTTTATACGATATAGTGTATCTTACGCTCATCATCTAAAGTTTCGCTATGCTTGTTTTCAGCAACCTATGTTCGAGAAAATCTGCATTTTTAGATATAAAAAAACTCTTTTGTCAAGAAAACGGCAACCTCATGTTTTTAAAGCCATGTTCAAATTGATTCACGCCAACAGCTTGTTTCAAATCAACAAAGTATGGCTGACATTAGTCTTTACTAGAAACCTAACATCGATTTGAGACAAACGCAGAGACAACGACGGTAACTACTCAACTAGACCATATGCAAATGCTGTGGTAAACGATTTGTGCACGTAGTAACGTAAATAATTCCACAATGCTAAGAGAGTCCGGTCGAAAAAATTCATGTCCAAATTCTGTTACAGCGGAATCTAACAGAGGATTACAGTTTAACTTAAAAACTACAGTACGAAAATAAGTCCAACGTAGAAAGCTAATTGTGTAGAAATCGCTCAAGGTGTGACATAATTATGTACATGCGATGTTCTGTCAATAATTTTACATTGTGCTTTTTGCGAAAATGACTAGTTTCACACTGGCACTTACACTCAGTATTAACAGCCATTTGAAGTAAATGTTACGGTTCTCATGAAGCACCCCCGGAGGAGCCTTCTAAGTCAGCCATTATAAAAGTAAGTGTACTTTTTCAAAAATGTGCATTGCTAGTGACTTACTGATTTGCTTAGCTTTTCTGCATTTAACGAGTCTCGAATTTCTTGCTTAAGAAATAGTTAAACTGTTCCACACATTTGCAAAAACAATAGGTCTAACCTTGCATAAAACACATGCATCTCTGATTTTAATGCCACATAATATAAGTTTGAACAATGATAGATAACTTTCATCACAATTTAGAAAATCAAAAATTATTTAACTACTTTTCAAAAACCGTGTTTCGAACATATGAAATGTTTTGTTTGTGAAATGTGTTTTTTCTTGAAACCGCTTCGGCGAAACAAGCATTTCACAAAAGTGAGGATACTTGCTTCTTAGCATCATGTGGCTCCACATCATAAGTCCGTTATTCTCAGAAAGTCATTGAGAATGTAGCTCAGATTATCATGAAGTGTATTTGGCAACATATGTTACGACTGAACAAAATCTAACTCCAGGATTGATGTCAGCAATTGGTGTGCTGTGCGATCCACAAAAGTGGCATACTATAGCCTCACCAATTCCTTGAAGTCGTGCTGCTTTGCTTTCTTCTTTTTGAGAAAACCCACAGCGACCGTCTGATGTTGACTAGCTTGTTACTAATTTATAAATAAACGTAACCTGTGTTGACGTACAGTGCATTACGTAACCTGTGTTGACGTACAGTGCATTACGACATAGCAGCGTATCATAGTTGGCACATCCTATTACGTGTGACAACCCATGTTACTCGTTTTTAGGTTGAGGCTTGGATTAGCAAAATTAAATTTAAAGTGCGTTACATTAATAACAATCAGTTGAAACGAAACTAAAATACTTCAAAGCATCGGTAGTGCGAAATTTCGTTGTGAACAATATTGTACAGGTAGGACAGTGGTTTTCAACCTTTTTCATACAGCAACCCATTTTGCAACCCAATTTAACCTAACGACCCCCTTCCGAAACTTTCCAGTCAGGCATATGGAATGCAGTTGCGTTTGCACAATAGAAGATCACAACGAATATAAAATAACGTACGATATCACTGCTATGTTGAACCAAGATTCATTTGTTAAATTCATGCACATGGCAGCATTAGTGAGAAAGACCCGTGCCGTATACGAATCATTCCACAGCACAACTCATTTTTCAAGTTAGCTACCGCATTCAGATATCTAATTTACAAACACAGTACATTCATACGTCACAAACTTATTCGTGCGTTGCTAAAAGCAACCGTACTGTAATGGTCGTAACTAGGGCAACCAAGTTTTTGACCTAAAAACTCACAATTATGACCTTATAATTTACAAATTTTGACTTTATTTTGACCTATCGATTTTCTGCGTATGCAAATGAAATGCGGAATGCAAAGCATATATTAGAAATTAAACCGATGTTGAAAATCTTTATTCTGTTAAAATGGAACAAAAACAGCCCCTATCTGAGGACTTCTGTGGGTTGAGCTCCCCTAACCCCTATCTGGGGACTTCTGTGGGTGGAGCGATAGATACGTTGCGACTTTTGAGTGAAATTTGGAATCCATACGCGTTCAATGATGTATTCCATATTTGCAGCCAGAGTCCTTTTTATAGTTTGGTTTAAGAGAACACCAAGAAATTTTATGAGACCGTGTTTTTTTAGCAAAACGTTCAAAATAATTCCTAAACGTATTGTTCATTACAGTATTGTCAGTCACAGAGCGAAATTAGTACTACTGTATTTACAAAAATTTCAACACAAATTTCTCAATTTCAACTTCATTAAATAGCTCTTGTTCATCAGCGAAGCATCGGTTTCTTCCTCGTCATCTGCAGATTCTACGGTCTTTAGTGCTCGCTCTGTGACTCTCCGTTTTATCCATTTCAATCACAAATTTCATGAGTAATCTCAAGCGCGCCCTCATCATTTAGCTGCTCTGGACCCAGTTTCGTTGTCATGAGGGGCTATGGTGGGCTTATCCCCCCAAAATGAAAATACAAAACACTATAAATTATTGGAGTTTTTGTCAATTTTCAGAATGTCAAGCCCCCTTGCTTAAACGCAAAGCCCGTCCATTGCAGACTTTCAGGACCGTTCATTGAAACATTTATCAGAGCATTCAGAGTTACATCAAACAGCCGGTTTCCTTGCTTGGTTTTAACACGGAACAGAGTTGAAAATCTTTGCTCTGGCCAGGTTGTGGCAAGTGGAATGGACAGCACAATGCAGCAATGTTGGTTGCCTCGTCGACCATGTTAACCCAGCATGGGCTTTGCTTGACATCAGAAACAATGCGATTACTCAAATATTCCGAGATCAGCAAAATAAACTCGGTTACTGCCACAAACCTGGAATGGCGGAGATGGCGAAGCCGATCATTATGGCCAATGCGGTCCATCAAGGTTTTCAAGGAAGCTATTTTTCGATTCGCTATCTCTTCTTTCAAAACCCAGCAAGTCAGATGTACGCGCTCAGCTACCGTGTTAGCTTTATCTGAAATGCGATCCTGATGAATAACATGAAATGGTGAAATGCGTTGAGTTATTTCGAAGCTATTGACTTTTTGGTGTTGATCAGAGCTGAGATGATTATCCAGGCTGTATGGGCGTGGAGGCCTGGCAGGCTCCAAAGTGTAAATATTACCATTCTTTCCTCGGCCGGTGGTAACTACTGGATGCTTAGAGCATAGCAAACATATTATGCCTCCGTCAGCATGTAGAGTAAACACATTCATTAGTAGGAATTCATCAAAACCTTTCAGCTTAATCCATGATTGAAATGTCTTATTGTTAGATGCTGCTGATTGACTGTTAGCTGAAACTGTCGATGCTTTTAAGATTCTAACAGCTGAATGCTGTTCTTCCTGTGCAACAGAATCTAAAGAAACTTTGCAGTCACTGCTGCTGGCGTTTGCTCTTTCTGGCTGGGATACATCAAGAAATTTTTGTTTAGGCTTACCACAAAAATAATCCTTTATTGTTGGATGGATAGCTTTACGTTTTTGCTGTGACATTATCTTCTGAAAATACCCACACAAGAAAGTAAATGTACAAAATCTGGAAAAGGATGGGTTTGCTGAAAACGTTTGACACCGTGGAAAAGACTTGGCTTGCAAAAAACGCCGGACTCAGTGACGTTCAAAGCGTTAATTATTACGTAACGTAATTGTTTCTAATGAATGCTGTCAAATTACAAATCATTGTGTTGCATGGGATTACAGAGATGATTATGATGAATAGGCGAGGTTACTGTCTGTATTTCACTTACTTGGTGCGAGGCGAATCGGTTTTGGACGTTAATTGAAGCAACAATTCAATTCAGCTAAATCCTTTCGTGGTTGTCCAGATTTAATGTTGAAGTACCAATTTTATGGGTCCGCACAGGAAATTTATGGGTCCGTTTTGGACTCAAAAAACGCCTCAGAAAGACCTGTTTGTAGCTATATTTTTCGCAATATGAATCTACATCAACTCGGTGCATTGCTTACCAAAGTATCAAAAATAAAAGTGTGAAAGACTCGATGAAACCACATATAACAAACCGTAGGCGTAGACGAATACAGAAGTCACGGAGAATGTTCTACATTGTTATACTTTAATATCAAGCACTGCTTCACACTATTGCCTTTAAAGTTTCTATATGCACGATGGATTGAACATTTACCAAACGAAGTAACGTAACACCACGTTTTCTTCCTTGCCACGCTCAACCTACTCAATCGTCCAGTAGTGGGCAAAACAAAATTATCATGTCTAAAGTCGTAACAAACCCATTATTGTTACAGAGTTGCAACTAAACTTGCAAAAGCATATCAACAGCTGTTGTTGTAGCTTTAATGAAATATCGATTACGAGAAAAAACTCTGCTGCAAGAAAATGTTGACCTAACGATAAATTTTGTCTTTTTTTGACCTAATAACTTTGAGTCGCTCATGGCATCACTGTGAAATTTGGTATGCGGACGTTTCATAAACTTCAAATAAGGCAGAACATTTTTTGACTTTATTTATTGACTTTTGGTTGCCCTAGTCCAGTGTTTCTCAAACTTTTCTGCACGTTGACCCCCAATTAAAATATACAATTTTCTGTGGACCCCGTGGCCTAACCCAGCAGTTACTAATACAAGCATGTGTCAAAATAAATAAAGGGGACTGAAATACAAAAACGTTGCACGTATGAAACGTACAAGGTTTTACAAACGTCTACAACACAAAACCTTAACCTCGAATTTTAAAACAATGTACTGTAATTCGAAGGAATTTAATCGAATAGAAACACTCTATCTTGGGAAATGCATATACTGAGCTCTTTTTTTTAATTTTTGGTGACAGCAATTGGCGGCAGGCCGAAGCCTGAATTGTGCTTCTTGCCGGGGAGGTTGAGGTGAACGATCTTGCCCAAGCAGCGCTACGGCAATTCATTCAGTGGCTGTGGATCGAACAACCAACCTTCCCATTGAGAGGCTGACACTTGACCACTGAGCTATTGTCGCCCCGAGCTCTTTCCTTACGAGGTATATTGATTTACTGTCGCTAGCTTTGCAAAAGTATTTACTGTGGCTATCACTCGAGTTCACAACAACTGTTCTCTGTCCTACTGCGCAGCCTACTGCTGTACTGCCAGTCTATCAACCGCCGAACTGGGACACATGCACTACAATATTGTTTGTGACGTAACAAACAGAACAGTTTTCATAATGTCATCACAATGGATGATTTAATAAAAAACTATTTGAATCGAACGAACTTTTAAACTACTGTAGCTGAGATTTGATCAGCCCTCTTAATTTTGTTTGATTTATTGAAAAACGCCGTTTGCATTCCTTGCCCGATTAACACTAATTTGGTTGGAGGCTTCATTGCTCCAGTAGACCCCAGCAGTTTTTCATTGACCCCTGGCCATTCAGTGACCCCCATTCGACTCCTTGACTATTTATCGACCACTTGGATGCTCCAATCGACCCCTGGGGGTCGATATCGACCACTTTGAGAAACACTGCCCAAGTCATAACCACGCTCAAAACTTTGTAATGGTCATAGTCAGGGCCGGAGCCAGGTTTTAATGTATGGGGGGGACAAAACACATTTTTAGAGGGGCAATATTTTTGTTTTTATTTTATGTTTAAAACGAAAAATTTGGAGGGCACAAAAGAAATTTGGGGGGCACAGACCCCGAATGCCCCCATGGCTACGAGCCTGGTCGTAATCACATTTAAAACAATTTTGAATGAAAAAGTAGGCTATCATTTTTGCCAGGTGATCCTATCATTTTGGCTACGACAAGAAGTGGTTACATGTATGAAATGTAATAAAATAGAGAAGTACTTATGAATATTTGTATCAGAAGCTCTCGCGAATCCAAGACAAAGGGCAAACGACCCCCATGTTGAAAACCGCTGAGATAGGACATTAGGACAAGTATTGAATACACAGCTCAGCACGAAATCTTTTAAGAGCACATGTTTTCATCTGGCCAAACAGACAAATTGACCACGTTTTTATTTTGATCTATTTCTGTCATGTTCATTTTTTAAAGAACCCAATCCAAAATGGAAGTGAATAGCTGGCAACAAAAAGATAAGGACTAGTTGAAATTTAGAATGGGACCGTGACACAAGCATTTTTACCTACCAACGTTTGAGGTTCAACTTCCACTGGATGAACTTGATTGAGCAGACCGCAAATTAAGTTTCTGAATATGAAGCTTTGAATTCAACTCCATACATGATGCTTTTCATTAAATTTCACTTGGAAACCGCATGGCTTGACTTATGTGTATCAAGCACTACATTGCCAGGCCCAACTATACACACCTGACTCCTTGATAATTTTCTGTCTAACCCGAATGTTTGTTCCAGAACTCCCGTCGACTCGCAGTCCCAACCACTGGCGCCGTTTGAGTGTTGTGCAGTCAGTTGGTACCGGATCAAGCGTTCGCGTCGCATCGAGAAGGTGGCGCGCTCGCAGGCCCGGAATGAGAGTGCAGGGTCCACTGGTCGCAAGCGCTGTCACAGGAACATCAGAAACGTCATGTGAATATAACATATAACGTCATGTGAATATAACATATAACGTCATGTGAATATAACATATAACGTCATGTGAATATAACATATAACGTTATGTGAATATAACATATAACGTCACGTGAATATAACATATAACGTCATGTGAACATTACATACAACGTCATGTGAATATAACATACAACATGATGTAAATATTACATAAACGTCATGTGAATATAACATATAACGTCATGTGAATATAACATATAACGTCATGTGAATATTACATACAACGTCATGTCAATATAACATACAACGTCATGTGAATATAACATATAACGTCATGTGAATATAACACATAACGCCATTTGAATATAACATATAACGTCATGTGAATATAACATATAATGTCATGTGAACATGACATGTAACGTCATGTGAATATAACATATAATGTCATGTGAATATAACACATAACGTCATGTGAATATAACATATAATGTCATGTGAACATTACATATAATGTCATGTGAATATAATATATAACGTCATGTGAACATGACATATAACGTCATGTGAATATTACATGTAATAAATAATTCCACTTTTAAGCAATGAATACAACTTTTAACGTCATAAAACCATGACAGTATCGGTTCCTTAAAGCGGAAGTAAACAGTACTACTTACACGTTTGAGTACAGCCGTGGTGTTCGGGTTACTCAAACAAGCAGTCATCTTGCCTCAGTTGCGTTCTTTCCCATTTCACTAAAACTTGCTAAAACGACATTTTTGCGCCAAACGAACCTATCTGACATTTCCGTTTGAAACAGACAACAAAGCAGCTCATTCTAATAACCAAGATGCTGCTTGCACGTTTATCAATTTAACTTGGCTTCAGAATCGTAAATGCATATTTTAACCAAAGTATTTCTAATACTAATCATCATCTACCAAGCAAAAATTAAAACAAACTGATCTCTGACCAAGCAATAGATCATTTGTTACAAGAATTTTAAAAAAAATATGGGGCACTATTCTCAAACATTTCACGACAAACTGGTTCATTAATAATACCCAAGCCAAAAGACATTGCATCCTCAATTAAGGATAGAGTAAAAGCTCTGAATGTTCTCTGCCTAAGCATTTTATCCTGTGATAAAATTGAGCTGTGTTGTTGTAACACTGCCGGTGGTGATACTTTTGCTGTTTTATCTTGTTAACCACGGTTTACCAAACACTTCATCGTAATCTTGTCAATTAATAAGACCTGATCTTATTTGTTCTGAAGTTTTGACGATCGGTGGCATCAAGTGTTTAAAGTTGCTTCTCACAATATTCCTGCATATATCTGCTAATGTATAGCTCTTGTCATTGTTTACTAGCCAGGTAATAAATAGATGATGTGAACACGATGTGAGAAATGTTTTCTATGAAATGCAACATACAGTAATCTTGAAAAGACGTTTGGTGGTACAGAACTTGAAGATGGCGTGAAGTAGCAGATTCATCCCAAAGCTTTTCGTCTGACACTCTTCAGGGGATATCGTC
>JGI24021J15306_10011478_pt1 | contig 11000 bp, 7 predicted proteins | sample Ectturendosymbi1_FD_15306 | JGI IMG/M metagenome (IMG submission 15306)
AACCAACCATTAGCGAACATTAGAGCAAATGAAAACACAATGGCACAATAGCTGATCAGTGAAAACAAAGAGGGGCGCTGTGTCATATAGGATTGACGTGTACTCTCACTTCTGTTGCTGGCTCGGTCAAGATGGGATTTACTGTGGGAAACACGTTTGTGAATGTGAACCAGCTGATGTTTGCTTATGATATATGTGTGTTTGTTCCAAGCATCACTGGTCTTCAACGCCTCCTGAATCTTTGTTGTGATTATGCTCTTGAACATGAAATCGTCTTTAATTGTAAAGAGACAGTGGAAGTAATTTTCTCCTAAATATGTGAACAGTGTGTTACACCAGTTGTGTTCCTGAACGGTGTAGGGGTTTAATTTGCCAAACAAGTCAAATATCTTGGTGTATTACTTCGTGCCTTACGGAAGGATGACAATGACACTCAGAGAGATAAGTGACCACATTTATAACGGAGCACGTTCATAACACGCTACATTAATAACAGACCTGCTATGAACATAGTCTTTTATGAACGGGTCTTTTATGAACGTGGTCTGTTTCGAATGGTCTGTTATGAACAGGTCTGTTTTGAAAGGGAGCCTTGTAGGTACACTTTTGAAAGAAAATCACACGCCGTTTGATTTGCCGCCGAAAAATAAACAAACTCAAAACAGCAGAAAAAACTTGAGCTTTTCGATGCCCAGCGTTTCCTGGTCACATTTGTATCAGAAGCACTGAAGGTGTTGTTGAGCAATATTTTCTTTTCTTTCACATTTATTAATTTTAAGAAGTGATTGCAGAAATCCTAGCGGCAACAAATTAACTTTAGTCGCTGTAAGCAAAACCATAGCAACAAAAATTGAGTGTTCTGATATTTCAACTACTGTATTTCTAGTTTTACAAATCAAATTAGATGCAAAATGTAACTTTGTTTCAATATGTCTAAGATTAGAGGTTTGGGGGCAAAAGGGACCGAAAATATCGTCCGCCTTGTCCCGTTAAGAAAAGTGATGGAAGATGCAAAAGTACTCGTTTTATTTTCCCGGTAGGTTAGGTACTGCATGCATTCTTACTTGATCAAATTTCAGCTGCGTGCGACCATTCCTGAATGAAAATCAGCACTAAAAAGTGCGAGGTATTCTATGCTTCTCCAAAAAAACAAACAATCGTGCGCTGCAACTAAACGGCAGTACACTGCAGTGAGTCGTGAAGTTCTAGTACCTTGGGGTGGTATTGACGAGTGATGGAAGACAGTACAAGGAGTTTGATACAGATTGTTAAAGCAAAGGCGATTCTGTGTGAGCTGAATCGCTCTGTGGTCGCAAAACCGGAGCTTTCAAACGCCCGCAAAACTGTCAGTTTCAAATCAGTCATTGTTTAAAGTCCTCATCTATGGTCATGAATCTCGGTTATTACTGAAAGAGTGTTATCTCAAGTACAAGCGGCAGATATGGGATTTATGCGTTCACGGTGTGACACTCCGCAACAAAGCGCACAGCTGAGAAATTCGTAAAGCCCTGAATGAAGCACCACTTCTCCGATCGGAGATATCAGCTACTACGCCCCAGGAATGATTGGCGAGGCAAGTCCTGCTGGCTACACTCATGGGAAAGAGACTCAGAGGTCGACCAAGGGACAGGTGGCTTGATTATATCTCCGACCCTGCTTGGTCCCGTCTTGTTGTTGAGCCTGTACAATTATCAGAATTTGCTGAATACCGTGAGATATTTCGAGTGTCTTCTACCCCACGACCTTCCTCAGAGGAAAAGTGGGTAAGAGAATGAATAAGATGCGTTGATCGATTTCGTTTTTCGTTGATAATAACGCCGAGATATTTCACAGGTAGCTCGAGTTTGAGCTGACGGTTACATACGGTGAGGGTGAATTCTTTTGCTAAAATGCAAGTGCTTCATGGGCCTGTATATAGGGGTACTGTGGTTTAGAGTGGTCGCAAGTAGGCTCTGAGGCAATAATCGTTTTGAAGTTTGGCAGTGAATGGTNGGCAGTNCTGTGGTGACCAAGAGTTTGGCGTAAGAATATTGGAGTGTTGTAAGCAGATCTTTGGCAGGGAATNGTTTTTTAATGATCGAGTACCTCAGATTGCAGAAATTGACGTATGATTGCTTGTAGANTTGGAATTCATAATATATTGCAATATTCGAGCTACGTCGTCGTCGAGGGAAAGCGATACGCCATATTGGGGACACGCTGGGGCAGGCTCAAGCACTGGGCATGCCCCAAGCAACCCCAGGTGTTTTAAACTAAGACAAGCTGTTGAAAAATGTTATGTTCTTGTTTGCTGTGGTTATGTTCTTTTTTGCTATCTTTTTTAACTTGTTGACACTTTATTCACGACATGTTTTAATAAATAAACAAACGTGGCGAAAAAACGCGCCAATATCGCCTGGCGCCCCGCGGTTATTGGCGGAAAAAACGCCTGACAGCGAATGTATTAACCTTAGTTTGCAATGAAGGTAGACTGGAATGTAAGGAGACAGGCAGTTATCATCCGCATAGAGCACTGTTTTATTAACAAAAGACAATACTTGATGTATTTTATGATAAGCTGTGGCTCTGCACCTTGTTTCCGTTCACATATCGCTTTGGCGCAACAACACCTGCAAGGTTTTCAATTTCAAAGTATAGTAACTATCAAACGTGATATTCCTCCTGAATCAAACCAGAGCTCAGCAGAAACTTGGCGATTAACGTTTGAATTTCTCGCTGTGCGGTCACAACGTACACAGAAGCGAAAAAGTACCTTTCGAAAGCGACGGCTGCTAAACGGACGTCGCACAGACGTCACCCGACAACCGCGTCGCTTTGTGAAGCAAATGCGTGTTAGGTGAAGGTAGGGGCGGGCAGCGAGATCGAATATGGAAAGTCTTCAAAGCATTACTCGCTGCCGTGGGGTCTGTCATAATACGGTCTGTTGTGCTTTGTTATTTTTAGCATCGGTCCGCGACTTATGTTGTTGTTGATGTGTTTGCTGGTACACGGACAGTACACAGGTGCACGTAAGGCTGGTGCTGATCGAGATCATATGTTAATCTTCTGTGCAACCGGCAGAAGAACACCGAAGGATTGAAACCTTTTGATCATTTCAGCGTTCTCCGGGCCGTCTTCGACAAGGTATGATCACTAATGGTATTTTTGAATTAGAAAACTTAATAATTTCTCTTCCGTAGCGTCTATTTTCATTCCTTAGTCCTGCTTTGTCCCCAGCCTTATTAAGTCCCGGCTTTCGCTACTCGAAATTTTGGCATTATTAGCGCAGGTTTGAGAACAAACAAATGCCGCTATTTTAACAGCTTCCATAAGTAAGTTGGTACACGTAAGTAAAGCATTACTGTTTCTACTCAACTGTGACTTACAACAGGAACCTGACAAAAATCGCGCATATCCTGACAAAAATCGCGTGAAAGGGTCACAATAAGGTGGAGATTCCAGTATAGAACGGAAAAGTAATTGTAGCAATGAGAAGATATTTCCTCAATTTTTTGTTGCGTAATCAGGCAGCTTTTCACAACTTTTCATTTTAAGCTCTTTAATACAAAGATTTTGTAAAGGCTTACAAAAATTATGTTTGTTGTAAAAGTGTCGAACCAAAATATTTTCATGTAACGTTGGTTCTGGCAATGACAGAAGGTTAAATGGAAATAAATTGATCAATATCACGTCGATATCGAAAAGTTTTCACTGGGAAAGAGATTGATTTTATTTAGCACGGTGTTTTACGCAACTGTTTGAAAAGCCGACGTTGTCCGGTGAGATGGAAATGCAGCTGCAGTCCTACAAAAGCAAACGGTAAATCGTTTGTACCCGGGAGCTCTCGTTGATATGATTGGACTCTCTTATATTTTCGATTCGTGCGTTGCGCTATTGCTGTTAACTTCATTGGCAAAGGTTCTTTTGGTTTGCGGCTTTTACCAGCATCGGCGGATACAGGCAAAAGGCATTGGATTGTTTCTAACTTAGGGCCCTGATCAAACAAAGTAGAGTGTTCGTACATTCACACGCATTGCTGTTGTTTACCGACAGGGGTGTAGTGTTTACTATACCAATATTGGACGCAAATCAGGTTTCATGTCTCAATACAACAGTTCATTTCCTGTAATCGAGCGTATATTTTATTAAACATGTAAGCTACGTTTTTCTTTGTTTTTTCTTTGTATTTTTCCCGTATTCACAAAAATCTGATGAACGCAAAACGTCGAAAAAGGGTCATTTCTACTTCAAATCGAAAACTTAGCCAAAACTGTTTGTTTTTCTTCGTTTTGTTTAAAAATGGAAAGAGTCATGGAAAAAGTTCTAATCCGGCTGCCGTCTGCCCTGGTCACTTCATAATCCCCAGAGTAAACAGCGTGAGTGAGCGACTGAAACGGCCGCCGTGCCACTTGGTGGAGCGTATGACCTTGAGCACACTTGAACAGAAGAGTCCGATCGATCTCTGTTGAGCAGATAGTGCCTTTAAGTTTCTGTCATATTCTGTTTTCAAAGAGCAGCTTTGTGCACAAGAGTTTGAACAATGCACTCAGTGAACGTTTGGTCAACTGACGCGATCGTTATACCGATGACTTGGTGATCTTTTCCACAACAAATGAACTGTAACGTTTTGCACTTGTGGGGAATGATGTCTTCTCATCGGGCTGTATTCATCGTAATCGCCTTGTGTAAACCAGAAGTCGACCGCGCGCATCATTTCAGGAGATACCGGCTTTGGAAATTTATGCATTACTCAAACATCTTTCGTATGAAGGTCAAACCGACCAATGACAACCATTCGTTTCGTATGAAGGTCAAACCGACCAATGACATCCATTCGTTTCGTATGAAGGTCAAACCGACCAATGAAATGCTGCAGAAACAACAGCATTCAGTAATTTTCACAAGAAATGTCCACCTTAAGTACATTTACAGATTAAAGACCAGTCAACAGGTGCTTCACAACAAAAACGTGTCTGTCAGATCACATGAATTGCGAAATTTTGTCCCTCTTGTCTTTCAGCGGCCATGTTTGTGACTTGTGGATTTGTTTACTGCCTGAAATTTTAACGGCACCGATTTGACAGGAAACTCAGAGTTAAATCAGCTTAAACTCCGAACACATTTGCGTTCATCACTACAAAGTTGTCAGTTTTACAAAAATTATTGCTGAAATTGCCTTTTTTCCAAACTACCTAAAGCTTTATTTGATGTCTTGTTACATGATACGAGCATCAGAGTCTATTAACCACATTGCCATCCTCTTCGAAAAACGCAAGTCATGTGATGCATGGACTGAATCTTTTTTATAGAAAGTTTACGTTGCGAAGTTTCGACCGAAATGTTTTTTGCAGTTTGAACTTTTGACCTGCGCAGCTTGACCCGGGCTGAGATATCGATTTTCTTTAAATATTCTCTGCTGACTCGATGCTGCTATGCTTTAACCCTGACTGGCTACGACCAACTGCGCTTTTTCTGGGCTTGAATTTTTTTTCATTAAAAACTTGAAAGAGTGAATTGTTTGCAGTAGGCTCGTTAAGTTGTTACTTCATGGTCGCGTTTTTTCTGTGGAACTTGTCGACAGCTCATCAAGTGCTCCAGTGCTTTCCTGCCGATCAGGAAGATGCAGGAAGCAATGAAGCAGGTTTCGCACGCACTAAAATGAAAATATTTGTGCATACAAAACAGAAAAAATTATTTAATCAGTTTGTATTTAAATGCTTGCTCACAAATATATTTACTTTTATCAACATTTGTTGCTACAATCGATTAGTTGCTTTGCAGCAACCTGCCTGTTTGTTGCAAGATTTAAAATTATAAGATAAACGGTTTTCTTTTTTCATACTTGCCTCTAGAAAATTTCAGGTGTGTCACATGCAGCAATTTCACTTTTTGCAATTCCAAAAGCAAAGAAACCCACAACATTTCAAAATTAGTTTCCTGCTAATTACAGAAGGGGTCTGTTTGCGCATCGTTGACACGTGCATTATGAAAGAATGCAAAGCTGCAACAAGTTTAGATTCACAGAAAAACCGGCACCAAGAGGCTTGCTATTGGGGACCTTGCTTTTTATAATATCCCCAATAACGGTAATATTCTCGAATCCAAGATCAAAACCCAGTAATGACACTGCAACAGAGGGTTTGCAATTTTTCTGTGGGTGTTTCTTGAAACTCTTGGTGAGTGCTTTGATGAATTCAACTAAAGTGCCCCAGTGATAGAACATAAGACTATTTTGCTTCTGTAAAAAGTTTTTTATACGTCTTTGACCTGAAACTAATCTAACAAGAGAAGAAACGTCTGCCATGATCTCAAGACTAAGTTTAACCGTTGAGAAAATGTTAAATGAAAAGGGTAATTTGAACAAGTAACAACGAGATGTTGTCTTTTGCAACACGGGAGAAATCACGCAGCTCAGCCTTTACTTTGGGAAAGTAACAACACACATCAAAGAGTGTTAAGAAAAGGTTCAGCAAAAAACAGGCGTATTTATTTCGTCAACAAAGAGAATACTCATGCAGTACATTTCGTAATTAAAAAAGTTCTGCAGGAGAAGCTTAACGGACACTAAACTGTGAGAGCTTTCACGAATGTAACTTTTTTGTGATTGCACGCCAATCAGCAAAGTCGCAATGAATTGTGATGTTACAGCAATGAATTATGATGTTACATCAAGTGGTGATTGCTTGTTGCTCAAAACAGCTGCAATTGGGCTTATCAAAGAACTGAAGATACGACGCTGAATCGTTGATATTGAGTTTGTTGCTTGCGTGACAGAAACTAATTTCTCTTGTTTGATTTTATTCCATCAGCTTATATGTATTCGAGCTGAGCTGACTGCCATTCCCCAGCCCTTCATACACCTCCATGGGCTACGTTAGGTGCGAAAGGAATCAGCTTCATTCGAGATAATGGGTTGATGTGAAAAAAAGCTGCACGACTTGTTAGATGCTTTGAGGCATTGTTTAGCTTGATGTTCGGCTATTGTCGAAGGTGAGGATACAGTTACGTTTGACAGAAAACAAAATCGCAAGAAGTTGTTGACGATGTATAACGAATGAATGAATTGGAAAGAAGCTCATTTTGAAACTTAGGAGTTCAAAAATTTAATAAACTTCTTGGGAAGAAGTTGCGAGGTGTGATGTGATATCTGATGAAAACAATTAGCTTTGGAAAATGTTTTGTATACGTCAAATTACGTTCAATGATAACTACTTCGGTAATTTCGGAAGAGCTATGAAGGTTAGAAATGCCAGAGAAGTTTCATGTCATGCTTCATACTGTACCTTCTGCGACCAGACAGATGACTAAACAGGACTAATAGCCCTGGCTGATTCTGGAGATATGTTGATTGGCAAAAATTAGTGTTTTCAGCAGTTGCTCCAGCAGGAAGCAAAAAAAATTGTTTTGCTCAATTATGCTTTTATGTGAATGAAGATGGTCTGCTGTACGTTTGCTGAGAAGGACTTTGAAAAATGACTGACAAAAAACCCACAAATCGAAGCTTGGCTTCGCCACAAAACGTAACTATAAGCCTCATGATCTTTCAAAAACGTGGCATTGGTAAGAACTGAGGTCATGGGATTTCGACCCTTTTTTGCTGATATTTAAGCAAATTGGACTGAAGACTGAATAGAGTGGCGGACACACCGATATTATGAAGTTTGAGACAAGAGTTAAAACTGTTGTAGTTTGTCAAGATTGTTTAAAACTGGAACGAAGATCTAAACAACTGTTGGTCGTTTCTTGAGGTTGGTCATGAAGTACCTCATTTTGGTAAAAAGCTTAAAACAGTCGATCTCGGGTGATAGTGCGGCTTTGGATAAAGTTCTTCCACTGTAACCCTCAGCTCAACCGACCTGATAGTGTCTTTAAGACCTAACTAAGCATTTAGTGCAGCTGTGCATGCGCAAATACCTAATATACTGGAGTTGCAGGCAGTAATAGGATTTGCAAAATGCATTTTTAAGAGTTTTAACCTTTTCCCACTTCAAGTCCATACACAAGCTTCGTCGTAACATTCTATTCGTGATGATTGTTCATGATGTTCCACTACCCACAACGCTTTACGGTTCTATTAGATTAGGACCCGCGAAAAGCAGTACAGAAAAAATGTAAAATGTGGCAAAGCTTATCAACTACTAATGGTCATAATTAGCCAATTAGACACGTGTTAAACGAAGTAAAGGACTAAATGAAGCGGTCCAGACAAATGCATACGCTGCGTTTACTGTTCCATTGTCGCTTCGGACGGATAATGAATACCACGTAATTTCAACAATTGATCCGTTTAACAAACACGAAATTGTGCCTTTCTCCTGCAGTGTTTGAGGCTTTTACTATGGATAGCCTCTCAATCACGTATTTAAATAGTTCTTGCCCTTGGTTGGCAATATCGATTCACTACGGCTCTTAACCTCAGGCCAAGCCCGGCACGCTGCTATCTATGTCTTCTGTTATTAATAATCATAATCGATTTTGACGAATATCGCACGTTGTCTGTCTGGTTTTGCCAGCAAATGCTGGCGGCTGAAACATGCCTTTCGAGTTTGAATTTGCCTGAAGCTATTGTATCGCGACAAAGGTATGTTTGAGGTGGCCCTTATGCTGAGAGTTTTGAGAACAGTTGGCAGAGAATAGTGGATGTCGTTTCACGCAAGAGCAGTGAGATCAGTAAAAAGTTCGTTCAAAGTATGCAGTACAGATCAGCTAAGCGCTAAGCAGAACAAGCGTTTACAGCTGAAAAATTGATAACGTTATTTAAAAAATCATTTCGTAATGCAAGACTTTAAGATTTGACTTCCTTTATAACTAAATTTTTATAGTTGGTTTCCATCAGGCTCGAAAGCATATAGAATGGAAAAGCTGAAATAATGACACACTTCAGTGATAAATCTCGGCAATACTGGGGGACACAGCAACACGTTAACTATCTGACCTCCATTTCGAGTACCACAAAGCTTCTGGGGACAAAACCTAATTATTTTTGTGGTTCTTAAAACGTTTCTACTTTTACTAGGAAGCATTCTACAGCCCAGGAGTGTAGGCCTACGCAAAGGGAGCGACTCGGGTGTATGTACCTCCCCTGGTAAAACCCAATGCAATGGAAAAAGTGATACAATAAAGATGTTTTGTATTTTTACTCTGTGTCTTAACTGCACTCCTTTTGAAAGCAGTAATCATTTTGGTGGCGTAACATATGAAACCAGCCGTTCACAGAGTCTATTAGTCCAGGCACTGTTTTTTAAACACATGGCACCAAGATTCTCTCGTGTTAAATTAACTTGGATGGCCATGAGTGCTTCTGCGNGTTACATTAAGTCAAGCTTCGCAGGGTATTTGAAGCAAATCAGGGTCTCTGGGACACCNCAACAAAATCGNCATAAATAATTTGGATGCTGCAATTTTTCTGGAAGAAAAAAACTTGAGAAATGTGTGTTGGTTTTGTCAACTCAAGTATTGCCACCCAGATACGCTTGAAAGGCATATGAGACCGTGGTGAAAAGCAGTGTCTTGGCGTGTCTGCAACAAAAATTGACCAAGTTAATTATGCAAACGTTGGAAGAGAAACTATAAATCGAGTTAAAAAAAAGCAGAATAGCTCCGAACCTTCACGTTTGACGACACTCGAGAAGGTGCCAATCGGACCAATGTGTTAATACGGCCTGTTGTTGCTGTGTTGCTAAAGGTACCTATCTTGTTGTGAGATGCAACGCAGGACAGATCCAAGGACTAGATAAGTTTGCAGCTTAGTGGAGTGTTTCCCTGGCAAAATCCAGCCGGTCAGTCTTGAAGTGTTTGCATTTGAATCTTTAAGGTGATCGCAAAGGTTGACAGTTTGTAGAAGCGAATTTCAATGAGTACAGATGCCAGAACACCGGCGTAGTAGGTCCTTGTAGGGTCCTTANTATTTTTCAGGCTGGCAAGAGTGCTTTAATTGTCTAAAGATGTTCGTGTTCTATCACGTGTGTCCATGTGTTGCAGTGAATACTGACATACTTTCTTGTATAGCAAAGCTTATTTAAATTTGTAAATTCTGAATTTACTACATTCTTTCCAAAAACTGACAGCGCAATTAAAACATTTAAAATAAAATTTGCGATATTTCTCACACCGGTAAAAAAATGAACTGAATAGAAACTTCAGATTAGTATTTCTCAACGCTAGCAAACAATTCGAACCTTAACAGATTGTCCCGATGCAATCTGGATGTAAAGACGCATTCTTTCACGTATTGTTCGGCATGAAGCTGCCTGTGAAACACAGCTTTACATAAATGAAAGCATTGATTTTAGACTTTTACAGCAAGCTACAATCATAAACTGCTGTCTTTACAACAATATCTTGCATTTTCTCTGTCAGTTAACTGTTTGTTCGTTGTTTTGCAAACAGCCTTCGACAACAGTAAACAGTTTAGATTAAGCATGTCCGAGATGGACGAGCGTTTGGTGCGCGGAGACCAAACCGCTTTCTATAGTTTGATGCGTAAACGCTGCATCAACCACAAGGATTACAGCGACGTAACGTTCCTGATTGGGCCGCATCGCCAGCTCGTCTACGGACACCGGTGCTTGCTGGCGGCCAGGTCCGAAGTCTTCCGTTCCATGTTTTCCCAGCAGCCAATCAACGCTTCCGTGTCACGTGACTCGCCCTACGCTCTGCCCGACGTTCGCCCGGAAGTCTTCCTCACCGCTCTCGACTACATCTACACGAACTGTTGCACCTTGACCTGTGACCTTGCGCCGGACGTGATGTCGCTCGCTATAGAATACGCCCTTGACGGTCTGAAGCGGCTCTGCGTCAGGTTCCTGCTGGACAGCTTGTGCACGGAGACGGCGTGCGACGTGCTGCAAGCCTCCGTCGCGCACGCCCAGCCCGAGATGCTGCAGAAAGCCCTCGAGTTCTCGGCGCAAAACGCCAGCGACGTCGTGAAGACCAACCGCTTCCAGGAGCTCTCCGCCGAAGCGCTCGGAGCGCTGCTGCGGGGCGACAACTTGGAATTGGACGAGCTCGACGTGCTGAAC